>RCNA010000145.1_pt1 | contig 12234 bp, 9 predicted proteins | sample 2041331 | NCBI WGS metagenome assembly RCNA01 (sample SAMN09708233, study PRJNA481090) | Marine sediment metagenome, whole genome shotgun sequencing project. | reverse complement strand
TTGTCATTGGCGAAGGTGAACAACTTGACCAGTTGAAAAGAAAGGCCATGGACAATGTTCGGGTCTTGGGGCGACAATCCTTCTCGGTGATTCGTGACCATTTAAGCCGCTGCCGAGCACTTATCTTCCCTGGGGTCGAAGATTTCGGTATAGTGCCAGTCGAGGCTATGGCATCCGGGAGACCTGTTATCGCCTACCGCAGTGGCGGTGCTCTGGAAACGGTCAAAGAAGGTGTCACAGGCTGTTTTTTTGATCAGCAGACGGTTGAAAGTCTGAATGGGGCTGTTGACGCTTTTGAGTCAGGTCCAGCCTTTGATAGCCTGACCATAGCCAAACATGCTCAGATCTTTTCCAAATCGGTTTTCATGCACCGTTTTTCTGCTCTAATCGAACGTTTGTTGTCCTGAGGAGGGGTTTTGCCGCGCAACAGGTTTTATCTCATAACAAGTGATATCCTCGCTTGCTTTGCTGCATTTGCAATCGGCGGTCTGGCCTTTTGGCTGATTCGACAGCCGACAAACTTTTCCCGATCCGTTGTCAGTTGGGCACCTGCCTACCTGGTGATTATTCCGGTTTGTATCGCTTGGTTATATTTGAAAGGACACTATACACGTCGCTGGCCTTTTTGGGACGAAATGCGTGGCGTCTGTCAGGTTTTGGTTGTCTTGTCAATTGTTGATGGGGCCCTGATCTTTTTGATGAAATCATCATTTCCTCGGATTTGGTATGTCGCGACATTTCTTTCATTGTTTGTTCTCCTTCCTGTTTCCAGGCAAGTCGTCAAAGTTGTCATGTTAAGGTTTGGAAAATGGTCTCTGCCAACGGTTATTTTAGGAGCAGGAGAAAATGCCACCGACATAATGAGTGCGGTATCGAGTGAGCGCTTGATGGGCTTTGATGTTAGATTCTTTGGTGTTTTGGGCCGCCCAGAGGTTAAGGATATAAACGGCATTCCCGTTCAAAAAGTTGGTCACGATATTGAAAAAACTCTGGATCAGTCTGGTGTCAGGTGTGTCATTGTCGCGATGGATGATGTTGATAATGATGGTAGCATGAACGCTCTTCTTGATAAACTTCATCGTCATACTCTTGACCTTTACATTGTGCCGACATTGCGTGGCATCCCTCTACACGGTATGGAAATCCATTATTTCTTTCGTCACGAAGTCATTTTGATGCGTGTACGTAATAATTTGTTGAGACCCGTTGTCAGGTTTTTTAAGCGGGCTCTAGACATTTTCGGTAGCATACTGCTGCTATTGTTCTTATCGCCATTGCTGATTATCGTTGGTTTGATGATTTACATGGATGGTGGATCGATTCTCTATGAGCATAGAAGGGTCGGTTTTAATGGGTTGCCATTTAAATGCCTTAAATTCCGTTCAATGGTCGAAAATGCGGATGGAATATTACAAAGCCTTTTAGATGGTGATCCTTCGGCAAAAACAGAGTGGGAGAATGATCACAAGCTGAGAGACGATCCGAGGATTACAAAAATTGGGTCTTTTATAAGGAATTACAGCCTTGATGAGCTGCCCCAGTTATGGAACGTTCTGAAAGGTGATATGAGTCTGGTCGGACCTCGTCCATTAGTCGAAAAAGAGTTGCAGAAATACGGTGAGCAAGTTAATTACTATTTGCACGTTCGTCCCGGCATGACAGGGCTTTGGCAGGTCAGCGGTCGTAATGACGTCGACTACAGCCATCGAGTTTATCTCGATGTTTGGTATGTAAAAAATTGGTCTTTGTGGTATGACATCGCAATATTATTTAAAACAATCAAGGTTGTTTTCAATAAGGGCGGTGCTTACTAAGTTATAATTTTTTATAAGCCTCAGCACCGATCAAGCGCTGAGTCTTCTTTGTGGTTCAAAAATCATCCAGCCCTCATTTCAGGAGAGCGAAAAAAGCATTCTCAACCTTTAACATTAACCAACGGCTTCAAGTGGTTGATGACTTCGATCACGATACCTTCCTGAGCCGCAATGACTTTATTGATCTGCTTATAGACAAAGGGTGACTCATCCAGAGTGCTCTGATCGACTTTAGCGACAATCCCCTGCATGGTTTCCCTGAAAGCCTCCAAACGGACCGTCTTCCTGCTCTGACTGCGGCTCATGACCCGCCCGGCACCATGGGAGGCAGAGCTCAAATAAGCTTCGTTGCCAAGACCACGGGTGATGAAGATGCCATCCCGCATGTTGGCAGGGATGATGCCGAGCTGGCCCTCGTTCGCCGGTGTTGCGCCTTTTCGGTGCAGAACCGTACCATCATCACGCACAACGGCGTGGTTGTGGTTCTCGTTGATCATCGTCTTTGTCAGCAAACGTTTGCATTCTCCATCGCCAAAACCAATCAGGCCAAGAATGTCGGCCATCATCTGTCGCCGGTTTTCCAACGCAAAGTTCAAGCAGTAAGTCATGTCGTGCAGATAAGCCTGGCCGAGTTCGCTTTCAAGTGCCAGAAACCGGTCCCGCTTGCGTTTAGCGTGGGCCATATAGGCAGTGCCCACGGTATGCCCGGAATTTCTTGAACCGGAATGCAGCGTGACCCAGCACAGCCCCTGACGGTCGACGGAGACTTCGATGAAATGATTGCCAGAACCCAGAGTCCCGAGTTGGAGCATGACCCCCTTGTTGACTCTGGCAACAAAGTCCTTGTCCGCTAGGGACGATTTAAATTCCGGATATTCCGCCTCAGAGCGATGACCACCCAGACCGACCGGAATCTCCCGGTTGATTTCTGCGAACAATCTTTCTCTGGAAGACCGGTCAGGCAAGATGTCGGTCACCGGCACCCCGGTATTGACCGCACACATGCCGCAACCGATGTCGTAACCAACATAGCTGGGGCAGATATGCCCGTCGACCAGAGCAACACCACCGATCGGCAAGTCATAGCCCTGGTGGACATCAGGCATGATCGCCATTTTGAGGACCCGATCGTCGGCCAGGTTGTCGAATATCTGCTGCTGCGCCCCCCGCTCGATTTCTTCGAGGGGAACCAGCGAATGTAGTTTGTCGCTCTTCTTCACAAGATCAATCCTCGCCACGTTATTCCTCCCGCCTTGCGACCACAGAGGGTACGTAACGTGGAGGGGCGGTAGATTGAGGCATAAGACGCTTATTGTTGGAGGGCATTCAGGAGCGTGAAACTTCCGGCTGCTCCGTCGCTTTGAGGAGGGAGTACAACATGGACACACGGGTCATTGGAGTGGCCGTAGCGACGGCACGTTCCAGAGGGATGCGGTAAATTGCGTCGAGCTCTAGCTGTGCTCCCTGATGACGGTCGATCATCATGCTTGGCCGATAAGCCCCCATACCGGCAGTCGCATCCAGCATACGTTGGATAAAGGCTGATCCTTCTATCGGCTCTGAGATCCCCTGTTGATTGGCTGCGGTAATGACTTCTTGCATCATCTCTGTGATAAATTGCCGGGTCTCCGGACAGAACAGGAGCCTGTCCGTTGGCAGACCGGTCAGAGCACAGAGGCCGTTGAAGGGAATGTTCCAGACCAGCTTTTCCCAGCGGACTCTAGTGAGATCAGAGCATGCTTCGCAAGGGATATCTGCCTGGTTGAAGATCTCGGTTAATTGTTTAACTCTGGTGATGGGACTTTTGGCGAACTCTGCAATACGGATGGAACCCTGGTCGAGATGATGAACGCTGCCTGGCTCGCCACGATTGCAGCAGAGAAAGGCAACGCCGCCAACGATATGTTCTACGCCGAAGGCGGCTGCCAGAATCTCTTCATTGCCGAGTCCGTTCTGCAGGGTCAGGATCGTGGTTCCGGTCGCCACGAGCGGGCGAGTCAGCTCTGCCAGATGCCCGTTGGCGTAGGCCTTGAGGCCAACCAGGACCAGGTCAACCGGGCCAATATCCAGGCTGTTTTGGTGACTGTTTACTTTAGCAAGGAGGAAGTCGCCGTGAGGTGATGTGACCTTCAGGCCGTTACGAGAGATTGCCTGGTAGTCGCGGCGCAACAAGAAGTGCACGTCGTGCCCAGCCTTTTGCATGAGGGCGCCATAATAAAGGCCTAGAGCTCCCGAACCAATTACACCGACGCGCATTTTACCCTCCCGCTGTTTTGGTCGTCTGAAAAGAGCCTTCAAAGAAACAAACCCGCGAACAATCGGGGCTTTCCTTGACCAAAAAGGTTTTTTGTGATAGGTTTGCTCTTTGCATGGGAGAAATGAATATAATGTTTAAAATTGGTGATCGAGCCGTATACCCTGCACAGGGCGTCGGTGTTGTTGAGAAGATTGAGACCCGAGAGTTTTGCGGTCAAACCCACGATTTTTATATCCTGCGTATTATCGATAACGATATGACCATCATGGTCCCGGTGGGCAATGCCCGTCAGGTTGGCTTGCGCACCTTGATCAGCAAAGACAAGGTTGAGACAATATACAACGTCCTCGAGGAAAAGCAAGTCGGCTCTTTGGCGATCGCTTCCTGGAGTCGGCGGCAGCGAGAGTACAACGATAAAATCAAAACGGGCGACCCTAAGGATGTAGCCGAGGTGTTGCGCGAGCTCTACCTGATCAAAGAATCGAAAGAACTCTCTTACGGAGAGAAGAAGGTCCTGGAGTTGGCGCGACGGCTGCTGGTTAAGGAGCTTGCTCTTGCCGAAGGGATCGAGGAAGATATGGTTACAGAGCGTCTCGAAAAAATGGTTAACTAATACGAGATTCGAATGGATCTGTTGTTGATTCCAGGCCGGGTGCTGATGTGCACCCGGCCTTTTGTTTGTTCCGGAGAGTTAATAATGATTTTAAAAAGGTGGTAAATACGGTAGAAATAGCAATTCAAACTAACACTTTAGCTGTTAAATGATTAAATACGGAAAAGCTTATGAATGTTCATGTTCTAGTCCCTGCCGCAGGTAGTGGCAGCAGACTCGGGGGTGACACCAGGAAACAGTATCTGGAACTTGGTGATCAGCCGGTTTTGGTGCAGACCTTGTCGCGCCTTGCTGCGCACGCCCAGATTACGGCTATCCATTTGATTGTTCCGCAAGCGGATGTTGTGTTTTGCCGGGCTGAATTTGTGGATCGCTACCGTCTGGAGAAAATTGGTGGCGTGATTGCCGGCGGGGATGAACGTCAGGATTCGGTGCGCAAGGGGCTGGAGGCTTGTGGTGCGGCGGCGCAGGATATCATTTTGATTCATGATAGTGTCCGGCCTTTTTTTCCGATGGATCAGATCGGGCCGCTGGTGCAACTGGCTGCTGTTGAAGGGGCGGCCCTGTTGGCGATCCCGGCACAGGATACAATCAAGGAAGTTTTTGACGGCCGGGTCCGGTCAACCCTTGACCGCAGACTGCTCTGGCAGGTACAGACCCCTCAGGCTTTTCGGTGTGAACGAATTAGCGAAGCACATCGGCGAGCTTATGCTAGTGGTTATATCGGCACTGATGATGCTTCGCTGGTCGAATGGTGTGGTTGGCCGGTTGCGGTTTTGCCTGGGCATCCCCATAACTTCAAGATAACGACGCCGGCGGATCTGGCTTTGGCCAGGGCTCTGCTGGCGGCGCAAGAGGTGAGTTTGACATGATGCGTATCGGTCACGGTTTTGATGTCCATCGCCTGGTTCCTGATCGTCCTCTGGTTCTGGGTGGTGTGACAATCCCTTACGAATATGGGCTTTTAGGTCATTCTGATGCTGATGTCTTGCTGCACGCGGTTTCCGACGCAATTCTTGGTGCGCTCGGCCTCGGCGATATCGGCCGTCACTTCCCCGATACCGATGCGGCTTACAAGGGGATCGACAGCCTTTTGTTACTTGAGCATGTTGTTGGTCTGGCACAGGCACGTGGCTTCCGGGTTGGTAATCTGGATTCCACGATTGTCGCCCAGCGGCCTAAACTTACACCCTATGTTGCCCAGATGATTACCAATCTGGCCAAGGTCTGTCAGATCTCGAATAGCTGTGTGAATATCAAGGCCACGACGACAGAGGAACTTGGTTATACCGGTCGTGGTGAAGGTATCTCCGCGCATGCAGTGGTGCTGATGGCGGCAATTGAAAAAACAGGATAAACTTTAATGAAACTCTGGTCCGTCATTGACCGACAGACCAGAGTTTAAGTCACAAGGAGTAAGCGTCAGATGAGTCATCCCACGGTGCAGATGGGCTCTAATTTTATTCGCAATATCGTTGATGAAGACCTTGCCAGCGGCAAGCATAAGACTGTCATCACGCGCTTTCCTCCAGAGCCCAACGGATATTTGCATATCGGCCATGCCAAATCAATTTGCATCAATTTTGGATTGGCCATTCATTACCAGGGGCGTTGTCACCTGCGCTTCGATGACACCAACCCGGTTAAGGAAGAGCAGGAATATATCGATGGCATTAAAGCCGATTTGAGCTGGCTCGGCTTTGATTGGGGTGAGCACGAATATCATGCCTCGGATTATTTTGAGACACTGTATGGCTATGCCGAAAAGCTGGTAGATAAGGGTCTTGCCTATGTCTGTGAGCTGAGTCCTGAGGAGATGCGCGAGTATCGCGGTACTTTGACGACGCCTGGCAAAGACAGCCCTTTCCGTGGCCGTAGCATCGAGGACAATCTTGACCTGCTGCGGAAAATGCGCGCTGGTGAGTTCGCCGATGGTTCTCGGGTGCTGCGTGCCAGAATCGACATGGCTTCTCCCAACCTCAATCTGCGTGACCCGATCCTGTATCGCATCCTGCGGGCCACACATCCACGCACCGGGGATACCTGGTGCATTTATCCGATGTATGATTTTGCTCATGGTCAGTCGGACTCTATCGAAAAGATTACCCACTCTCTCTGTACCCTGGAATTTCAGGATCATCGTCCTCTTTACGATTGGCTCTGTGAGGCGTTGGAAATATACCATCCCCGACAGATTGAATTTGCTCGATTGAATCTTACCTATACGGTTATGAGCAAGCGACGTTTGCTGGAACTGGTCAAGGAAGAGCATGTTTCAGGCTGGGACGATCCGCGTATGCCGACTCTTTCAGGGATGCGTCGTCGCGGTTTTACCGCTGCTGCAATTCGCACCTTCTGTGAAAGGATCGGTGTCGGTAAGAGTGACAGTGTCATCGATATGAGCGTGTTGGAAGATTGTGTGCGTGAAGACCTCAATGACATAGCACCGCGTGCAATGGGAGTGTTGCGGCCACTTAAAGTGATCATTACCAATTATCCGGAAGGTCAGGCCGAAGACTTTATAGTACCAAAACACCCCAAGAATTCAGAGATGGGCTCTCGTGTGATCCCATTCAGTCGTGAAATCTATGTAGACCAGGATGATTTCATGGAGGATCCACCCAAGAAATTCTTCCGCCTTGGGCCAGGCCGTGAAGTTCGTCTGCGTTACGGTTATATCATTCGTTGCGATGAAGTCATTAAAGACCCTGCCTCCGGTGAAGTGACGGAACTGCGCTGCAGTTACGATCAGGAAACCGGTGGTGGTGCCTTGCCGGAAGGTCGCAAGAAGGTTAAGGGGATTATCCACTGGGTCTCCGCGGCTCATGCCGTGCCTGTCGAAGTTCGTCTTTACGATCGCTTGTTCAGTGTTGCAAACCCTGCGGGTGAAAAAGAGCGCGATTATCGCGAATTGCTCAACGCAGAATCATTTGAAGTCCTATCGCGGGCATTTGTAGAACCGAGCTTGGCAAATGCTGCATCCGGGGCGTCTTTTCAGTTCGAGCGCCTGGGGTATTTCAGTGTTGATGATAAAGATTCACAACCCGGCAGCCTGGTGTTCAATCGTAGTGTGACCTTACGCGACACCTGGGCAAAAATGGCCGACAATTAAAGGACTTTTCTGACGGATATGTCGCATAGCCTGAAAATATATGTGATTGATGACTCCATGGAGCTCTGCCAAGACTTGCGGGGTTGGCTTTGCGAGGCTGGACACGAAGTGGCCTGCAGCCTTGCCGAGAGGACGCTGATACATGCTCTCGTGGAGTATCAGCCAAACTTGATAGTGCTCGGCATGGCCCGTTATGGTGGCCAGGGGATGGAACTCCACCGGAAGCTCAGAAACCATCGCCAACTGCGCCAGGTGCCGATGATTGCTGCCAGCGATGATGTCAGTTTGGAATACGAGATGTTGGACGCTTTTGACTTTCAGACGCGGCCTTTCGATTTTGAGCGCTTAGGGGTCTGTTTGGAACGTCTGTCCGGGAGCCGGCCATACTTATCAGGGACTTCCTTTACCGAGGCTGATTTGGCGGAGCTGAAGAGTTACCTCCTTGAGCACAGCGGTCTGCACTTCAGTCAACACAATCACCGTATTCTGGAACGAGGCCTGCTACGGCGGATTCAGGCTCTGCGTATGGAGACATTACCCTCCTACTTCAGCTACCTCTCCGCGACCTCTGACAACTACGACGAAATGAATAAGCTTATCGGTTTACTGACCGTAGGTGAAACCTCGTTTTTCCGCTACCGTTCCCATCGGGAGGCACTCCTCCACTATGCAATCCCAAGACTCCTGAAGCAAAACAAATCTCACGGCAAGTTGCGCATCTGGTCGGCAGGCTGTTCCACCGGAGAGGAGCCCTTCTCGTTGGCGATTCTGCTCCTTGAGAATTTCCCCGAGTTGGTTGACTGGGACGTGCAGATTTTGGCGACCGACATCAACAAGCGCTCCTTAAGGCAGGCACGCGAAGGCGTTTATGGCGAACGTTCTTTGCGCATGATGGAGGGGCCGCTGAGAGAGCGTTATTTCCAGAAAGTAGATAAGTTTTTTTCGCTTTCTGCGCAAGCCCGGCGCATGGTGCACTTTGATTATCTCAATCTGCAAACAGGAGCTTTCCCAGGAGAAGGCAAGCAAAGTGGGGAGATTGACCTGTTATTTTGTCGTAATGTCTTGATCTATTTTGATCTCGAAACGATTCGTCGCATTATTGAAAAGTTCAGTCAGGTCCTGAAGCCGGAAGGCTACCTCTTCCTGGGGCATTCTGAAACGATGCAAAATGTTTCCGACCGGTTTCAGCGCCACCATCAAAACAACGCATTCTTTTACCAATTGAAAGGGCGTGTTGCTGCCGAAAAAGGTCTGTCGACCAGGGTCATATCAAAGAGTAGTCAGTTGTCAGCAACCGTTGCCCCCGTATCAGTCAAGACGCGAGACAAGCCTCTGGAAGCAACCGTCGTGGACAAAAAGACCGTGTCGGTGCAGGCAACCCCCACTCTTTGCGATCCGCAACAGCTTTATCGCGATGCTTTGATAGCTTTTGATCATGAGAAGTTTGCTGAATCATCCAAGCTCTTTGATCAGCTTCTTGAGCAGCAGCCAACCAACCCGAAAGCTCTGGTTGGCAAGGGTTTGTTAATGGCTAATCAGGGTAAATACGGCGATGCCCGGAGATGTTGTGCCCGTGCGATCATGCAAGACGACCTGTTGCCGGAGGCTTATCTTTTGCGTGGCTTGATCCTCGACATGGAGGGTTTGCTGGAGCGTGCTCTGGTCGAGTACCAGAAGGTCTTGTGGTTGGATTCCTCCTTTGTTATGGCCCATTACCTCTCAGCGAAGGCTCATGCTAGCCTAGCCGATGCAGAGAAAAGACGGCGTTCATTGCGAAATACGGTTCGTACTTTAGAGCAGTCTGCGGATCAAGCAACAATCCCTTTTTCCGGTGGACTGTCGCGCGGGGTCTTTCTCGAAATCGTACGTCATGAGCTGGCTGAAACCACCAATCCCTGAAACATCCTGTCCTTCTCTTTTTGTCGTCTCGTTGTCCCACTTTTCTTCTTCGTTATGTGTTCCTGAAATTTTATTAAACAGTGTTCTTTTATAACTAGGAGTCTGTTCTTGTTGAGGAGCTTTGTCGTTAGTAAAATCTTTAAAGTCTGTTAACTTAGCTTTGTTTGACAAATATGAAACATCGTTATAGTCTGCAACTGGTGGCAAGTTTAATAAGCACTTAGGCAGTTTGATTGACTCGGTCCAAGGAGCTGGTCGCTTATGCGTGAAAAACAAGGTTACGAAATCGATCAAATCCTGCAGGATATGCGTGCTGATTACTGGCGTAATCTGGAGGCTGTAGAGGAAGGTGCAGGAGGCTCCATAATGGAGTACCTGATTATTCGTTGTGGCAAGAATCGTTACGGTTTGCCAGCGGCGAGTTGCAGTGAAGTGCTCAAGCTGCCGCGTCTGGTTCATGTGCCCAGGCTGCCGGGGCACCTGCGTGGAATTTTTAATCTGCGTGGTGAAATTGTGGCTGTTACCGATATCTGCCCACTGTTGAGCCAGGGCGCTCAGGAAGTTCATGACAGTTTTCGCTTGGTTGTTGTTGAGGCTGGTTCGATCAAGACCGCCTTGCTGGTGGCCGTCGTTGAAGGGTTGACCGGTATCAGCAGCGAGCAGGTCGAGCCTTTAGCAGAAGGAGCAGGGGCAGGTGCGCGAGATCTGGTTTCTGGCAAGGTTGTTCAGGGTGACGATGTCCTGGTTTTGTTGGATGTGAATAAGTTGCTGGAGCGGCCGGAATTGGTTGTTGATCAGAAGGACAAATCTGAGGGTGATAGTTGACCTGATGGAAGCAGGCACGTCAGGTCCCATGGGTAAAGGGCGAAAGTGATGATGAATAGAATCAGTGTAAAGATAGTGTCGGGGTGTTGGCTCTGGTCATGTCGTTGTCGACTTTTATGATCGTCGAGAAGCGCAGCAAGATGGTTCAGGAAGATTTGCTGGTCAAGGCAAGTTCGATGGCCAAATTGGGCGCCAAGGCGATCGAGGGTGTTCTGGAACAGTCCCTGTCGAGTGGACAATTTTTTGAAGAGCAGCTCTTTGACACTGATTACCAGGAGATCACCGACGGGCCGCTCTCCGGCTCTGCGATCCAGAAATACCACACCACCTACGATCTTTACCTGGACCTGACGATCAAGGATTTTCAGGATACCTTTTCCGCATCCGATCCGATGGTAGTGTTTGCTGTCCTGGTTGACGTCAACGGTTACCTGCCGACTCACAATAGCAAGTATTCAAAGCCTTTGACCGGCAATGCCGACGCCGACAAGGTTGGCAATCGTACCAAGCGGATTTTCAATGACCCCACAGGTCTTGCAGCTGCCCAGTATAATAACGAGGATGGTAACGGCTATCTGCGTCAGGTTTATAAGCGTGATACCGGTGTGACCATGTGGGATGTTTCCGCCCCGGTTTATGTGCGTGGCAAGCATTGGGGTGGCTTCCGGATCGGTTTTTCGATGCAGCAAACCGACGCTGTTATTGCTGAGTTGCGCAATACAATCAGCATGATGATGTTTTTTGTCCTGCTCTGTGCCTCTGTGACCTGCCTGTTGGTGGTGTCGCGGATGATGCGGCCCTTGAAAGATCTGACCGCTGCCGCAGAACGGGTTACCGAAGGCAGCCTGGACGAGCAGATCAAGGTAGAGTCGAATGACGAGGTTGGCCAGCTGGCCGGCGCCTTTAACAATATGACCCAGGTGATTGTAAAGAATCTGCAGGGGGAAATTGAAAAAAGTAATCGTATGGTGGTGAGCGTCAAGGAAGCGATTCAGCAGCTCTCGACCAGCGCTAATGAACTGATGGCGATTTCAGCGCAACAGGCCGCAGGTTCGTCGGAACAGGCGAGTGCTGTTCAGCAGGCGACGACCACTTCAGAAGAGATTGCTGCGACTGCGAAACAGGTGTCCGAGAATGCCGGTCGCGTGGAATCTCTGGCCGATCATGCTGCTATGTCGAGTACTAACGGTCAGCAAGCGGTGTCCACTGCCGTTGAGGGGATGTCACAACTGAAGGACCAGGTGCAATCAATCGCAGAGGCGATGTTGGAATTGGGCGAGAACTCGCAAAAGATTGGCGGGATTATCGATATCATTGACGAGATTTCGGATCAGACCAACCTGCTGTCTTTGAATGCTGCTATTGAAGCTGCCGGAGCCGGTGAGGCCGGCAAGCGCTTTTCTGTCGTAGCGAACGAAGTGCGCCGCCTGGCTGACCGGACTGCCGATGCGACCAACCAGGTCAAGGCGCTGATCGTCCAGATTCAGCAGGCGACCAACAGCACCATCATGTTGACGGAAGAGGGCTCGAAAGGTGTCGATGCTGCGAGCAGCCTGGTGGCGAACATCTCGGAGGCCCTGGAAACGATCACTGGCGCGGTTGCGGAGACAACCAGTGCCGCGAGCGAGATCAAGCTGATGACGCAACAGCAGACGACGGCCAGCGAGCAGATGACAGAGACGATTGTCGAAGTTCGCGATGTTGCGGTTCAGGT
>RCNA010000095.1_pt1 | contig 12243 bp, 10 predicted proteins | sample 2041331 | NCBI WGS metagenome assembly RCNA01 (sample SAMN09708233, study PRJNA481090) | Marine sediment metagenome, whole genome shotgun sequencing project. | reverse complement strand
GGGAAAGTTGGGAAAAAAGAAGTGATAAAGGTAGTACAAGTCCACAGTATTATAATGAAGTATACGCCGATCCTAAAAAACCCGATGTTGTTATACTGATGGATACCCGTAATGCACTTTCAAAAGACGGTGGTGTGACCTGGGAAAATATCGAAGGTAAAAATAAACATGTTGATAATCATGCAATTTGGATTGATCCGGACGATACTGATCATTTTATCGCGGGTTGCGATGGAGGTATTTATGAAACATATGATGGTGCAAAGACATGGCAATTTAAAAACAACTTACCTATTACACAATATTATCATGTAAGAACAGATAATGATTTCCCTTTTTATAATGTTTATGGTGGCGCTCAAGATAATGGTTCTTGGTTTGGACCATCTCAAACACATCGGAGGTCGTTAGTAAATTCTGATTGGACCTACACAATAGGTGGTGACGGTTATTTATCAATTCCTGACCCAAGTAATCCTGATATTCATTACTGTGAATCTCAATATTGTGGTATAAGAAGATATGATCGCACAACGGGAAATAGTATTTCCATTAAACCACAACCAACAATTGACGAAGAATATAATTGGAACTGGAATACACCGTATTTATTAAGCGCTTTTAATCCGAAAACCTTGTATATAGGGGGAAATTATGTATTGAAAAGTACTGATATGGGTGGAACATGGAAAAAAGTCAGTAAAGATTTAACCAGAGGTATAGATCAAAATACTTTACCTATGATGGGTAAAATGTGGTCACCGGAAGCTGTAGCTAAAAACATGTCTACATCTAAGTTTGGAAATATATTTGCTTTGGCTGAGTCTCCTTTAAAACAAGGAATGTTGTATGCGGGAACCGATGATGGTTTAATCTGGATAACTGAAAATGATGGTCAAAATTGGAATAGATATGAGAGTTTTCCTGGGGTGCCCAATATGACTTTTGTAAATTATATTCTTCCTTCTCAACATGAAGAGAGTACAGTTTATGCCTGTTTTGATGGTCGTAAAAATAGCAGTGATTTTAAACCTTACTTAATTAAGAGTACAGATAAAGGGAAAACTTGGACGTCAATCGCATCTAACCTTCCTTCAGGTACTGTTTACTGTATTCAAGAAGACCATATTGATCCTAATTTGTTGTTTATAGGAACAGAATGGGGGGTATGGACAAGTATTGACGGAGGCAAAAAATGGGTTCAAATAAAAAAAGGAATTCCAACCATTCAGGTAAAAGAAATAACAATACAAAAACGAGAGAATGATCTGGTAGTGGGAACTTTTGGACGAGGTTTTTATGTGTTGGATAACTATGCTTCTTTAAGAAAACTAAGTGATAAAATAAACAAAAAAGAGGCTCATCTTTTTGAAATTAAGGACGCTTTATTGTATTTCCCTTCAAGTAACTTGAATTATCAGGGAGATGTACATTTTAGAACACCAAATCCTAAACCTTCAGCTACATTTGAATATTATATCAAAGACGGATTTGAATCTTTAAAGAAAATGCGTGAAAAAGCAATGAAGGCGGCAGAAAAAGACGGTAGTAAATTTGTTTATCCTAGCAAAGAAGAATTACTGGCAGAAAAAAAAGAGCCTAAACCAACATTGGTTTTTACCGTTTATGATGCTGAAGGTAAAATTATGAGAAAACTAAGTAAACCACTTAGTAAAGGGTATAGTAATACAAGTTGGAATTTAAGTTATTTGTCAGATCGAGGTACAAAAGTACCTCCGGGAACTTATAAAGTAGCTATAGATAAAAATATTAATGGTGTTTTTACAAGAATAATAGAACCACAGTCTTTCACTGTTAAATCTTTACCTAACGCTCTTGGAACGCCAAATTATAAGGCTAATTTTGATTTTATAAAAGGAGTTAATGATTTAAACGTGAAAGTAATAGCCGCTCGGGGTAAAATTGAAGCAATGAACACACGTTTAAAAAATATGACAACAATACTTGCAAAGACACCGGTTGAGGCAGATATTTTGGTAACTAAAATAAATAATTTGCAAAAGGAAATTGATACTGTTGCAAAATCTATCATTGGTGGTTTTGGAGCAAAAAACACTGTGGCAAGTCGTTTAAGATTTGCTATATATACTACATCGTCGGCACAGGTTGATATTACTGGAGCACAAAAAGAGCAGTTTGAAATTGCTAAACAGGCATATAATGCTAATGAACCTAGCTTAACAGATTTGTTTAATAATAAAGTTCCTGCTTTAGAAAAGGAATTTGAGGCCGTAGGTGGAGTATTATTTAATAATCCTCCCGCACGACGCAGATTCGGTAGAGATTAAATTTAGTTTATGAATTAAAAAAGGCAATCATTATGAATGCCTTTTTTAATAATAAGATGTTGTAAGTTCAATAGAATAGAAATGCATAATTTTATTATTGTTAACGACAGGTTAAGTTATGCGATATTAAAAGTACCAAACTGTCAAATTCACTCTAAACCAAATCTTTTATTTTTCTTTGCCTATTAAATAATTAGTAGGGTTTGTTTAACACGAATCACTTTAATTACTCGCTTAATCCCGAGCTAATTAGAGCTCATGTTATTTTGGGATGTTCTTTAATATCAGGCCGTAGATAAGATGACCACATTTGATATCATCAAAATTTATAATTTGTGGTAAATGGCCCCATTCTTCAAAATTGAATTTCCTAAGTAATTTAATGCTTGGCTTATTAACATCTAATAAGATAGCCAGTAATGCTTCTTTTCCTATTCTTTCACAATCTGAAATAATATGGCTTATCAGAGAATAACCTATTCCTAAATTGTGGTAAGAGTAATCTATATAAAAACTAATCTCAGCTATTTTATTCATTGCTTTTCGTCCTGGTCTATAAGGTGAAAGGGTAGCATAACCTATAATCTTCTTATTTAGTTCAGCAACATAAATGGGGAAAGTATTAGGATCAAACTTTTTGAACCACGTTAGTCTGTCTTCAATCTTAAACTCATCCATATCACCTGTAGCAGACTTGGATCTAATGGCTTGATTATATATGTCAACAATAGAGTTTAAATCCTTAATGTAAGCTGGTCTTATTTCTAGGTTCTTGTTCACTCCAACAACTTTTATGCACCAAAAGTACCTTTTTACATTCGCTAGAATTACATGCAATGAATATATTTATCAACGACTATTTGTATTTCCTCCTTTTTATTATATAAACGCTCACTCAAGTCTTTGTCGTCAAATTTTTTTAATTTGTCAATAAAACCATCAATAGTGCCTTTTGGAAAAATATTATCTTTTTGATAAAAAGCGCTATCCGTTTCTAAATACTTTGCTGATTCATAACAAGATTTAGGTAAACTTTTTAATGAATTAAACAAGGCCTTATTTTCTGCGTGAAAAACATTGACATTAACATATAATTTACTTGCCTCATCTAAAGAAGTATTGGAAAGAATTCCTTCTTTTGCAGCAAGGATCAGGGCAGCCATCAAATGATATAAATCAGAGGAGCCATCAGGTGCTCTAAATTCTATTGTTTGTTTACCTGATATATAAGGTACTTCACCTCTTTCTTGTGGATTTGAATCTTTGATCATATTCGTTTTGGCAATCCAACCGAGAGGTACTCTTACCAGAACCGATCTATTACTGTCTCCCCAACAAACCAATGTGGGAGCCTCCTGGTTTGGAACAAGTCGTAAATACGAGGTAGGAACCGTGTTACCAAAAGCGGTTAGAGATTGGGCTCTTCCAAGTATACCTGAAATAAATTTCCTCCCAACATCAGTTAATCCTATTTCATCAGCAATATAGTTCATATCTTCTTTTTCAAGGGTCATATGAATATGTAAGCCACTACCTGCTTTTCCAACAGTAATTTTCGGTGCAAAACTTATGGTGATTCCATATCTTTGACCGAGCATTCTTAAGATCCATTTAGCAATGATAAGCTGCTCAACCGCCTCTTCTGCGTTAACGGGTATGAATTCAATTTCATGTTGCTCAAACATTTGGCTTTCGGTCGTAAAATTTCCAACTTCAGAATGTCCATATTTGATTTTACCTCCACATTGAGCAATTATTTGTAAGGCTTCAATTCTAAGATTTTCCCAATTGGTGAATGGAGCGGAAGCGTGATATCCTTTTTGGTCCATGGTAGGGTATAGATCATTTTTATCACTAATAATATAATACTCTAGCTCACCCATAGCCTTAAAAGTATAGCCCGTATCTTCCTTAAATATATTAGCTGCCTTTTTTAAGATATATTCGGGCGCACTTTCCAAAGGGTTACCATCTTTAGTGTAAAACGAACAAAGAATATCCAATGTAGCTTGTTCCGTAAATGGATTTACAAATGCAGTTCTAAACCTGGGAATGACGTATAAATCACTATGATCAGCATGAATGTATGTAAATAAGCTGGACCCGTCTACGCGTTCTCCAGTTGAAAGGATTGACTCTAAATAATCTTTACTTGTTATTACAAAATTCAATGTTTTTAACTTACCATCTTCTCCAACATATCGAAAATTTAACATCTCAATTGAATGATCATCTATAAATTTGATGATGTCATATTTAGTAAATTCATATGCTGGTTTTTTAAGATATTTAACCAGTTTATTGGGGTTCATTAATATTTCTAGATCTCTCATGTGTCTGGATTTTTCTTCTAAAAGAATTCGGTTACCTCGTAATACAATAAAATTACAAGACAACCGAACTCAACTACTAACTAACTATTAAAAACTAATTATGATGGATTTGCTCCTCAACTTTATATGGAGTAACTGTATTCATTCCTTTGGTGATGGCTTTTTTATTTAGAGGTATTAAATGGTGGTAACGTTCAGATAATGATTTTTTTAACCCTTCAATGACATTTTCAAGTTTTACCACGGGTTTAATTTTTAAGAAGGCACCCAATACTACCATATTAAATATTTTTTTATTGCCCATTTCGGCAGCTTGTTTAGCACCTTCAATTCGGTAAATATTAATATCTGTTCTGGTAGGATGATGAGATATGCCATTAGGGTCGTAGAGCAGCACACCACCCGGTTTAACAGATTCTTCAAACTTATCCATTGATTGCTGGTTTAAAATAATAGCCGTATCAAACATTTTTAAGTATGGAGAGCTAATTCTCTCATCACTTAATATAACGGTTACGTTGGCAGTACCACCACGCATTTCTGGACCATATGAGGGCATCCAACTAACTTCTTCATCCTGCATAATACCTGAATAGGCCAATATTTTTCCCATTGAGAGTACACCTTGACCACCAAAACCTGCTATTATAATTTCTTCTGTCATTCTAATTTATTTTAATTTACCATCAACTTTAATATCCCCAAGAGGGTAATAAGGAAACATGTTTTCCTCCATCCATTTATTAGATTCTATGGGAGTCATTTTCCATCCCGAATTACAATTGGAAACAATTTCTACAAAGGATACTCCTTTTTTTAATCGGGTATTTTCAAATGCTTTCCGAATCGCTTTTTTTGCTTTACGAGCATGTTTATGGGTATGTACCGAATGTCTGGTTGCATAATAAACTCCAGGTAGATTTGCAACTAATTCAGTCATTTTTATGGGAGAACCCATAGAATTAATATCCCTTCCATACGGTGATGTGGAGGTTCGCATACCCGGCAAAGTTGTTGGTGCCATTTGACCACCTGTCATACCATAAATTCCGTTGTTAACAAATATAACAACGATGTTTTCACCGCGGTTACAAGCGTGTATTGTTTCGGCTGTACCAATGGCTGCCAAGTCTCCATCTCCTTGGTAAGTAAACACATATTTATTTGGCCATAATCTTGTTATGGCAGTAGCCACTGCTGGCGCACGTCCATGTGCGGCTTGTGTCATGTCAATATTCATAAAATCATATGCGAGTACTGAACAACCAACAGGTGCAACACCAATAGTATCTTCAACTATACCCATTTCATCAATGACTTCCATTGTTAAATTATGTGCAGTACCATGACCACACCCCGGGCAATACGACAATGGCGTATCGGTCATTAGTTTTGTTTTACAGAATACTTGATTCTCTGGTTTTATGATGTCTAATACGTCCATTTTTTATAATTTTTTCTTCTAATGCTTCTAATACTTCTTCAGGTGTATGTATAATACCCCCTGTTCTGCCAAAATGTTCTACAGGTACTTTGTGCTCAACAGACAGTCGTACATCTTCTACCATCTGGCCTGCGTTTAACTCAACACTCAACATACCTTTAACCTGATCTGCTAGGTCAAATAATTGTTTTTTTGGATATGGAAATAAAGTAATAGGTCTTAACAAACCCACTTTAATTCCTTTTTCACGGCCTAGTTCAACTGCTTTTTGTGCAATCCTGGCACTAGAACCGTACGCAACAAATAAATATTCTGCATCATCACACATTATTTTTTCATAACGAAGGTCTTCTTTTTCCATTTGTTCATATTTTTTCATAAGCCTATGAACACGTGCTTCCATTTTTTCTGATTGTAGATCGAGGGAGGTAATAATATTTCTTTCTCTGTTTGTTTTCCCTGTTACTGCCCAATCTCCATATTTGTTGATTACCTCTTCATCTGTCAATCTTTCTTGTTGATCTTTCAGGTTTACTTTTTCCATCATTTGACCAATCAATCCATCAGACAGGATCAATACAGGAGCTCTATATTTAAAAGCAATTTCAAAAGCATCTTCAACAAAGTCAGACATTTCTTGAACGGATGCCGGTGCAAGTACGTATAATTTATAATCACCATGGCCACCACCTTTTACGGATTGAAAATAATCTGCTTGTGAAGGTTGTATAGTACCTAAACCAGGACCACCACGAACGACGTTAACAATTACCGCAGGTAATTCAGCACCAGCTAAATAAGAAATACCTTCGAGTTTTAATGATATACCAGGGCTTGAAGATGATGTCAAAACTTTTTTACCGGTACTTGCAGCTCCATAAACCATGTTTATAGCAGCTATTTCACTTTCAGCTTGTAATACAACCATTCCTGTTCTTTCTTCAGGACGTTCATTCATTAAATGTTCAATTACTTCTGATTGTGGAGTGATAGGATAACCAAAATATGCGTCAACGCCAGCTCTAATAGCAGCTTCAGCCAATGCTTCGTTTCCTTTCATTAATTTTAATTCAGGCATTATTTTAATGTTTAAAAGGTTATACAGAAACTTTTACTCTATACACTGTTATTGCCCTATCAGGGCAAACGATTGCACAGTTGGTGCAACCAGTACAAGCTTCAGGATTACTCATATAGGCATAATGGTAGCCTTTACGATTGACTTCTTTAGACATGCTTATGACATCTTCACCACAAACAGGTATGCATAAATCACAGCCTTTGCACTGTTCTGTATCAACAACGATAGCTCCTTTAACTTTTGCCATTTTAATAATTTTTATGAACTTATTTCACTTTAATTCTATAATCCTCAAAATTACTAGATATTTATTATAAAAAGTATGATAAATATCAATCAGTAAGAAATATCATATTGTTTTGAAATGCAAATCCATTACCTTTATCGGCATTATAATTTACACAAAATATTTGACTTTTAAAACCTACAGTTCCGAGTTTCGATTTAACCTTAAACTAGCCTATCCCGTAATGTTAGGTATGATAGGACATACCTTGGTAGGATTTGTTGATAATATTATGGTAGGGCAGCTAGGTACTGCTGAGTTGGCTGCTGTATCATTAGGGAATAGTTTTGTTTTTATAGCGATGGCTTTAGGCATTGGTTTTTCAACTGCTATAACACCTTTGGTTGCGGAAGCAGATGGCGAAAACAATATCGAAAAAGGGAAACAAGCGTTTAACCATGGTCTTTTTTTGTGCACCATACTAGGGGTTACTTTATTTTTACTGATACTGGCTATAAAACCGATAATGTATCATATGAATCAACCTGAAGAAGTTGTGAAATATGCAATGCCGTATTTGAATTTGGTTGCTTTTTCATTGATTCCGTTAATTATGTTTCAGGCCTTTAAACAGTTTGCTGATGGATTATCACAGACCAAATATGCCATGTGGGCCACGATATTAGCAAATGTGATTAATATAGTATTAAATTATTTATTGATTTTTGGGAAGTTTGGTTTTCCTGAATTAGGTATTATAGGTGCGGCTATTGGCACGCTGGTATCGCGAATAATTATGTTGATCTTTATTGCCTTTTTACTAAGATCAAAGAAAAAATTCAAGCCATATATTGATCGTTTTAAGTTTGCTAATTTAAAAAAAGCAATACTTAAAAAAATTATAGATCTTGGATTTCCATCTGCCTTGCAAATGCTTTTTGAGATGGGCATATTCACAGCAGCCATATGGTTATCAGGCGCGTTAGGAAAAAACCCTCAAGCTGCTAATCAAATTGCATTGAATTTATCATCAATGACCTTTATGGTGGCAATCGGATTGAGTGTGGCAGCCATGATCAGGGTTGGCAATCAAAAAGGGTTAAAGAATTTTTCAGAATTGCGTAGAATAGCCTACTCTTTTTTTTTATTGACTGTTCTTATCGAAATTGTATTTGCCTTACTTTTTATGATTTTTCATAATGAACTACCAAGATTATACTTAGATGAGCAAGACATAATTAATCAGGCAGATAATTTTGAAGTAATTGCTCTTGCTGGTAAATTATTGTTGGTAGCAGCCGTATTTCAAATTTCTGATGGAATTCAAGTGGTAGTGTTAGGTGCTTTAAGAGGATTACAAGACGTAAAAATACCTACTTTTATTACCTTTATTGCTTATTGGATCATTGGTTTTCCGATATGTTATTTTTTAGGAAGGGAACATGTATTGGGTAGTGTTGGAATTTGGATAGGCCTTCTTGCAGGATTAACATCTTCGGCAATAATGTTATATATTCGGTTTAATTATTTGACAAAAAAGTTAATACATCAACAAACAGATTAATATGGGTATTGTTTTAAACCAATCATTTAAAAATACACTTATTCTTTTTTTAGGTTTTGCTATTGGCGGACTCAATGTTTTGTTTTTGTACACTCATTTTTTACATGAAGATTATTATGGACTTATCACTTTTCTATTGTCTACTGCAAATTTATTGATGCCCCTCATGGTATTGGGTATGCAGCATACTATTATTAAATTTTTCACTTCATATAAAACTAAACTTGACCGAGACAAATTTTTAACGAGCTCCCTTTTGTTGCCTTTAGTAATTATAATTCCGTTGGCATTAATAGGTTCTATAGCTTGCGAGAGTATATCAGATTGGATATCACAAGAAAATGCTATTATTAAACCGTATACAAAACATATTTTTACCATTGCCATTTTTATGGGGTTTTTTGAAGTTTTTTACGCGTTTAGCAAGGTGCAGTTAAAATCAGTAGTTGGTAATTTTATCAAAGAAATTTTTGGTAGAATATGTACTACATTTTTATTAATTGCTGTTTTCTTAAAATGGATAACTTCAGAACAGTTTATCTATGCAATTGTCATTGTTTATGGGGTAAGAATGCATATCATGATGATCTACGCCTTTAAATTATACAGGCCTCAACTCATTTTTAAATTACCTGATAATATCAAAGAAATTCTTTCCTATTCATTTTACATTATTTTGGCGGGTTCAGCTGGAACCATTCTGTTAGAGATAGACAAATTCATGATCCCTCAATTAAAGCAAATTGCTGAAGTAGCCTACTATTCAGTAGGTATTTATATTGCATCTGTTATTGGAATTCCTTCAAGGGCTATGCAACAAATAATTAATCCACTTACAGCAAAAGAATTGAATAATAACAATTTGGAAGAGGTTGGTAATTTGTACAAAAAAAGCTCAATAACATTATTGATTGCGGGTGGATTGTTGTTTTTATTGATAAATGTTAATGTAAAAGATCTATATGTTTTGATCGATAAACCGCAATATTCAGTTGGGGTTTTGATCGTTCTGATGATCTCCATTTCCGAATTGTATAAATTGGCCTTAGGTAGTAATGGAGCTATATTAACGAACTCTAAATTTTATAGAGTGTTTTTCTATTTGTCAATTGCAATGGCATTAAGTGTTATTGTTTTGAATAAATGGTTAATTGAATTAATCGGAATCAACGGAGCTGCGTTGGCCACTTTAATTGTGGTACTGATATTCAGCACATTTAAAATTCTATATGTAAAACAAAAGCTGCAAATGCAACCGTTTACCAGAAAAACGATAATGGTTTTAATACTAACTTTAGTATTATTTTTTGCCTTTTATTTTGTAGAACTTCCATTTCATCCTGTTCTTAATATCTTCATAAAAACAATAATAATTACTATTATTTACGTGATAGGAATTTTTAAGTTAAATATTTCAGAAGAGGTAAATGTTTTATTGAGAAAATTTATAAGAAAATAAAAAATCCTGCCTCAATGGAGACAGGATTTCTTCATTGTTAACTCCTTTTTTTTCTTACTTCTAAAGTATCTTTTTGAACTTTTTTACGTTTTATGATTTTACCTTGTTTAGAACCTTTTCCTTTTTTTGATTTGTAATAGTAATAATCATCATCTTCATCATAATCATCAAAGCTATTATAGAAATCATCATTATAAAAATAAGTATCGTAATAGTCAAATATCATTCCGTTATAAAGATGATTGTAGGTTCTATGTGAATATCTAGATTTTACATGGCCAATATATCTTATACCACCGTAACGATTATATTTGATGTGTAATCCACCAACTCGTGCCAATTTTCTATGACGATAATCTATAAATATTGATCCAACTCTAGATACTTTTCCGAATCTGTTATAACTAATAAAAACAGATCCAACTCTTTTTACACGACCATAATGATCTCTTGAAATACGCACCTTGCTAAAAGGTACCCGTTTTGTATAGCGCCTGCCGTTAGTGTAGACGTATTGGGTAGTAAATCTAGACCTTGTTTGAGTATTAAAATCTAAATCTCCGTTAGGATAAATAAAAAATTTAATCCCCTTTTCTACAAACTGGATAGGTTTTGCTTTATAGTAGCTGTAATAACCCGGTTTGCTGTTCGATGTTTTGCCATTTATGGCTTCAGCAGTAGAAACCATCATGAACATTCCTAATAATAATAGTATCCCTTTTTTCATAATATGTGGTTTTAGGGTTATGCCTATTCTTTGAGCTTTTCGGCTTCCGCTTTCTAATAAGTTTTCAAAGAGCGTGCCAAAATAAAATATGTAAGTGAATCTTAGCTTGTATATTCGCATATAGAATAAAAAGAAATAGCGTAATTTGTAAGGAAATTTAAAGATTTAGTATGACATATATTTCTCATTTATTTTTCGGGTTTATAATGGCATTCGGAGGACTTTTAGCGCCTGGAATGTTAAATATGACAGCCGTTAGAACGAGTATTGAACGAGGTAAAAAAGCGGGAATAGTATTTTCTGCCGGAGCCGCTTCATTTGTTTTTGTACAGGCATCAATTGCCTTAATTTTTGCTAATTATCTGCATAACCATCCAGAAATAATAGAGAATTTAAAAATTGCAGGTACTTTAATATTTTTTTTATTGGCAATTTTCTTTTTTATACAGGCCCGAAAAAAATTTAAAGCTGAAGGAAAACAAAAACAAGGTAATTATTTTTTAATCGGTTTCTTTATGTCATCAATGAATATGTTAGCGATTCCATTTTATTTAGGTTTAAGTACGTATTTAAGCACAAAAGGACAAATTATTTTAGAGCAACCACACATAACGGTTTTTGTTGTTGGGGCAGTTTTAGGAGCATTTTGTTTATTTGTAACCTATGCTAGTTTTGCAACTGTTATTCAAAATAAAGCACAATTTATAGCTAAAAACATTAATTATATTTTAAGCATATTATTTTTATTTTTAGGCCTGGTAGCATTTGTAAAATTTTTGGTATGATTAAGATAGAAATGATATAAGCATTTAATTTTCTGTATAACAGCTGTCATTTATAATTTTAAGAGGATATATTTTTAATATCTTTAAGCCGTCATTAGATTGGATAAAAAAAGGAAAATGGACTTAGATAAAATATTTCAAAATAATCAAAATTGGATAAGTGAAAAATTAGCCCTTAATATCAATTATTTTGATGATTTAGGAAAAGGGCAAAAGCCAGAATTACTTTATATAGGATGTTCAGACAGTCGTGTAGCAGCAGAAGATCTAATGGGTCTTGATTCAGGAGAAGTTTTTGTACACCGCAATATTGCG
>RCNA010000092.1_pt1 | contig 12381 bp, 11 predicted proteins | sample 2041331 | NCBI WGS metagenome assembly RCNA01 (sample SAMN09708233, study PRJNA481090) | Marine sediment metagenome, whole genome shotgun sequencing project. | reverse complement strand
ACACCAAACCTATTAATATTATGCAGCTGATTGAGAAAATTCCCATGCCTGGACGGATTCACAGAGAAAAAATGGCTGCTTAGTGGCGAAGGTATTGCAGCACAGCATGCTTTTCTTGGAAAAACCAAACTTGCCTCTTCCGATAACTAAAATAGAGAGGTTGCAATTGTACCAATCAGTGTAGCCGTAATCTCGGCATGTTGATTCAGAGCAAGTTAATGAAATTCTAATATGGTCAATGTGTTGCTTCCCTATTATTCGTTGAAAGAAGATCTCTTTTTTCGGTGCGGGATTATAGGGGAGAATCTTGTATTCGCCCGCCGGGCAGGGCAACAAGGGCGATCACAAGGATCGCCCCTACAGTGTCCGGCAAAGGGGTAAGCTGTCACGACGATGAGGATTATCGTGCGAATCTGAATTTATTGCGGAGCGCAACGAATCCTGATCAAGTAACCCGGAAAACTTCCTCAAGGGTTGTCACCCCTTCCTGCACCTTCCGCAATCCATCAAGGCGCAGGGTGGCCATAGGATATTCAGGGTCCGCCATAGCCTCCCGTTTAATCTGCCCGGCATCCGAGGTGGTCAGGATGATATTTTTTATATTTTCAGAAAGCACCATCAGTTCGTAAATCCCCCGCCTTCCTTGGTATCCGGTGTGCAAACACTCATCGCACCCCCGACCGCGATAAAGAACGGTATTGTAAAATTCTTCTGGAAGATCAAGTCGTTCTAGGTACTCTGCGGAGGGCTGATACGGCTCTTTGCAATGGTCGCAGATTTTTCTGACTAATCTCTGAGCCATAATGGCGTTGACAGAGGAGGATACCAGAAACGGTTCCACGCCCATATCAATCAATCGGGTGACCGCGCTGGCTGCGTCATTGGTGTGCAGGGTTGAAAAGACGAGATGACCGGTCAAAGCGGCTTGGATAGCCATCTCAGCGGTTTCCATATCCCTGATTTCACCAATAAGAATGATATCAGGATCCTGGCGGACAATGGTGCGCAGCCCGTTGGCGAAGGTCAGGTCTATTTTCGAATTCACCTGTACTTGACTGATCCCGTTTATTTGATACTCAATGGGGTCTTCAACGGTGATGATGTTCACGTCAGATTGGTTAAGCACTGTCAGGGCAGAATACAGGCTGGTTGTCTTTCCGCTGCCTGTGGGGCCAGTGACTAAGATGATGCCATGAGGCGCTTTAATCAGGTGCATCAGCGTCTCTAAGTCGCTTCCCGACATACCCAGCTGTTCAAGGGAGAGCAGCACATTGGATTTGTCCAGCAGACGCATGACCATCCGCTCACCGAAAGCGGTGGGTAGCGAAGAAACACGCAGATCTATATTTTTATCCGCAATGCGGATCTCTATCCGACCGTCCTGAGGAAGCCGCCGCTCGGCGATATCCATTTTGGCCATGATTTTGACCCTGGAAACCAGTTTAGCCTGCACATGCTTGGGCGGGGTGATCATATCATAGAGTATCCCGTCAACCCGTTTACGGATTTTCACCCGATCTTTAAACGGCTCTATGTGGATATCACTGGCACCGTCACGAACCGCCTGAGATAATATCAGGTTGACCAGTTTAATGACCGGCGCGTCGCTGGTGTCGTCCAGTAGGTCAGCGGTTTCTTCAATTTCAGAAAGTATGGCCTCCGGGTCGTCTTGATCAATATCCTGTAATACCTGATCCGCCGCTCCCTGACTGGATCGGTCATAGACCGTATTGATGGCGATAAAAATTTCATCACTGGGCGCCAGATAGGTTCTTATTCCCTCCCAATGGAGAATACGTTGCAGATCATCTAGCTGCTGGAAATAAAATGGCTCGGACAGAGCGATAAAAGATTCCTCTGGAGTGGCAATCGGTATCATTTTGAATTTTTTTAAAAATCCAATGGAAATCCGATCCGTGAAAAAAGGTTCGGGCGTAGTGGGAAGCGATTTTCTCAGCTCAAGACCGGACTGAAGGCTTAAGGCCCGCAGGAGTCCCAGCTCAGAGATCTTTTTCTGCTGCACTAAGATTTTTCCCAACATCCCTCCATTTTCAGCCTGCATTCGGAGTGCTTCCGTGACAACAGCTTCCTCCATGCCAAAAGATTCGACAAGTATTTCGCCAAGATGCTTCATGATCAAAGACACTTATCTCCTGCGTTTCAACTTTCTGAGATGTTCACGGGCTGTCTTCCGCAGGGATTTGTTCACTCGCTGTTTCGCACCGTCAATATCTTTTTTTAAATCAGTAATATCAATCACCTGTTGATAGAATTTCGCCGCCTTGTCTTTTCTCCCTTTACGCTCGTATACAATGCCCATATTCATCAAGGCATGCGGATTTTCAGGATCAATATTCAACGCCTTTCGAAAATACCTTGCAGCCTCGGCATACTTTTTCTTTTGCAATTGAGCAAATCCCATGTCAATGAGCGGGAAAGCGTGTTTTTTATTCGAGGCAGGCCGCAAAGAATTTTCCGGCACATTACCTGAGCCTTTATGCGCCGTCTCCATCAGTTCCCGTTTGTCGGCATAAATATTTGCCAGTTCAGGAGAGCTTTCAACAATACGGGGGGCGATAAAGATAAACATATTGGTTTTTCTGTCGCTGTCGTCATGGGTTTTGAACAGCCATCCTAACACTGGAATATCACTCAGCAAAGGAACCTTGTAGTTACTGGAGGTGATGTCATGTCCAATCATGCCGCCGATAACCACGATTTCCTCATTATGGACAACCACAGTGGTATTCGCTGTTCTTTTATAGGTTGTGGGCGTGGCACCCCCTGCCTCGCCTTTTAATCGGGTGACCTCTACCGCTATTTCAAGACGCAACAAATTGGCCTGATTGATTTGCGGCGTAATTTTTAAGGTGGTACCGACATCCTTATATTCATAATTGGTATAATCCTGTGTGCTGCCGCTGTCCGAGTTATTTTTACTGGTGATATAGGGGACATTCTGGCCGACCGTGATGGACGCCTCTTTATTATCCGTCGTCAAAATTTGCGGGGTGGCGATAATATTGATGTCAGAATCCGTCTTAAAAGCATTGAGCACCGCACCGATATCAGGGAAATAGATACCGCCTATTTCAATACCTTTTTTCAAAATACCGAGGGTGGCTCCGTTGGCCATACCGGCGATTCCCGAGCCTATTCCTTTGACTAAATTGAAGCCGCTGTCCGTAAAACCACTACCTATAGTTCCCGTCCCGTTGTGAAAGCTTCCTGAGCCGCCCCATTCAACACCGAGCTGAAATTCCTTATCAATAGACACTTCCATGATAAGTGCTTCCAAATAGACCATGCGGCGGGGGATATCAAGTTTTTTGATAATGTCCTCAAGCACCAGATAATCTTCCTTGGGAGCGGTGACAATCAACGAATTGGTCTCAGGATCAGCTGTGATATTGAGGTCCGTGGAAAGAGGGGGGGCGTTCGTATTTTTTTTCACGCTCTGAACGGTTTTAGCCTTGGTGACAGCCTGCTTCTTGGGCAGACTGGTTAAAACCTTGACCAATTCCTCGGCATTAGCATGTTGTAGGTAATACACATGTATTTTCCCTCCTCCCCCTTCGGTTATTTCCGTATCCAGTTGTTTCAACAGGTCGCGAATCTTCTCTATTTCGGTTTTCGGAGCAAAGATAATCAGCGAATTGGTGCGTTCATAGGGAATCACTTTGATGGCTTTCTGACGGGATCCTTTTCTGGCAGTACGAATAAATAACTTGCTGATGGATTTACTGACATCGTTCGCCGAAGCGTACTTCAAGGGTATGATCACCAACTCCTCCCCGACAGAAGGAACATCAATAACTTTAATTATTTCCATCAGTCGGTTGATATTGGATGCGATATCAGTTATAAGTAGCATGCTGGATTCGGAATGAGCGATTACCACACTGGTCTTGGAAATCAGAGGCGCCAGCACTTTTTTTAATGCACTAGGATCGGCATGTTTCAGCGGAATGATTTGGGTGACAATTTTGTCATCAGGAGCAATTTTTTCTCCCGCTTGAACAGTGGGAATACTTTTTGATCTGGCCTGAACCGCCGGAACTATTTTTATAATCGGCCCGCTGGGAACTGTGGCGTATCCATGCACTTCCAGCACGGATTCAAAAACCCGATAGGCATCTTTTTCAGACATCTTGGTGGGAGCGATAACAGTGATTTTCCCCTTGACAGTTCGGTCAACGATAAAGTTTTTCCCTGTTAGTTCGCTGATGTATTTTATAAACATATCTATATCAACATCAGCGAAATCAATGGTCACATATTGCTGCTCGTGTTTCTTTTTTTGACGACTAGCGGCGATGACCGAAGACGGCGGTCCCGCAAGCGAAAACAACAGCGAAAAGAGCAGGAACGTATAGAAAAGAAAAGAAATGTGTTTCATAATTTGCGATCATTCAGGGAATGTTTTCATATTTCATATCGTTGCCGTGTCAGTCTTCATGAGGCGGCAATTCCACATCAATAGGCAGTTCGTCATATTGTGTATCCTCCTCCATTCCGGCTTTGACACGGGAGGGCCTCCGGCGAATATTCATCCTTGGACGAGAACGCACAATCGAAGGCCTAGAAACTCTCCGCACTCTCTTTTGCTCAATAGGCTCAACAGCATCGTCCTCATCCATTTCGAGATCAGCTGTCGGTATTCTCGGAGAGCGACGCGGTGTGCGATTTATACGATTGCGCAAACTTGACGGAACGGGCGCTCCCGGCCCTCCGCCTTTCCGTTTTTTCATAAGCAGGGTTTCCATGACCCCGTTCACATCAAGGGTGACCTGACCCCGTTCAATGGATTCTATAATGGCCCCCTGCACAGCGTCACCTTGTTGATACAGTTTTTGCTCCCTCTTGCTGTTATCAATGATGATGGCTCTGGATGTTTCTTCAGACCCTATCACTGTTCCCGCCAAGGTCAGATTTAATTTTGTGGGAACCGCCACCGCCACGGCTCCCGCCATCGCTTTTTTTACTTTTTTTACTTCTTTTACCGGCGGCGCAACTGTCGGCTCAAAAACAACCTGAAAGATATTACGGCGGATAATAATCTGGGTATCCAGCCGAGGGGAGGGCTTTTTTTTATTTAAAGAGACATTTGTCTGTTTCGTTATTGTTTTCGCTTGTGTTTTCGTTTGAGGTTGTTTGTCAGCAACGCTTAATTCATTTTTTAATGGGGTTCCCGTACAACAACTGCCGTTGCGCAGCTCTTTTTCCAGTCTGTCATATCCCCAACGCACCCCGGCGTAGAGCACAAGGAAAATAACCGTCAATGTCGCCACCACCCGAATCATGCTTATCGGTCTCCCCGCGACGGCAACTTGTTAGGCAGTGTATTAAAATCAGCGGGAAGACCAGTGAAAAAGATTCCCGGTGCTTGCAGGGGGCCGGTGATTGTGAAGGGCAGCCTGCCTTCCCGCAGCTGTTTTCTTAATATATTGACAACAGACGGGTCGCCCATAGAGGCCAAAAGTTCCGGCCTTGGAAGCAGAGAACCTGTCGCTTTGATTTTTGACACCTGGAAAGGCGTGTCAGGTTGCAGGGTGCCGTTGAACTCTGCGCTGAAGGCACGGGATTTCATTGCGCCGTCAGCAAGGTGAACCACCTCATCATCATAGCTCATTTTACCGGACAGCCGCTCAAAAACAAGTTCCTCCATTCCAAGAACCGGTTTTTGCAAACTGATCGATCCGTTGTCCACGCGGAACAGGCCCTGCGCCGTGCTCAAAATCTTGTTCGGCATTTCTCCCTTCCCGGTAAATGTGCCGAATAACACACCGGAAAGGGTTCGATCATATTCCTGAAGCAATGTTTTCAGAGAGTCGCTGTCTATTTTGATATCCTTCATCTCGCCGCGATATTGAATAGCGGCATGATCTCGGTCCAGACGCAGTTGTCCAACGACAGTTCCTCCTGAGATCTGTAGCCTGTATTTTGCGGAAAGCATCCCGGTTTCTTTCCAAGCCAGCAGATCAGGTCGCAGAGACAGAGCGTTTATTTTGAAGAGAACTTTTTTCTCCACCTTGTCGCTGATCTTGATATCCTTCAGCTGGATATCCGCCGGAAAAATCAATGATATTGTACCTGTATCCCATCGTAAAGCAGGTGTCATTCGATTGAAATCCTGTTCGATTCTGGTCTTGACCGCATCAGCGGGAAATTCATACCAGAGCAGAAACAGCAGTACCGCCAAAGTGTACAGCAGGTACCCGAAAAAGCCGACACCGGGCACCATGCACCTGACAATTTTCTTGAATGTCCGGCACATGGGTTCAGTCACCATTCTCTTCAGCCTGAGCCAGGCTGGCGACCTGCATGGTCACGTCAAGAGAATTCTGTTCCTTTTTGTTCACTTGAATGGAAATTCGTTTCAGCGCAACAATGTTGACAGGAGATTCAATCCGTTCTAAAAAATCGACCAGACGGTCAAGCGGAACCGTCTTAAGTTTCATTTCCACCATGACCTGTTGTAAACCGCCTTCGCCTGCCGGATCAGAGGGTTTCATGTACGAGATATTCTTCTTTACCTTGGACTCAGTGCTTTTCTTTTCTAAAAAAGCGAAAAGGCTAAAATTGCCGAATCGTTCAGCGACACGTTGTTCAAGGGTGTCGCTTCTGCGGCTGAACTGACTAACTCCGGTCTCCATAGCCCGCATTTCGGCCAATCCCTTTTCTTTGTTCCTGATCCCCCGTTCCAACAGTTTCCGCCGATCAAGAAGTGGAAAAAGAACAAACTGTACCAGAAGAAAAATAAGCAGAGCACCGATACCGAAGAATAAGGCTCTGCGGTCTTTTTGATTGAGAGAAGGCATCAGGAGTTTTCTCCCGTTGCGAGCTGTAGCCTGATTTCAAAGCGAATAGTATTTTTTTCCTTGCTCTTGGTGGCGGAAACAATATTGACTTCAGAATATCTATCTGACTTGCTCAAGAGACTTTTTATGGTGTTTACATTATTGAAAGCATCTGTTGTTCCTTTGATCTTCACAGAATTTTGATCAATAATCAACTGTGCCGTATGCAGGTCAATAGAGGCGGGTACACGGGTTGAAATATCAGACAAAATAACGAGAATTCGTTTTTCCTGAGTGAAAATGGGCATGGAAACCGTTACTGTGTCTATTTCTTTCAATTTGGATCGCATATGCATCAGCGGATCCCGGCCCGGATTTATTCCGGGGAAATTTTTTCTGAAAACCTGCTCCATTTTTGCGGATAATCCGTCGTATTTTTTTTGCAGGGATTGGTAATCAGCAAAAAGGTAACCGAGACCCAAGGCACAAAGCAATCCTGTCGCCAAGACAGCTCCTGTCAGTTGTTTTTTGGAACGAAGAAGAGAGCTCGGAGGCGCGAACTCCTCCCGGCGAAAATTAAAAGCGACATCTTTTTTTCTGTTCCCGGCCTGTAGAGCGAGGGCGAGCGGACGGTCATGGATTTCAGGCAACCATTTTTTGACGACATCAGCGGATAAAACAGCATCTCCAGACTGAATCAAATCGCATTTTTTTCCGGGCAGACCAAGTTCAGACTCTATTTGTTCCTGAAAACCTTGAGCAAGCAACATGGGTCCGGATAAAACAACATAATCGGGCCGCAGGTTTATTGCTTGTTGCAGGCTGAAGTAATCCAGACCACGCCGCACACTCCCGCATAAAACCCTGACGGCCCGCTCGGCTTCGTCAGGATCTGCGATGTTGATCTTGTTACCGGTAAAAGCAAAAAGAGCGTTTGTGAACACCTCGGTCGGATAAGAAATCCGCCGCATAAACAAAATCACACCCTCATGCACGACAACTGTTGTTATCGAGCTTATATCACAGTATAATACGAAAAAATTATCCTTTTTTTCCCCCGCCTTACGCAGACGGTCAGTCAGCACGAAATCGGCGGGACAGAACCTATCAGGCTCTATTCCCCGCTCATTGAAAAGAGCTATATGTTGTGCCAGAACGCTTTTTTCAATGGCGACCGTCAATAACTTTGTCGCTGAATCATCGCTATTTGCGAGCGATGCAGGGGCCGTCGTGATGATCTGTTGTTCAATCGGGAAGAGAAGCTGTTCCTCTAACTCAAAGGGCAGAACCTGCTTGATTTTTTTTTTATCTGTAAACGGCAGAGAGAGATTGCGCAGACTCAGACGGGACAGGGAAAGGCCGACATCACAATGCTCTTTTTTGTTCTGTTGCAACTGCTCAAGCAGGAGCGGAAGAGCTTCGGCAAGACCGGTTTCATTCTGATTATTGATCAAAACGGATGCGCAGGAGACCACCCGCACATCCCTGCCGTTACCGGCAACAGCAACCCCGCTCACCAGATCGTCGCTTATGTCTATTCCCAGAGAAAGCTGTGCCATCACCGTGCGTTGTTTTCTCCGTAACAAGTATTTTTCATTCCACTTTCCAGCGAAGCAGAACCTGCTCCTGATTTTTTTTGCGGTGAATAATCCCCTCGCCGGTACGTCGGATACCTCTGATCTCGCCGGTCACGGTTATCTTGAAATATTCGCTCCCGGTTGTGATCAAATCCTGATTAAAGGTGATATCACCGGGGAATCCTGTGACTTGACGATACCACGTCGGCTTGGCCAACAGCTCCTTATTTTCTTCTTCCCGCCTGAATTCAACAAGATCCGTAGCAAGCTCCTCGGTCATATCTTCATGGAGCGCCCGCAGAATTCGAGCTGGCGCAGTGTTGATATTGACCTTACCCTCTTGATCGCCGTTGGTCAAATAAGCAATGATGCCAGCTTGCATATCAGGCTGCTCATTTCCGTTTTTTTTCTGCTCACCGCTGTTCTGATTTCCAGAGAGAATTTTTTGATCCCAGCCTTTAACCAACGCCAGTTCTTCTATCCCCTGAATAGGGCCGTTTGTCGGAACATATGCCAGCTCCAAACCGCTATAATAGCCTTTTTCAGCACCATTCTCCCGCTCTTCGTCATCTTTGTCCAACCAATCCGAGAGGCTGTCAAGCATAGTTGCAAGCTTGTCTTCATCGTTTTCTTCGACACCTATATTTTCCAAGAGCAAAAAACGTTTCCACAGTTCCCTTTGCATCTTTTCAGGATCTTTTTTCTGTTTACTCCCCTTATTCTTTTTCTTCCATCCTTGTTTCCACTGTTTTTTTGCTTTTTCCGTCAGCACCAAGGCGTTGATCTGTAAAAGCCCAGACAGATCTGTGACCGTGACACTGAGGTCACCGGGAAAAAGCACACTGATCGACTTGCTGTCCAAGGTTCCCCAGCTGTCGAATTCAGAATCGTATTCGTTTTCCTGTTGATCAGCCAGCAGGGCGGCTCGTGCGAGATGAAGACCGGACAGGAGCATGGCATCAAGCTGAATAATGGAACTTTGATTGACGGCAGCCCGCATCTGCCAGCTCACGGAAGCGTTGAGCTGTACAGTCACGGCGACAAGAAAGCTGACCGCCAGCAGAGTCAGCACCAGAGCCATGCCGGAATGATCATGTCGCATCAGCATCCTCCTCCGGTTCAGCCTGAATCAATCCCACAGGCAAAATGACGGTTGTCTGAAAAATAACCGTACGTTCCTCCTCCACATCCAACCAAAATTCCAAGCGGCAGGAAACCGCGACCGGCAGTCTGCGCTCCGTTTCCTCATCTCCTTCTTTGAGGGTGGTGTTCCAGCTTTCCCGCTCTTCACCGTTATAGTCCACAAAGGAAAACGTAACGGAGCGTAAGTGATCACAAAGGAGAAAGGCTTCTGTCTCCTCTGTTTTGCCGCCTTTATCTTCTTGAGGTCGATAGAGATCATCACTGCGCAGAAGCAGTAAATGCTGATCGTTTTCCTTATCCGGTTGCACAGCGTAATGGATTATCCCCACGCCGTTTTGACCGTTTTCCGAATCAAAAACAATATGGGCCATGGATGCGAAGGAAAGCAGGTTCGCCTGATCTCCGGTATCATCTTGGCCACCGATAAATTCAGTGTTCTCCGTGAGCAGAGCGGAGGTCAGATCCTCGCTGAGACGTTCCATCGTCATTTGAGCCCGATAATAGAGATCTCCCTGTTCCATAGTGGCATCCATAACATTGATAGAACCGGACAGAGAAAGGGATACCATAGAGACCACCATACCGAGAATCAGGATGGAGAGCATGATCTCCAGCAGGGTAAAGCCGCTTGCCTGTCGTTGCCCGTTCATTATTTTTTGTCGTCCTCGGCAGGCTCTATTTTTGTCATGACAATACCGGTTATGGTGAAGTTTTCATCCTCATCGCCCCTGCTTACAGTCAGTTCGACACGTTTCAGCAACCCTTCCGAACCGACTATGCCGGTCTCGTCCTCCGTAAGCTCATTGACTTCGGTCTGCCAGCGGTAGTTGGAAAAATCATCTTCAAATTCACCCGATTCGCTGCTCACCTGTTCAAAATCCTCAACCTGTATTTTAGCCAGCTTTTGTCCGGCCAGCATGGAGGCAACTGTTTCAAAACGGGAAATGGAGGCGATGGAGACACTCTGAGACTGGGAGGCCAGCAGGGAGACAAAGGACATGCCTATGATTGCTACAGCGACCATCACTTCAAGCAGGGTGAACCCGGCTTCTTTGGTTTCTGGCAGCCGAAGGTTTGTTTTTTTGTGTTCGCACTTTTTCATATTTTGTCGGTTTCCGCTGTACCCAATATCAAACAATATCAAAACATAAAAACAAACTTATCTGGTCACAGTAAAGCGGTCATCGTCAAGGGAAACATAACCTGCAAGCACTCTGGTCACTCCGAGAAAAGGGGAGAGCGTCACGCTGAGTTCATCTCCGTTGTCACCCCGGAAATGAACAATGGTTTTATCCACATATCCACGAGAGCTGAAACGGATTGTCAGATCACCTGCTGAATAAGTGATCTTATCTCCATGAGCGGAGGCTATATCCACCACCTCTACAGATTCACCAATCTGCGCCTTGGCATATATATTTTTTTCTTCAACAGATGTGTCAGGCGCAACCGGTACAGTGGTGAACAAGTGTTCATCGGCATCAAAACGAAGCTCAAGGGCCACTCTTTTTGACCGGGCCTCCTGTCCGGTTTCAGCAACCAAGCCGATAAATCGACGAACCGCTGTCTTGAGTTCATTCGCATCCAGACCGGCTCGAATTTTCGGCACCGCAAAAGATGCGGTCAGGGAAATCAGCACCATCACCACGATCAGCTCAATGAGGGTGAATCCTTGTCTACACTTTCTACACTCCGATTCCGAGGGGTCAAAGACAGTTGGTACCGATGATCCGCCTGAGACATTGTAGAGGCGCTGAAAAATCACAGCTCCCAGCTGTTGATATCCGCATCCATGTCTTCGCCGCCGGGTTCATTGTCCGGGCCATAGGACGTAATATCAAAATCCTTACCGTGCAGAGCCGGACTTATATATATATACTCATTCTCCCATGGATCTTTAGGCGTTGTACTTTTATCTAAATACCCTCCTTTTTTCCAATTTTTCGCCAGACTACCTACAGAAGGCGGTTCAACCAAGGAAAGTAAACCCTGATCTGTGGTGGGATATTTGCCGTTGTCTAATTTGTACATTTGAAGAGCTTGGCTGATGATTCCGATATCCACCTCCGTCTTCGTTCGGCGGGCCTCTTCAGGGCGGTCCATAATTCGGGGCACGATCATGCTCGCCAGAATACCGAGGATCACTATGACCACCATGAGTTCTATCAGGGTGAATCCTTCAATATTTCGTATATTTCGTATGTCAGCGGCTTTTATTTTTTTCAATGGAGCGTCCTTTCTTGGTTCAGATTGGAAAGTTTATTTATGAGCCTGTTGATTAAGTCCGATTTTAGATTTTCAACCACAATATAATGGGCTCGTGAGCACTCAATTATACCACATGAAGTATAGTTAAGTTTCAAAAAGGACTTAATCAACAGAGTCATTTATAGGGATGTTCATCAATAATATGTGCAATTCAGGTTTGTCTGAATATCAAATTTAACGGCAAAGAATCGTACAAGACCGGGTAGCAATAAAATAACAGAGTGTTAACCGGTAATTGGTGAAATTCTTGCCAAGTTGATATATACTCAAAAAACAACTTGAACGCCAGCCAAATAATAAAATATCCGAGAGTGCGATATTTCTGTGGCACAGCTCTCTTTGATGGATTCGTAAAAAGTCCCAAATGCCCTTTTTTTTGCATCGTAACTCATTGAGTTGTCATTGCCAGAAACGCAAATTCTGACTTTTTACTAGACTATCCTCTTTATTTGTTCTCCATATGTTGAAAATTGCGCTTGAAGATATGGTTTACCCACATTCAAAGGGTGTTGAAACAATCAGCGTAACTTCTTGATTATTCGTCATTATTCAACAAAGAGCTTTTTTGAGTGAAATGCCGCTATTTCAAGCAT
>RCNA010000528.1_pt1 | contig 12389 bp, 12 predicted proteins | sample 2041331 | NCBI WGS metagenome assembly RCNA01 (sample SAMN09708233, study PRJNA481090) | Marine sediment metagenome, whole genome shotgun sequencing project. | reverse complement strand
TCCAAGTATACTATTATACCGCTACGTGTTGCTCAAAAGCAATTCTCAAACCAGCAGTGATCTCAATCAGGATCTCATGATGCTTTGCGGCACATGACAACCCGATCCAGGCGGGCGTAATCGCGCACGACTTCAATGCCGATAAAATACCCGGATGCAGCAAGCAGTCCGCTAACGCCGGGCCCCTGATCATGCCCGATTTCGAGCATCAGCGCTCCGCCCGGCACCAGCAGTCGGGCGCAATGCGGAATCCACTGACGATACACCTCCAGCCCGTCCGGGCCGCCGTCAAGCGCTGCGCGCGGCTCATACTCCCTGATATCCGGCTCCAAAAGCTCAATATCGCCGGAAGGGATATAGGGCGGATTTGCAACTATCAGATCATAGCTGCCGGCATCTTGCGTGCATGCGTCTGGAAAAAACGCCTGTTCCACCCGCACTCGTGCGCTAAAGCCTAACCGCTCGGCATTAGCCCGGGCGCAGGCAGCAGGCTGCGCGGAGGCATCCAAAGCAACAATATCCAGATGCGGCATTTCCGCTGCCAGAGACAGGGCAATCGCACCGCTGCCGGTACCAATATCAAGCACCCGCGGGTGGGCGACATCCAGCGCAGATAGAAATTTGAGCCCGTGTTCGACCAGCAATTCGGTTTCAGGTCGGGGAATCAATACCCCCTTGTCAATGTGCAGCTCAAGCGTCCAAAAATAGCGCCGGCCCGTGATATAAGCACCCGGTTCATGGGCGGCGCGCCGCCGGACCAGTTCACGATAGGCCTGCAACTCCTGCTCCTGCAGAGGACGATCGTAGGCCAGATACAGCCCGACGCGATCAAGCCCCAGGCAGTGGCCCAAAAGCAGCTCAGCATCAAGACGCGCAGATTCAATGCCTTTTTCGCGAAAATAGTTTTGGGTAATAGTAAGAAGATGAAGCAGGGTCAATGGCTGTAACCGACTCAAGATGTCTGCAAAGCGGCTCAGGTCGCACTCTACGTGCTCGCGACCTGAAGTGCCTCGGACTGATAATGGGTGATAAGCTGATCAATAATATCCTGCAAATCTCCCAGCATGATGCTTTCGATTTTATAAATCGTAAGATTGATACGGTGATCACTGACACGTCCCTGGGGGAAATTATAGGTGCGGATACGCTCGCTGCGGTCGCCGCTGCCGACCATGCTCTTGCGTTGGCGTGATATCTCATCCTGCTGTTTCTGTATGGCCATATCCAGCAAGCGTGCCTTTAGAATTTTGAGAGCCTTGGCCTTGTTCTTATGCTGCGACTTTTCATCCTGATTGCTCACCACCATACCGGTAGGAATATGGGTAACGCGCACAGCAGAATCGGTGGTGTTGACGCTCTGCCCGCCCGGCCCGGATGCGCGAAACACATCGAACTTGAGATCAGCGGGGCCGATATCAATATCAACATCATCGGCCTCGGGCATCACGGCAACCGTTACGGCCGAGGTATGCACACGCCCCTGGGTTTCCGTTTCCGGCACGCGCTGCACCCGGTGCACGCCACTTTCATATCTGAGCTGACTATAGGCGCCACGACCGGTAATAAGCGCGATGACTTCCTTGAGGCCCTTAAGGCCGGTCTGGTTCTGACTCAGGATTTCAACCTTCCAGTTTCGACTTTCAGCATACTTGCAGTACATACGGAACAGGTCATAGGCAAAAAGTGCGGCTTCTTCCCCACCTGTTCCACCCCGTATTTCAAGGAGAACATTTTTTTGGTCGCGCGGATCATTGGGCAGCAGCATGACGCGCAGCTCCTGCTCCAGGCGCTCAAGGCTGACTTCCATCTCGGGAATTTCCGCCTGGGCCATTTCGCGGATATCCGCGTCGCTGTCCTGCAGTAACGTGCGGTTGTCCTCTATGTCGCGGCGAACCTTGAGCAAGCGCTGGTAGCCTTCGACAATCGGTTCTATTTTTGAGCGTTCCGAAGTCAGACTCTGATAGTTCTGCCGGTCATTGACAACAAGCGGATCGATCAATAGGCGATCCAGCTCTTCGTAGCGTTCAACAACTTCTTCCAGCTTTTCAAACATACATAGAGCCGTAAAAAATCAGCAGAAACATCAGTTTGTTCGCGCACCCCGACCATACGGCCGCGCGCAGACAATCAGGCGGGCTGATACAAATTATTTTTTAGAAGCCGCGTATTTTTTCTGAAACTTCTCAACGCGCCCGGCCGAATCGACCAGCTTCTGCTTACCGGTAAAAAAACCGTGGCAGCTCGAACAGATTTCGACCTTTATTTCCGGACGTGTCGAACGGGTTTCAAAGGTGCTTCCGCAGGCACACCGCACTTGCGAAGCTTCGTACTTGGGATGAATACCTTCTCTCATTGCGTGTACTCCTTAAAGATTACTTGTTCATTGAACTTAAAAAATCATCATTATCCTTGGTATCATTCATTTTTTCCTGCAAAAATTCCATAGCGTCAACCGTGTTAAGCGGCTGCAGCACCTTTCGGAGCAGCCAGATGCGCTTGAGCACATCATCCCGCATGAGCAATTCTTCCTTACGGGTACCCGAGCGGTTGATATCGATCGCCGGAAAAACACGCCGATCGGCAAGCTTGCGGTCAAGATAGATTTCCATATTACCGGTACCTTTGAATTCCTCAAAGATCACCTCGTCCATTCGGCTGCCCGTATCAATCAAGGCGGTCGAAATGATGGTCAAGCTGCCGCCTTCCTCAATGTTGCGGGCTGCGCCGAAAAAACGTTTCGGTTTATGCAGCGCGTTGGAGTCAACACCGCCGGAAAGCACCTTGCCGCTGGGCGGCACAACTGTATTGTAGGCCCGGGCCAAACGCGTAATGCTGTCCAGCAAAATGACGACATCTTTTTGGTGCTCAACCATCCGCTTAGCCTTTTCAATCACCATTTCGGCCACCTGGACATGGCGCGTGGCCGGTTCATCAAAGGTTGAGCTGATCACTTCGCCCGTAACTGAGCGCTGCATGTCGGTCACTTCCTCAGGGCGCTCATCAATGAGCAGCACCATCAAAACAACATCCGGGTGGTTTTTGGTAATCGAATTGGCGATGTTCTGCATCAGCATTGTTTTACCGGTGCGCGGCGGTGAAACAATAAGACCGCGCTGACCCATGCCGATGGGGGTCAGCAGATCCATCACACGGGCCGATAAATTTTCACTTGAGGTCTCCAGCTCAAGCTTCTGCATGGGGTAGAGGGGTGTCAGATTGTCGAACAACACCTTATCGCGTGCTTTTTCAGGGCTCTCAAGGTTGATGGACTCAACCTTCAGCAGGGCGAAATAACGCTCGGAATCCTTGGGGGGCCTGATCTGGCCTGAAACCGTATCGCCAACCCTGAGGTTAAAGCGCCGGATCTGCGACGGAGACACGTAAATGTCATCCGGCCCCGGCAGATAGTTGTAGTCCGGAGCACGCAGAAAACCGAATCCGTCCGGCAGAATTTCAATGACACCCTCACCGTATATCAATCCATTTTTTTCAATTTCCGACTGCAGCAAAGCAAAAATCAAATCCTGCTTGCGCATGCTGCTGTATTCCTCAATGCCCATCTGCTTGGCTGTTTCCATCAGGTCATTGATTTTTTGGCACTTGAGTTCTTTCAAATTCATTGGACAGTGTCTCCCGGGTTTTGGTATTGAAAACCTTTTTTAATCAATCCACTTGAAATACAAACCCGCGGACATCTGAAGCGGATTCTTCAGCGCAGGGCATAGGTGGCTGTGATGGAATAATAGTATCCGTTAGGTTGCGCGTATCGTCGTGTGTGAGCTAATCTTTAGAAATGAATTCCAACAATGAGCGTTACATGATTTCAGAAACATTTACCGATGCACGAGCCGATTAACGCCGCGCAAGTTTCCCCCAGACAGTCTACCCTTTTATTTTCTTCATACGGGTTTTTTTCACATGTGAGATATGTTACACAGGAAAGATCATGCACACACTGATTTCTAACAACTTAAATTATGGGGAAGGGTATGTGCTGTGACATTATTGTGTACATTATAGCGTCCGTTTTGCAGCATTGTCAAGTTTTTTTGTGTTTTTTTATTGGTTCACCCACACCCGAAGCACTGGCTAGCGCAGAAGCAGAAGCTGCGCATACAGATCCGCCACCTCCGGGCGCGCACTCTGCGATGTAGCCTGATTATCAATAACAAAATCAGCTGCGATTTTTTTTTCACACAGCGGCATCTGGGCTGCAATCCGGGCAGCAGCCTGCACAGCATCCAGACCGCTGCGGCGCATCAGACGCCTGAGCTGCACATCAGGCTCGCAGTACACGACAATGCTGCGGTCAAACATATCCTGCCAGCCGCATTCAAACAAAAGCGGCACATCAACAATAACAACCCCGTCAAAACCTGTCAGACGCAGACTCTCAAGGCGCTCGACTATCTGCTGAGCAATAAGCGGGTGCAGCAGGCTATTGAGCTTCTCAAGACGGGAGCTATCGCTAAAAACTGCGGCGGCCAGACGAGCACGGTCGAGCATACCATCGGCAGTAAACATAACGGAGCCAAAGCAGGCCTTAATGCGTTCAAGTCCTTCCCGACCCGGCTCAACTATCTGATGCGCGATCACATCAGTGTCAATGATTTCCGCTCCCAACTCCCGAAACAGCTGCGCCACCATAGTCTTGCCGCTGGCAATCCCACCGGTCAGGCCTGCCGTTACCATCACAAACCTCGCAGCAGCGCCAACACCGCTGCGAATCCATCCGGCAGCGGCGCTGTAAATGACAGCGCCTGCTGCGTATCCGGATGCGTAAACTGCAAAAACCCGGCATGCAACAATTGTCTCTTCAGGCCCTTAACAGCATCCTGCACGGGCTTATTCCTGATTAAGCGCATCCTACGAGAGTCACCATAGGTTGGGTCACCCAGCACACTATGGCCGATGGAGGCCATATGTACGCGGACCTGATGTGTTCTGCCGGTCTGCAATGTCACCTCCAGCAGGCTGTAGTCATCAAAACGTTCAATGCAGCGCCAGTCTGTCACGGCCTGACGGCCCCTGCGTGGATGAGCCGACATTTTTTTGCGATCCACGCGATCACGGCCAATCAGCGTTTCTATCTGTCCACTTTCCTCCGACATACTGCCGTACACCAGAGCCTGATAGCGGCGCACCACACTATGAACCCTGAACTGCTCGCTCAGGCACACATGGGCCTGATCATTTTTGGCAACCACCATGATGCCCGATGTATCCTTATCCAGGCGGTGTACTATGCCCGGACGCTGCACACCGCCAATACCGGCAATGAAACAGAAGCGCGTTCACCAGCGTGCCTGTATAATTGCCGCAGGCCGGATGCACCACAAGATGGGCCGGTTTGTTGACGACAATGACCCAGGCATCTTCATACACAATATCCAGCGCTATGTCTTCAGGTTCGGCCGCAATCGGCACAGGCTCGGGCAGACCCAGCGTTACCTGATCTCCAATGTGCACCCGGCAGGATGCTTTGGCGGCATGGCCATTAACCTGGACATGACCGTCTCGAATAGATTGCTGCGCACGTGAACGACTGATAGAGGAGACAGCCGATGCGATGGCCACATCAAGGCGCTGATCGCTGAGCGCCTCATCAACGGTAAAACAAGTTGTATTCATGGAGACAAAACCGTTCTCAAGGCCTGAAAAAGAAATTTGATTTCCCCGGGTAGCACCGTGCGCATATCAAGCACTATCCTATCATTCCTGATACGCGCCACAACACACGGTTGTCCCAGGCGCAGACGCCGCTCAAGCGCAGACGCGCCAGCAGGCCCTGGATCAAGCTCAATTGCCCACGTTGGTAACTCACGCAAAGGGCAGGCACCGCCGCCGACCTGCGAAACATCCTGCACGGCCTGCACACGACATCCGGGCACTGCATCCTGCAAGCGGCGCACAAGACGGCTCGCCCGGCGGCGCAGATCTTCCGAAGAGGCTTTCAACATACGCACAACCGGGAGCGCTTCAAGACGGTCAGGCGAATACGCATACATGCGCAGCGTCTGCTCTAGCGCAGCCAGCACCATTTTGTCAAGGCGCAGCGCGCGCGCAAGCGGATGTTTTTCAAGGATGTCAATGTAGTGCTGTTTGCCTGCAATCAAACCGGCCTGCGGGCCACCCAGCAACTTATCACCACTGAACGTCACAAGATCAACGCCTGCGGCAAGCGCAGCCTGAACCGTCGGCTCATCGCGCAGCGCGTCAATGCCCACGTCAGCCATGCATCCACTGCCCATATCATACAAAACAGGCACGCCTGCCTCGCGGCCCAGGGCAACGAGCTCTTCCAGAGCAACCCCGGCAGTAAAGCCGACAATACGATAATTGCTGGTGTGGGCTTTAAAAATCAAGGCGCTGTTCTCGGTTATGGCGTCCTGATAATCGCGCACATGCGTACGATTGGTTGTACCAACCTCGATCAGGCGCGCGCCGCTCTGCTGCATAATATCTGGAATACGAAAACTGCCGCCGATTTCAATCAGCTCACCCCGTGATACGATAACATCCCGACCGCGCGCGATTGCGGTCAAACCCAGTAAAACGGCGGCCGCATTATTATTGACCGCACAAGCAGCTTCGGCCCCGCATATCCGCTGAACACAATCGGCGATATGGGCCCCGCGATGGCCGCGCGCACCCTGCTCAATATCGAACTCTAAATTGCTGTAGCCACGGGCTATGCGCTCCACGGCCTCAAGCGCAGCTTTGCACAAAGGCGCCCTGCCCAGATTGGTGTGCACAATAATGCCGGTAGCATTGATGAGCGGCCGCAGGGATAATGCCGCAAGCTGTTCAATCTTGCGCATGACAGCGGTCGAGTCGAGACCGGGAGAAGCCACTACCGATTCGGCCCCGGCCGAATCACCGGCCAGCAGTTCAGCGCGGCGCTCAGAGATTAACTCCTGCACAGCACGCACGGCAAGACTTCGACCCGCTCCCTTAATCACATCCTGCATCCAGGCCTGTCGCAGAATTTCATCCACGGACGGCAACGCACGCAAAAGATCTTCTTTCATTAAACAGCCTCTGCTGAAACAAGGAATTTGACCAGACCGGTATGCCCGTATATCCTTCTTAAAGACCCAAAAATCATGCAGATTGGATTATAACTCCAGATACTGAGAGACACTAAGCGGGCATTAGTTATTTTTTAATAATTTATATAAATTTTACCATAAATGACGTAACCCCGCAATCTAAAATAACTTTTTATTCAAGTTGCCCTGAAACAGTACGATACTATTTCTATAGCCACGTACGCCAAAAGACAGCGTATGGACGTATCACTGTTCAGGAGACATCATGAATAAGAACTATCTTTGGATTATCGGCAGCATAGTCCTGTTGCTCATCGCCATCAACGCCCAGGCATTTTACTTTACCATCCAATTGAAAAACGGAAATGAAATGAAAACGGGTCAGTACTGGGAAGACGGCGACAAAATAAGCTTTTATGCCCGCAGCGGCACTGTTTCTCTGCCAAAAAAAGCGATCAAAAACATTACTCGGGTAGACGGATCAATTGAAAGCGAACCCGTGTATCTTTCTTCTGATCTCCTGACCAAATCGACCGAGGAACCCGGCTATGAAGCACCCTTGGCAGAGACAAGCGGCTTCGGTGCCGAGCAGACCGAAGAATTTATCGGAGATCTCCGCGACCGGCTGAGTATTATCGCTTCAAATCGTGAAAACCTTATGCGCAACCAGGATATGTTCAGGCGCCAACGTGCAGGATATGATGAGGATCAGGAAAGGGCCAGGGAGCGGATGGCGACAATAAACAAGGACTCTGTGATGGGCCCCGACGAGCGTTCCAGCCGCCTCCAGCTTGAAGAAGCCAAAATCAAGGATGCCAAGACAAAAATAGAGCGCGTGGATGACAAACAACGTAATAACGCCCGCCAGATTGATGCCCAGGATACTATGAAAGCACGCTTTGAAAAGGAACTGGCCGGTCTTACCAAGCAGTAATACTGCAGAATAGAAACATTCAACCCCGAACTTTTTGCCCCCTTTTATCTTGGCCCCGACCCAGAATGTGCGGACGAATCACTCAGCACATTCTGAAACCCGGTACGCACTGTCTTCTTTGATCAAACGGCACTCCAGATAGAAACGCTTTTCCTCGGCCGCGCCCATGGAAAATGTTTTCCTCGGAAAGGCCCCCTCCAGCAAAATAGTACGAAACAGGTCATTCTTTGCTATAGCCGGCAAATAAAAACCGGCATTGCCCTGACGGCTGCCCAGTTCGGTAACAACTGCTTCCCCATGAACATAATCAATGGAGGCCCCCTGATTTTTTTGCAGATATGCATCCAGGGCGTCCTGCAAAGTACCGGTGGCGCACACCTGTGCTGGTGTTTCAATTTCAATAATACCGCTGCCGCCGGCTGTCACCCATCCGAAACGATGCAGCGCGGATGAACCGGTCTCAGAGGCAATTGCCGCGGCCTCAAGAGAAGACGCTGCATGCATGCGCACGCGAAGGCCCTGCTGCTGAAAATACTCCTGCAAATGACCCGACAGGCTCTCAGACGGTATGTTAAACAGCACTCGGTGAATAGCCTCAAAGAACAACCCCGGATCATGCAGATTGACAAGTTCAACCAGTGCATAGCGAGCCGGATGACCTCTATGCTCAGCTTGATCGCTGATGTTTTTTTTAATCGTCTCCCAGATACTTTTTGCTGTTGCAAGAGAGTGGTTACCATCGCCGACTGCGTACAGCAATGCTGCGCTGCGCAGGTCACCATAGCGCTGCCGCATTGACTCCGGCGAAGCCAGACACTGCAGGGCCTGTGCCACGGACGCTATACGAACAGGATCGCTGACCGCGTAGCCCCGGATGTGTCCTGCCTGCAGCATCAACTCGGCATCATACAACGGACGTGCAGCATCTTCAAAAAGCGGCTCAATCACGGTGCAGCCGGGATCATCTATCAGCACCATGATGTGCGGCAGCTCAAGCGGCGCGTCCCGCCGCACGCTGACGCGAGGCGGCAGACGATCCACAATTGTGCCTTCCGAAGCACGTATCAGACTGCATGAGCCTGCGCGGTAGTCATAACACTCAAGATCAAGGGCCACCACCAGCCCCTTGCGCGAATCAGCATGCGGTGTTTTCCGGTCCACCATAATAAAACCCGGTGGCTGTGCGACAAGCAAACCCTGATCAAGATAATTCTGCATACTGCGGTTAATACGAGTCACCCGGTCATCCGTATTCTGTTCAAGATAAACCTCAGGCAGGATCATGTTCAGCGTGGACGGGCTGCTATCAACGCAATCAGCAACCTGCTGCCAGTATTCGAGCTGCGAAGTATACTGATCGCAGGCAATTACGGCCCACTTTGAAAGGTCAATACCCGTACGAGGGAGCATGATCGTCGGGACATTCAGTGCGACTGATTCAAGAATTTTCTGCATAGCATTACACGAATTTGGTTTTCTATTATGGGAGCATAAAGCGTGCTGTACAATCATCACTCCCGGCTGGGCGCCGAACACCCTTCCGAGCGTGCTTTTTATAAAACAGTACTGAAGGTACCCCTAAAAAGCAACTTTTTTCCCTAAAAGGGCTCTCCAGCTCCGGCAAGCCCTGCTGCACAGACTGTGCGAGGCAACCACACGAAGCATACCACCGGGCGATTCAACAAGACTTTTTGCAAACTTGTCAGTACTGACGAAGTACCCGATAGAGACTATCGCGTTCAACCGGACAACTGCCGCTTTGGCGAATAACCTCAATGAGCGTATTCCGGTCAAGACCGGTTGCAGTCGTGGCTCCGGCAGCATGGGTAATCTTTTCCTCAACTACTGTGCCGTCAATATCGTCAGCACCGAATACAAGGGCAAGCTGGGCCACAGGTAACCCGGTCATAACCCAGTAGGCCTTAACATGCTCAAAATTATCAAGCATCAGCCGACTGACACTAATCATACGCAAAATTTCCACCGCCCCTGGCCGAACTGCCCTGTCGGCAAACCGGGTGTTTTCCGGGTGAAACGGCAGGGGGATACATGTCTGGAACCCCGCGGTATCGTCCTGCAGCGAGCGCAGGCTCAGCAGATGATCAATAACGTCCCCGGCGGTTTCAATATGACCAAACAGCAGCGTTGCATTTGATTTAAGTCCCAACTCGTGCGCCGCGCGCATAACCGCAAGCCATTCAGCTGCGGATGCCTTGTTCGGGCATATGCTGGCACGAACCCGGTCATTGAGGATTTCAGCTCCGCCGCCCGGCAAAGATCCCAGCCCGGCGGCTTTCAGGCGACTAAGCACGCTGCGGATACTGATGCCGGCGATCTGCGCAAAATAATGAATCTCGGCCGCGGTAAAAGCTTTTATGTGCAGTTGCGGAAACTCACAATGCAGACACGCAACCATGTCAAGGTAATAGGAAAAAGGCTTTTCAGGATGCAGACCGCTGACCATGTGAATTTCAGTTACGCCCGCTCCGGCGGCACGCACGCGTTCAACAGCCTGCTGCTGATCCATGCAATACGCTTGCGGATCATGCGCATCACAGCTAAACGCACACAGACCACAGCGAGCAGCACAAATATTAGTAAGATTAAGGTGGCAGTTCACATTAAAATAAATCCGCTCACCCATGCGGCGTCTTTTAAGAACATGCGCGGCAAAGCCCAGAGCGGTAATATCATTAGAGGCAAGCAGTTTCAAGCCATCAGCCCTTGAAAGGCGTTCACCCTCAAGACTTTTTTCCAGAATTGTTGCGACCCCCACAGGATCACGCGTTCTTTTTGTAGTCATAGCATGTATCGAATTATGCGATAGCACTCACTGCACTATCTGTGTGCTATCGTACACGGCCTGCCGTGCCCCGGGCAAGAAAAAAATTCCACTTCGAAGACCAGCGCCAAAGAAACGCATGACAGCATAGCTTTTTTTTGTTATGTACTTCTATCACGCTCAGCAAAACGCTAAAAATTTCGACCCGTAGAAAAATTTACGCGATATAGAGATCAGGCAAACGTGCCCATTCCCGGCATACGACAAACAGACCGTGTCCCAAAAATTTTGCGGGGACTCTACACACACTACATGTACATGCATACAACGACATTTCAATATATACACGCCGAACATGACTGATATACCCGACAAAACACCCCGTGTGCGCTCTTACTTCGATGCCATTGCCGGGCGCTATGACCTTATGAACACGCTGTTATCCGGCGGGCTGCACCATGCATGGAAAAACAGGGCTCTCAGGGAAGCTGCCGTCAATGAAGACATGCACGTGCTGGATGTGTGCGGCGGAACCGGCGATTTGGCTGCGCTGACCGCGCGCAGGCTTAACGACAAAGGTACTGTTACGCTCTATGATTTCAGCCTTGCAATGATGCGTGCGGGGCGCAGCCGCGCCGATAGATGCCAGCGCCCCGTTCAGTACATATGCGGTGACGCGCGCTTTCTGGCCCTCAAGGATCAGCGCTTTGATGTGGTTTTAATCGGATTTGGACTGCGGAATCTGGAGGACATGAACGCGGGCCTGCGCGAATTTCAGCGCGTACTCACACCAGGCGGCCGTCTGGTGTGCCTTGAATTTTCACAGCCGGTTGCGCCCCTGCTGCGCCGAATATACGATGTATACTCCTACCGGGTCATCCCCGTGCTGGGCCGTTTGATAACGGGCTCCCGCGAGGCCTACACCTATCTACCGGATTCTATCCGCCAATTCCCACCGCCCGCGCGCCTGAGTCAGCTGATTGAGCAGGCAGGATTCAAAGATGTGTCCTACCGACTGCTCACCGGCGGCATTGCCGCAATACACACGGGCTACAAAGAATAATACATTTCAAAACTGCCTGATAGTATGCCCGGGAAGAGACAATCCGAACAGTGCCCGGCACTACGGATACATACAACGCACTACTAAGCCAGCGCTTGACACAGAAGGCTCAACCGCCGCCCGGGGCTTGAGCCAGCACAGTTCCGGACCGAACGCCCGTGCCTTGCAGGAAATCACCGGCGCTCATCTGCTTTTTACCCTCAAGCTGAAGCCTGAAAATCACCAAAGCACCACACCCGGTTGCAACCGTTATGCCCTGCCCTTCTGCCTGCAGCACCGTGCCCGGCACAGCTGAACCAGTGGATATGTCCCGCACTCCGGCAGCATGTATTTTTAAAATACGCCCCTCAAACAAGGTAAAGCAACCCGGCCAGGGTGTCATGCCGCGCAGACGGTTATAGATGGTAACGGCCGGCTGCGACCAGTCAATCAGGCCGTCATTTTTTTTGAGCATAGGCGCATATGTTGCCAACTCGTGCTGCTGCGAAACCGGCTGCCATCCCGGTCCGGCAAGCTGATCAAGCGCCTGCTCCAGCAGCCGGCCACCCAGCACCGACA
>RCNA010000289.1_pt1 | contig 12451 bp, 9 predicted proteins | sample 2041331 | NCBI WGS metagenome assembly RCNA01 (sample SAMN09708233, study PRJNA481090) | Marine sediment metagenome, whole genome shotgun sequencing project. | reverse complement strand
AAGGGGTCTGACCCCAGAGACCGCCAAGTTCCCGCATGCTGCGCGTGCCGGTTCGCTCACGAATCAAGGCGACCAGAATAAACAGAGCACCCGTGGTTATGCCGTGGGTCACCATCAACAGGATACTGCCTTCCCAGGCGGTCAACTGCCAGGCCGCCAGGCCGAGCAATACCAGACCAAGGTGGGAAATCGAGGAATAAGCGAGCAAACGTTTGATGTCATCCTGGTGATAGGCGCTCCAGGCGGCGTGAAAGAGTCCGAGCAGAGCCAGCACACCGAGAATCGGCAGGAAGCTCGCGGTAGCATTGGGAAAGAGCGGGAATGCCACACGAATCAAACCGTAGATGCCGGTCTTCAACAAGAGACCGGTCAAATCGAGAGAGCCCGCAGCAGGAGCTTCGGTCAGGGCGTCGGTCAACCAGGTGTGAAATGGCACCAGCGGTGACTTAACAATAAAAGCCGCCATAAAGCCGGCAAACAACCAGCCTTCCTGTGCGACAGTCAACTGCGTCTGCATCAACTCACTGATAACAAAGGTATAAACTCCGCTCTGTGCACCATGAATCTGGTAGAGCGCAATCATCGCGACCAGCATGCAAAGACTGCCGACCAGGGTGTAGAGGAAAAACTTGAGCGCCGCCTTCCGGCGGTTGGGACCGCCCCAGACACTGATCAGGAAGAACATCGGAATCAGTGCCACTTCCCAGAAGAGATAGAACAGCACCAGGTCATAAGCGAGAAAAATCCCCATCAGGCCAGCTTCCAGCAAGAGCAGCAGAGCAAAGAAGCTCGAAACATGACGCTCGACGCGCCAGGAGAGCAGCACTGCGGCAATTTGCATGAACGCAGTGAGCAGAACCATGAGCAGGGCAATACCATCCATCGCCAACACATAGCGGATACCGTAGCGCTCGATCCAGGCAACGTCTTCGTAAAGCAGCCAGCGGCCATCAGCCTGGCCATGACAAACAAAGAGGTAGAGAGTCACAGCAAAGACGGCCAGCGACGTTGCCAGAGCCAGCCAGCGACACTCCGCATGACGCCCTTTGTGCAGCAGACAGAGCAATGCTCCGACCAGCGGCAAGATAACCAGCAGACTCAACCAGGGGAATTGTGGAAGGCTCGTCAACATATTCATCAGTGCCCTCCCCCGTTAACCAGTTTCAACAGGAACCAACCGAGCAGAATCAGAAAACCCCAAGCAAACGCGGACAGATAAGTCGTCAAACGTCCGGTCGCCATCCGCACCAGCGAGGAGCCCCAGCTGGTGGCCAGGCGAGCCAAGCCATTAATGGTGCCATCGAAGAGAGCACGATCACAACCAGAGGAACAAAAGCTGGCCATGGCCGTAAAGGGCCGGACAAAGAGACGATCAACCAGAGCATCCGCATACCAGCCATTTAAAAGGAAGCGACTGGCGACGTTCTCCAGTGGATCCTGATAATTGCTATAACGCCGATGGGCGGCAAACCAGCCGAGAACAACGATTGCGACGGCCAGACAGATCAACGCCCATTCCACCGCGTGGCTGGTCGCCACTGCACGTCCGGCAAGAGCACCGTACCAATGATGTAGCGTCTCGCTACCACCGATGAAAGCCGGCAGGTTGAGCAGACCACCGATCAAGCCGAACAGAGCCAGAGGCCAAAGAGGCCAACGCATCAGCAACGGGATGGTGTGAGGATGACCGGTGCCGCGGTATTCGCCAGCGAAAACCAGATAGACCAGACGGAAGGTGTAGAACGCGGTCAACAAGGCGGTCAGCACTCCGATCAACCAGAAGAGCTTATAAGCTGGGTCAGGGTGCGTAAAGAGCGCCAACAGGATGCCATCTTTGGAGAAGAAACCTCCGGTCAGAGGCAGCCCGGCCAGACAAATCGCTCCGGCTAAAAAGACCCAGAAAAGTTCGACTGGACCGCGACGGGCCAGACCACCCATTTTAAAGATATCGTTTTCGTCACCGGCCAGATGAATAACACAGCCGGCAGCCATAAAGAGCAGGGCCTTAAAGAAAGCGTGAGTAAGCAGGTGGAACATGGCTCCAGCGACCGTACCGGCGCCAACGGCCATGAACATGTAGCCGACCTGGCTCATGGTCGAATAAGCCAACACCCGCTTGATCTCACGTTGAGCCATGGCACAGCTTGCGGCGTAAATTGCCGTCAGAGCGCCAATGGCAGTGATCGCCGTCATCGCGACCGGCGAAAGAGAAACCAGGGGAAAGAAGCGACAGAGCAGGTAAACACCAGCGGTCACCATGGTCGCGGCGTGGATCAGTGCCGAGACCGGGGTCGGACCGGCCATAGCGTCGGCCAGCCAGGTCATCAGCGGTAGCTGGGCTGATTTACCACAAGCACCGAGGAGCAGTAACAGGCTCAAGGCGATGACCACCCCGGGTGAGATTGACGCCACCTGGGCGTTGATCTCACTGATCGATAAGGTGCCGGTCAAAGCAAAAAGCCAGAGCATGGCGATGCCAAGAAAGACATCACCCACCCGGGTGACCAGAAAAGCCTTGGTGCCGGCCTTGGCATTTTCAAGGTTGCGATACCAGAAGCCGATCAGGCCGTAAGAGCATAAGCCCACACCTTCCCAGCCGAGGAAAAGTACCAGCATGTTGTCAGCGAGAACGATCGCCAGCATGGCGAAGACAAACAGGTTGAGCAAGCTGAAGAAGCGGGCGTAATCATCCTCTTTGTGCATGTAGCCAACAGCATAGAGGTGGATCAGAGTCGCAACGCCGGTCACCATCAACGTCATCGGTGCTGCCAGAGGATCAAAGTTAAGCGCGAAGGTGATATTAACTGCGCCGCTGCTGAGCCAGGTAAAAAGAACTGCGCGAGTGCCTTCACCAGCGGCATAACCCCAGAGGAGGATTGTCAAGACGAAGGAACCAGCGACTCCACAAACAGCCATGACCTCGGCGAAGAGGCGCGGCAGGCGCATGCCGAAGAGCATGTTGATCACTGCGCAACAGAGCGGCAGAAGTAATATGAGGAAGAGCAGGCTCTCGTTCATCCACGCATCCCGTTGAATTCATCAGCGATCAGCGTACGCTTACGCCGCCACAAGTAAACCACCATTGCCAGAGCGACAGCGACTTCTGCCGCAGTGATCGCCATAAGCAGAATGACGAAAACCTGACCATCCGGCTGCTGCCAGTAAGCCGAGGCCGCGACAAAAACCAGTGATGCGGCGTTGAGCATGATCTCCACACCGATCAGGATCATAAGGATCTCGCGTCTCAACAGCACACAAGTCAAACCGAGCACGAAGAGGGCACCTGCAAAAGCCAGGGCATGGCCGAAAGGTATCATCATGGTTTGTCCCCTTTCGGCAACGGTCGGCCAAGCATGTAAGCGCCGATGGTGGCAAACAACAGCTGAAAGGAAACCACCTCAACAGCCAGAGCATAACGGCTGAAGAGCACTTCCCCGAGCGCTTGCGGCGCCAGGTAGTATTCAGCGATCTCCTTGCCAGCGGCCGGGTCCTGAAAGATCAGCAGCAGGGTGCAGACCATCAGGCTTGAAGAGAGCAAAACCAGCGGTCCCCAGCGTTGCCAACCCGGCCCTTCCGGGGTTTCTTGCGGTGCCAACCCAAGCATCATAATGATGAAGAGGAAAAGCACCATGATCGCCCCGGCATAGACAATCACCTCCCAGGCGGCCACCAACGGCGCACCGAGCAGGTAAAACATCAGAGCCAGTGCAAAGAAGCCCACCACCAGATAGATCACCGCGTGCACCGGGTTACGCCGCGTAATGCAGAGCAAGGTCGCCGCCAGCAGGATGAAGCCGAGTATGTAGAAGAGTAGTGACGCCATAACGCTACCGCTAATGTTGAATTATAAGTTTTGAATTTTGAATTGAATTAAAAATTAAGCATTCAAAATTCACCATTGGCCATTGCTGACTAAGGCAGCAAAGATCTCGGATCCACCGGACCGTATTCGTCCTCGTTGCCGCCACGCTCGTTGACCACACCGATCCCCGAATGCTCGTAAAAATTGTATTCCGTGTCCTTACCGCAACCATCGATCAGCAGGTCTTCTTTTTCATGCACCAGCTTGAGGATATCGCGGTTGCAGATTTCGTAATCCGGCGTGGTCTGGATCGCCATAGTCGGGCAGGCTTCGGCACAAAGTCCACAGAAAATACAGCGCGTGAAGTTAAGGCGGAACCAGGCGGCATAACGGCGACCATCACTATCTTCAGCAGCTTGCATCGAAATACAGTCGACCGGACAAGCGGCACTACACAGCTGACAGGCGACACAGCGTTCGCTGCCATCTGGATTACGGGTCAGCACAATCCGCGCGCGGTAACGCGGCGGCGGTATGCGCTTCTCCTCCGGGTACTGAATAGTCACAGGCTTGGTGAAAAGATAGCCCAGGGTAATCCAGAACGGCTGTAGAGAACCTTTTATGTCACGCCATAAATTCATGGAAAATCCGTAATCCGTAATCCGTAATCCGTAATCCGTAATCAGTTATTCGTAATCAGTTATTCGTTATTCGTGGTTAAGGGGCTGAGTTCATTGCCAACGAGATTGCCCCTGACACCACCACATTCAACAGCGCCAGAGGAATCAGTACTTTCCAGCCAAAATGCATCAGTTGATCGTAACGCGGCCGCGGCATACTGCCGCGTGCCCAGATAAAGAGAAAGGCCACAAACAGCACCTTGCCAACAAACCAGACCACCGGCGGCAGAAAGGGTCCGTGCCAGCCACCGAGGAAGAAGACGGTGGTCATAGCGCCGATCACGATCAGGTTAATATATTCACCAACGAAGAAGAGGCCGAAGCGCATGCCGGAATACTCAGTATGGAAGCCACCGACGATCTCGTTCTCGGCCTCCGGCATATCGAAAGGGGTACGTTTCGACTCTGCGGCGATGCTGATCATGAAGATAATGAAGGCCAGTGGATGACGCAGCAGGTTTGGCCAGTCGGCCTGGGCCATGACGATCTCGGTAAGCGAGAAGGAATGGGCGGTCATCACGACCGGTACCAGAGCCAAACCGAGCGCAAGTTCGTACGACAGCAACTGGGCCAGACTACGAACGGCGCCAAGCAGCGAATATTTCGAGTTGGACGCCCAACCGCCGAGGACCACGCCGTAGACTGCCAGCGAAGAGAGCCCAAAGAGGTAGAGCATGCCGATATTCAGATCGCAGACCACCATCGGGATTTCACGGCCGAACAGGCTCAGTGGCGGTGCGAAAGGCACCACAGCAAAGCTGAGCAGGGCAGTCAGGGCAGTCAAACCAGGAGCAAAAAGGAACACCCATTTATCGGCCCTGGCAGGGACAAAGTCCTCCTTGGTGATCAGCTTGATCACATCACACAAGGGCTGAACCATACCACCGGGGCCAATCCGGTTCGGTCCGTAGCGCATCTGCATACGACCAAGAATTTTGCGCTCGGCCAGCACCAGGTAGGCCGCCATGGAGAGAACCACGCCGAAGATCAGGCCGAGCTTGACCAGGATGAGAATCAGGCTGATGAGCAGTTCATTCATGCCTTGTCCTCCTTCTCAAGTCGACAGTCAAATATGCTGCCCGGCACCATGCCTTCGAGAGCGGTGTCCCAGAGCTGCGGGGCTATGACCAAACCATTGATCATCTGCTCTTCGATGCGAATAACGACCTGACAATGACCAAAACGGGTGGCCAAGCGGGCCCTGTCACCGGCTGTCAGCCCTAGTGCCTCAGCCTGTTCAGGATGCAGGCAAACGTAAGGCTTTGGTTCCGTAGCTGCCAGAGGCGACGACAAGTGCGCCAACCAGGAAGAGCCAACCGGTCCAGCGACCGTCAACAACGCCAATGTGTCAGATGCCATAGCGAGGGGCAGTTCTTTCTCTGCTGCTGGCGGCATAGCGCCCTGAGCCGACAGTCGTAAGCCGGTTGTCTCGGCAGCAATGGCCGAGAGTCCGGCAAAGCGCTCATCGTTCTGTTCTATCGTCTTACGCACATCAACAAGAACCGCCTCGCGTTCAAGCACCTGGGCCAGAAGCCACCAGTCTGCTTCGGGTTCGGAACCAGGCGTTAGATGAAAAAACTCGCGCGGAGGATGATTACCAGCTCCGGTCTCCCGGATCGGCAAACCCGGGTCGATGACTGGTTGGAATGCTTGCAAGCGGCCTTCGTTATTAATATAGCTGGCGGCCATTTCGGCGTTAGCACGGGCTGGCAGGAAGATATCAGCGCGTTGAGCAGCCAGACTTGGCGTGGCATCGACACTCACCAGCAGTTCCAGATGTCCGAGAGCGGCCTGGGCTCGCGCCGGGTTCATCGCATCCCGGAAGGGATCACTCTCCAGACAAACCAACGCTTTTACAGTCCCTTCCTGTATGGCATCGAGAATCGTATTAAAACCAGGGCCATCGCCTGCCAGAAGAGCACCACCATAACTGTTCGGCCCGTGCAGAAGCATCATCACGCCGATGCTACGCTCTTCACTTGAAAGTTCTGAAGCCGCGGAGCAGAGAGCACCGGCACCCTTACCGCCGAGCAGATCGGCGCCGCCAACCAGAACCGGACGTTGGGCCGAGTTGAGTTGCTCAAGCAGGCTTTCTAATTGCTCGCGCTCCTGAGCAGCAAAAGAGCTCAGGTCACTTTGACCGAGTGCTGTCAGAACGTCAGCTAAGCGTTCAGGGGCCAGAGGCAGATAGCTCGCTGCACAGGGTAGCTCCACCGGCCGGGGGTCAATCACCACGACCTTGCCACCGTTGCGCACGGCCTGGCGCATGGCAAGCGCAAGCACCGGACCTTCCGCCAGCGGATCAGCACCGAACAGGACAATCAGGTCACTCTGGCGAATGTCTTCAAGGCTGCGGGCATGTTCACCAAGACGGGAAGCAAGGACCCGTGCGGCGCGATCACGCCGTTGGTGAGTTTCGTAGACCAACTGTGTAGAGCCGGTTGCGTCAGCCCAATCACGCAAAAGAGCGTTGGCTTCAAAGCTGGCGCGAGAAGAACCGAGAAAAGCAATGCTGTCTGGACCGTATTCCCTGGCCATTTCGGCAATCTGCTCTCGCGCGGCTGTCAGTGCTTCCTCAATAGTAACCGGTTGGCCATCAACACGCGGCTGGCGTGGACGCTCTGGATGGTTGACATGATCGTAACCGAAACGCCCACGATCGCAGATAAAGAAACCGTTGGTCTCCCGGTTGACCCCAGCTTTGACCCGTTGCACTTCGCGGTAGCGACCTCCTGGAACGGTCGCACAACCAAGGCTGCAGTGTGGGCAGATCGACGGGGCCTCTTGCAGATCCCAGAGCCGCGTTTTGAAGCGAAACGGTTTGCTGGTCAAAACCCCGGTAGGGCAGGCGTCGATAATATTTCCGGAGAAAGGACTTTCCAGCGTGCCTTCCTCTAAACGACCGTATTGAATCCGGTTGCGTGAACCGAAGACTCCGTAGTCGGTACCGCCACAATAGTCACGATAGGTCCGCACACAACGGTAACAGGTGATACAGCGATTCATCTCCTGCTGAACAAACGGGCCAAGATCCTGATTGGTAAAAGTGCACTTCTTACCTGAATAGCGCCGATTGCCATGGCCACCAGCCACGGTCATTTCCTGGAGTTGGCATTCGCCCCCTTCATCACAGACCGGACAGTCGTGCGGATGGTTGGTCATCGCCCATTCAATAACATGTTCACGCAGATCAACCGCATCCGGATCGGTCGACGAAATCACCATGCCGTCCTCAGCTTCAATCATGCACGCCATCTGCAAGCCCTTGACCGGGCCATCGACAAACATCATGGCACAGAGACGACAGGAGCCAACTGCCCCCAGAGCTTCGTGATAACAGAAGTGGGGGATGACGATATCGAGCGCACGTGCGGCTTCGAGGACGTTGGTCCCTGCAGGCACGGTCACTTCCAGATTATCGATAGTCAGTTTAGGCATAAAGTCAGTTATCAGTTATCAGTTATCGGATCACGAATTACAGCTCACTTAGAAAAAGGACAGCCGCCCTGCTTAATATGGTCCTTGATTTCGTCTTCGAAGAGACGCAGAAGCGCCTCCACCGGACCCATGGCGCCTTCGGCCAGAGCACAAAAGGAACGTCCCTTGATGTTGCGCACCTGATCTTTGAGCATCGTTAAGTCGTCTTCGCTTGCCTGGCCAAATTCGATGCGGTCGAGCAACCAGGAGATGGTTGCCAGGCCGTCACGGCACGGCGTACACCAACCACAACTCTCACGGGCAAAAAACTGGTTGAGGTTGCGGGTCACCGCCACCATACAGGTGTTTTCGTCGAAGACCGTGACACCCGCGGTACCTAGACGGCTTTCGACCTCTTCGAGCGGGTTGAAATCCATCATCAGGTCAAGATGTTCCGCCGTCAGATAAGGGGTTGATGCCCCACCGGGGAGACAGGCCTTGAATTTTTTGCCGTCACGCACGCCGCCACCGAAATCTTCCACCACTTCGCGCAGGGTGATACCGAGCGGCAGCTCGAAACATTCCGTGCGGTTAAGATGACCGGAGAGTCCAAACAGTTTCGTTCCCGCACTTTCCGGGTTCAATGCCAGCCCATGAAACCATGCGGTGTGCGGCACGGTGGCCAGAGTCTCAACGTTGTTCACGTTGGTCGGCCGTCCAAACAGTCCACGTTGGGCCGGAAAGGGTGGCTTGGAACGCGGATTAGGCCGACGCCCCTCGAGGCCGTTAAGCAGGGAAGTCTCCTCACCGAGAATATAGCGCCCGGCGCTGCGATGCACATGCAGCTCAACATCGAAACCGGAGCCGAGAATGTTTTTCCCCAGGTAACCCGCAGCGATGGCCTCTTCAATCGCCCGTTCAACCCGCAGGGAGCAGCCCTCATAAGCATAACGCAGGAAGATGTAACCAACCGGGGCCTGCAGGGCATAAGCAGCGATAGCCATGCCCTCGACCAACTGGTGCGGATCGGCCATCAATAACTGGCAATCCTTGTAGGTGCCCGGCTCCATCTCGTCGCCATTACAAACCAGGTACTTGTCACCCGGCTGATCGGCAGGGAAGAATGACCACTTGATGCCAGTCGGGAACCCGGCGCCGCCGCGACCGCGCAAACCGGAACCCTTGACCAGTTCGCAGACTTCTCCCGGCGACATCTTCAACGCCTTTCGAAGTCCCTGATAGCCGCCTGTTTTCTCGTACTCGGGCAACAGGACCGTCTCGTTCGGTCGACGATTTTTGAAGAGAACTTGTGTGTACTCGTTCATTTCAAATTGTCGGCCGCGATTGCGGCACGCTCCTTGAGCAGGACTTCGTCAATCTTTTCCGGAGTCAACCGGCCGTGGGTGATCAGACCGATCATCATGGCCGGGGCATCACCGCAGGCACCAAGACAGCAGGTTGGCAACAGGGTAAAGGCTCCATCAGCCGAGGTCTCACCCAACTGGATGCCAAGACTTTGCCGCAGATGTTCAGTGATCATCTCGGCGCCGGTCGACCAACAGCAGATTGAGTCACAGACATGAATGACTCTCTTGCCAACCTCTCGACGAAAAATTTTATCGTAAAAGGTGGCAACCTCTTCCACTTCAATCGGCAGAACCCCAAGGGTTTCAGCCGTCAGCAGCACACCAGCGTCAGGTACCCAGCCGTAATGCGACTGGATCGCCCGCAGCAGGTCAACAATCATCTCATGGGGATGAGAAATCGCCGCCGCTTTGGCTTTGAAGCTGTCGATCTGATTTTGTGGAAGAATCTCTGTCATATAACCCTACAAATTAACGCGGAGGCGCAGAGTTGCTGAAAAGCAACGACCTCTTTGTTTTTCCAAGCCCTAAAAACTTTCTACTTAGGTTTTCACCGCGTCTCCGTGCCTCCGCGTTGAATCCCTACCGGTCCAAATCTGCCAGAATAAAGTCAATCGCCCCCAGCACCATGATCAGGTCCGCAATCATCCAGCCCTTGGTCATCTTGGGGAAAACCTGCATATGAGCGAAACTCGGCGTGCGAATGCGTAGCCGGTACGGGGTATTGCCACCATCGCTGACCACGTAGTATCCACACTCGCCCTTACTTGACTCAATGCCGCGGTAGCACTCGCCAGGCGGCGGCGTCAGACCACGACTTACATTCATAAAATGGTGAATCTGTGTTTCGATATCCTTTTTCCCGGCGTTCCGCTCCGGATAAGCATAGCGAAAATCTTTGGTCACATAGAGACCATCCGGCATGTCGGCAGCGGCTTGCTTGACAATGCGCAGGCTCTGGCGCATTTCGTTGAGACGCACCAGGTAACGGGCGAAGCTGCAGCCGGCTGTCTCAGTCGGGATATCGAAATCAAAACGTTCGTAACCGGAGTAGGGCATCTTCTTGCGCAGGTCCCAATCGATCCCGCAAGAGCGTAAGTTGGCTCCGGACATACCCCAGTCAATCGCTTCGTCGAGAGTGGTGACACCAATGCCCTCGGTGCGCGCCCTGAAGATCGGGCCGTCGGTGAGCATACGGTCGAATTCATCAATACGCTTGTCAAAGTCGCTGGTGAAGATATCAACGTTCTCTTTCCAGCCGTCCGGCAGATCCATCGCCAGTCCGCCAACCCGGAACCAGGCCGGGTGCATACGCCCACCGGTAATCTGTTCGATAATATCAAAGATTTTTTCGCGCGACTCAAAGGCATAGAAGACCGGCGTCATCGCCCCGACATCATGAGCAAAGGTTCCCAGCCAAACCAGATGACTGGCAATCCGGAACAGTTCACAGAGCATCACCCGGATAACTTGGGCACGTTCCGGTACCTCGACACCTAGCATGGTCTCGAGCGGCAACAGGTAGGCCAGGTTGTTCTGTACTCCAGAGAGGTAATCAATGCGATCAGTATAGGGGATGTACTGATTATAATGCTGACGCTCGGCAATCTTTTCTGCGCCGCGATGATGGTAGCCGAGATCGACATCGACGTCTTCGACCTCTTCACCGTTAAGCTTGGCGACCAGACGTAAAACACCGTGAGTACCGGGATGATGGGGACCGAGATTGAGCACCATGGTGTCGTCGTCGATGCGTTCCATCTCGGTGCTGCCGAAGAAGCTCTCGGCATCGCGCGGCACCATCTGCATGGCCGCTTCCGGGGTAAAAGGCGCCATCTCCGTTGCACGGCTGACGTGATCTTTGCGCAGCGGATGCCCCACCCAGTCGTGGGCCATAAGAATCCGACGTTGATCAGGATGACCTTTAAAATCGACGCCAAACATATCAAAGACTTCTCGCTCGTACCAGTTGGCAGAAGCCCAGACATCGGTGGCCGTTGGCGCTGAAGGCGTCTCGCCGTGGAGTGGCACCTTAACGCGCAAGTAACCGGGGTCATCGAAGGAGAGCAGATGGTAGACGAGGGTAAAATCGTGGTCGGGGCGCTTGTTCCGGGCACGTTCATCGATAGCCGTCAGGTCCTCGAGACGACGGTACTTCTTCGGCGCCCGCTCCTTGAGGAATCGCAGCAGTTCCGGTGCCGTTTCAGAATCGGTCCAGAAGGTCGGCATGTCGGCGCCCTTGGCGTCTTCACGCACACGTTCACCAAAGTTTTCGTGCAAAGCTTTGCGTAGATCCGGGGTCGAAGCGACAAACTCGACACGAGGTTGCGCCGGTCGCCACATCTCCGCAGAACGATTGCCCAAGAAGTTCGGTGATTGGGTAGAAGTGCCGCGATTTGGGCTGTTGCCGAAACCTGGACCACGCGTATCACGACTCTTGCTGACGCCATCAACCAACAGCGGCAGGGTAGTTCCCTCACTGCCGCCTGACATACCGAGCACCTTACGTGCAGGACGTTCTTCGTTGGCGATCTTCTCCTGAAGAAGGATCAACCCCTGCAGAACCGCTTCCGGGCGAGGCGGGCAACCGGGCACATAAACATCAACCGGAAGCACCTGATTAACACCCTGCATGACGCTGTAGACGTCGTACATACCCCCGGAGTTGGCGCAACTGCCCATCGCCATAACCCACTTGGGGTTGGCCATCTGCTCATAAACGCGCAGCATGCTCGCGCCCATCTTCTTGAAAGGTGTTCCGGAAATGATCATCAGGTCGGCCTCGCGCGGCGTGCTGCGCAAGACCTCGGCGCCGAAGCGGGCGATATCGAAACGGGGGGTCATACTGGTCATCATTTCGACGAAACAGCATGACAAGCCGAAGAACATCGGCCAGAGGCTGTTCTTGCGACCCCAGTTGATGGCGTCGTCAAGTGTCGTCAGGATGACATTGGGAGGTAGCTCTTCGCTCACGTGACACTCCGTTTCATTCTTTGGCTCTCACGCTGCGCCCGTGGACCCCAATCGAGACCACCGGTCTTCCAGATATGCACCAATCCGAGAAAAAGAATGAAGATAAAGAAACAGACGTGGGCAAATCCGGGCCAGCCGAGCCGATCAGAAGCAACCGCCCAGGAGGCGACAAAGATCACTTCGACATCGAAAACCAGAAAGAAAATAGCAACCAG
>RCNA010000091.1_pt1 | contig 12451 bp, 13 predicted proteins | sample 2041331 | NCBI WGS metagenome assembly RCNA01 (sample SAMN09708233, study PRJNA481090) | Marine sediment metagenome, whole genome shotgun sequencing project. | reverse complement strand
TAGTCTCTTGCTTTTAAAAGAGCATCTTTTAGTCCTTTAGGGTTTTTTCCTCCTGCAGTAGCATAAAAGGGTTGACCACCACCGCCTCCTTGTATTAATTTTCCGAGTTCCCTAACTATTATTCCGGCATTGAGCTTATCACTAACAATGTTTTTTGAAATGTAGACAGTAAGCATGGGCTTATTATCAATATTAGATCCAGAAATAAAGAATAAATTGTCAAACTCAACACCTAATTGAAAAGCTAAATCTTTAATTGTAGATTGATCTAAATTAATTTCTGCGGCTAAAAAATTAATATCATTAATTAATTCGACCTTATTTTTTAATTCATATTTAAGATATGAGGCTTTATCTTTTAGCAAGTTGTCAATCTGTTTCTTTTGCTTAGTATTTTCCAGCTGTAATGCCTTTACAGATTCAACAGGACTTAATGAGCTTTTAAATAAGTCTTTAATTTCATAAAAAGCTCTATTATTTTCATGGAAAAAATCTTTAACTGCATCAGAAGTAATGGCTTCAATTCTTCTTATACCTGCCGCAATAGCACTTTCTGAAGTAATCTTAAAATGCCAAATATCGCCGGTATTTTGCACATGAGTACCACCACAAAGTTCAATAGATTTTCCAAAACGAATAGAGCGAACAGTATCGCCATATTTTTCGCCAAACAAGGCCATGGCACCTTCCTCTATTGCCGCTTTCATAGTGGTATTTCTACTTTCTTGAAGAGAAAGTTTATTGTTGATCCTTGCATTTACAAAATCTTCAACGTCACGCAATTCTTGCACTGTTAATTTAGAAAAATGAGAAAAGTCAAAACGTAAATGTTTTGAGTGTACGGCTGAACCCTTTTGTTCGACATGTTTGCCTAAAATTTCTCGTAATGCCTGATGAAGTAAATGTGTAGCTGTATGATTGCAAGCAGTCCTAAATCGTTGTTTATCATCTACAACAACTTTAAAGGTCTCGGTTGGATCTTTAGGTAAATCTTTAGTGAAATGAATGATCAGATTGTTCTCCTTTTTTGTATCAAGGATATAAATAACATTTCCGTTTGGAACTTCTAAATATCCTTTATCGCCAACTTGGCCACCACCTTCAGGATAAAAGGGCGTAAGATTAAATACTAGTTGATAAAATTTACCGTCTTTTTTTGAAGTAACTTTTCGATATCTGGTAATTTTAATTTCAGCTTCTAGTGAATCATAACCGATAAACTCTTCGTCATCATCATCTTGAAGTATTCTCCAATCACTCGTGTCAACTTCAGCAGCAGAGCGTGATCTGTTTTTTTGATTTTCCATGGCCTTTATGAAGGCCTCTTTATCTAATTCTAATTTTTTTTCTCTTAAGATCAGTGCTGTTAAATCGACCGGAAAACCGAAAGTATCATATAATTTAAAAACCTTGTTTCCAGAAACTATTTTACCTTTGGTTTCATCTACGATGTTATCTAATAGTAAAAGGCCTTGATCTAGTGTTCTTAAAAAAGAATGCTCTTCTTCTTTGATAACATTATAAATTAATTGCTGTTGAGATTTTAATTCACTAAACGTATTACTCATTTGTTTACATAACACATTTACAAGTTTATATATAAATGGTTCTTTTTGATCTAAAAAAGTAAATCCATAACGGATGGCTCTCCGTAAAATACGTCTGATCACATAACCAGCGCCATTATTTGAAGGTAATTGGCCATCTGCAATAGCAAATGCAACGGCACGTATATGATCTGCAATAACTCGTATAGCAATATCTGATTTTACATGAGTACCATATTCAGTTTGAGTTATTGTTTCAATTTCTCTAATTAAAGGAGTAAAAACATCAGTATCATAATTTGAAGTTACATCCTGCAATACCATGCATAGACGTTCAAAGCCCATTCCGGTATCAATATGTTTTGCTGGCAAATCTTCTAAAGTACCATCAGCCTTTCGGTTGTATTCGATAAATACCAAATTCCAGATCTCAATAACTTGAGGATGGTCTTTGTTAACTAAATTTTTTCCAGAAAATTTTGCTTTTTCTTCATCAGAACGAATATCTACATGAATTTCTGAACAAGGCCCGCAGGGCCCCTGAGCGCCCATTTCCCAAAAATTATCCTTTTTGTCACCTAACAAGATTCTATCCTCGTCAATATGTGTTTTCCAAAAATCAAAAGCTTCTTGGTCAAAAGCTAAGTTTTCGTCTTTGGCACCTTCAAAAACAGTTACATATAAATTGTCTTTATCAATTTTATAAACATCGACAAGCAATTCCCATGCCCATGCAATAGCTTCTTTCTTAAAGTAATCACCAAAACTCCAATTTCCTAACATTTCGAACATGGTATGATGATATGTATCTATACCAACTTCTTCCAGATCATTATGTTTACCTGATACTCTTAAACATTTTTGTGTGTCAGCAACTCGTTTTATTTCTACTTTTTTTTGACCTAAAAAAAATTCTTTGAATGGAACCATTCCGGCATTATTAAACATAAGGGTAGGATCTTCTTTAAGAACTATAGGAGCCGAAGGCACTATTTTATGCTGTTTATTTTTAAAAAAGTCTAAAAATTGTTGTCTAATTTCTTGCGACGTCATACAGTGTTAATTAAAAGCTAAAACAAATGAGTGTTTTTAAAGTTGCGAAACATTTTGTAAATTTGTTCGTTATGCAAAAATAAGGCAAAGTTTTGCTTGTTTAAAGCTACAAAAATAGTACAATTTATAATATGGCTAAAGTAAAATATTATTACGATTCAGATACCCTATCTTATAGAAAGATAGAGCTGCGTAAACGTGATAAATTTAAAAGAATGTTAGGGTTCTTATTAAGTTCTATTATAATGGGATTATTTTTAATGTTCATAACATTTCAATTTATTGAATCGCCTAAAGAAAAAACTCAAAAAAGAGAGATTGAAAATATGGAGCTTAACTATGGCTTATTAAATAAAAAAATGAGCCAGGTAGAACAAGTTTTGGAAGGTATTCAGCATAGAGATAATGAGATATATCGTTTATATTTTGAAACAAATCCTATACCCGAAGAACAAAGAAAAGCAGGTTTTGGGGGTGTTAATAGATATAAATCGTTAGAAGGATTTGAAAATTCAGACATGATCATTGATGTTTCTAAAAACATGGATATTTTATCTAAACAACTTTATATACAATCAAAATCGTTAGATGAAATTATCAATTTAGCAGAAGATAAAGAAAAATTACTCGCCAGCATACCGGCGATTCAGCCTATAAGAAAAGAAGATTTATCTAGAATGGCGTCTGGATATGGATGGCGATCTGACCCATTTACCAAGGCTCGTAAAAAACATAATGGTATGGATTTCACGGCTCCTACTGGAACACCCATTTACGCTACTGGTAATGGTAGAGTGAAAAGAGCGGATAATACAGCATCAGGATTTGGTCAGCATATTGAAATTGACCATGGATATGGATATAAAACCATTTATGCACATTTGAGCAAATACAATGTTAAAAGGGGTCAAAACGTGAGTCGAGGTGATCTCATTGGTTTTGTAGGTAATACAGGACGTTCTGTAGGACCCCATTTGCATTATGAAGTACACAAAAATGGAAGACCCATTAATCCTATTAATTTCTATTATGGAAATTTAACTCCAGAAGAATTCAAAGAAATGTTGAAAACAGCTTCTCAGGAAGGCCAATCTTACGACTAATGCATATAAATTTACCAGATAAAAGATACTATAGAATTGGCGAAGTTGCTAAGGCATTTAATGTTAACGCTTCACTTATTCGTTTTTGGGATAAAGAGTTTGACGCCATTAAACCCAAAAAAAATAATAAAGGGAATAGACTTTTCACACAAGAGGATATTAGTAATCTTCAAATGATATACCACCTTGTAAAAGAAAAAGGTTTTACCTTGGAAGGTGCTAGAAAGAAGCTAAAATCTAAGCCTGAAAAAATAAAAGACAATCATTCCATTATTTCTAGATTAGAGGCTATAAAAGCTGAATTAAATCTAATTAAAAATCAATTATAACCAACAAATATTTATATCATGAAAAAATGGCTTATTCCTTTAATTATATTAGTAGTTATTGCTTTTGGAATATACAATTGGGCTGTAGGTTTTAATAATACGGCAGTAGAATATGAAGCAAATGCTAAAACAGCTTGGTCTAACGTAGAAAGTTCATATCAACGTAGAAATGATCTTATTGGAAACTTGGTTAAAACAGTACAAGGAGCTGCTGATTTTGAAAAAGAAACATTGGAGGGTGTTATAAATGCAAGAGCAAAAGCCACTTCTACAACAATAGATGCGGGTAATTTAACTCCTGAAAATATGGCGGCATTTCAACAAGCGCAAACGGGCTTAACAGGGGCCTTAAGCAAATTAATGGTTGTTGTTGAGCGATATCCGGAATTAAAAGCGAACCAGAATTTTTTAGAATTGCAAAGCCAGCTAGAAGGTACTGAAAATAGAATAAATGTTGCCAGAGATAGATTTAATGAAAAAGTCAATATTTATGATATCCATACTACAAAATTCCCTAATAAATTATTAGCCGGATGGTTTGGTTTTGAAGAAATGCCACGTTATCAAGCTGACCCAGGTTCTGAAATAGCTCCTGATGTAGAATTTGATTTTGGTAAAAAGGAATAATAAATGTCTAACGTAGAAGCTTTTTTAACATCAACTCAAGAAGAGGAAATTGTTGATGCAATACGCTTTGCAGAAAAAGAAACTTCTGGTGAAATTCGAGTACATATTGAAAAATGTACCGAAATAGACCCTTTAGAACGCGCTAAAGAAATCTTTCATTTTTTAAAGATGGATGAGACGGAAAAACATAATGGTGTTTTGTTTTATTTGGCAGTCGATGATAAAAAGTTTTCTGTTTTAGGGGATAAAGGTATTAATAATGTAGTGCCTGATATTTTTTGGAATAGCGTTAGAGATATTGTTTTAGACAAATTTAAATTAGGTGAGTATACAGAAGGCTTAAAACTAGGTATTATTGAGGCTGGTAATAAGTTAAAACAATTTTTCCCATATCAAAAGAATGATAATAATGAGTTAGATGACTCAATTTCTTTAAGCTAAAAAGACATTGTTATTATGTAAGGTTTATTTACTTTTGAGTTTCAATTTTACATTTAATGTCAATATTTTATAAGCTCTCTGTTAAAGAGATTAAACAAGAAACAAAAAAAGCAGTTTCTATACTTTTTGAAATCCCCGAAGATATAAAGCAAGAATTTTGTTTTATACCAGGGCAATACATTACAATTAAAAAAGATTTAGCTGGTAAAGAGATCAGACGTGCTTATTCCATATGTTCGTCAAAAGATAGTAATTCTATAAGAATAGGGGTTAAGGCTGTAGATAAAGGAACTTTCTCTGTTTTTGCGACAACCAAATTAAAGGTTGGAGATATTTTAGAGGTATCACCACCCGAGGGTAGGTTTATATTGAATCCTTCAGAAGATAATGAAAAACAATATTTGGCTTTCGCTGCTGGAAGTGGCATAACGCCAGTTTTATCAATGTTGAGATCAGTGTTGGAAGCTGAACCCAAAAGTAAATTCGTACTGGTTTATGGTAATCAGTCGCCAAATGATGTAATGTTTAAGAACGATATTGATCACTTAAAAGAAAAGCATCCCGAGCAGTTTTTTGTATATTATACATATAGCAAAACAAATGAAGAGAATACACTATTTGGCAGAATAGATATTTCTAAGGTCAATTATATTATTAAAAATATACATAAAGAACTTGAATTTGATGAATTTTTTCTTTGTGGACCAGAATCCATGATTGATACTGTTAAAAAAGATTTGTTAGAGAAAGGTTATTCTAATAGTGAGATTCATTTTGAATTATTTTCGACCGAATTAGATAAGGATGATAGCGACATTGATTTGGAAGGGGAAGCCATGATTACTGTAATATTAGATGATGAAGAGGAAACCTTTTCTATGAAAAAAGAAAGATCTATTTTAGAGGCAGTCCTCAAAAAAGGGTTAGATGCACCTTTTTCATGTCAAGGAGGAATTTGCAGTAGCTGTTTAGCCCAAATCACAAAAGGTAAAGCGGTGATGGATAAAAACACTATTTTAACAGATGAAGAAGTTGAAGATGGTTTGATATTAACCTGTCAGGCACACCCGATTACAAATGAAATTACCATTGATTACGATGCAGTTTAATATTCTTAATAAATGAGCGATATCATAAATGCTATCCCTATTGGGGTTGGACTTGCATTTATGATAGGTCCAGTATTTTTTGTATTACTTGAAACTAGTGCTACTAAAGGTTTTAGAGCTGCAGTAATTTTTGATTTAGGTGTTATTTTAGCAGATATTGTTTTTGTTTATTTTGCATATTATGGAAGCCGAACATTGCTGGAAAAAATAAAGGATGACCCTAGATTGTTTATTTTGGGTGGAGGTCTTTTATTTGTTTATGGACTATTTACTTATTACAAAAGAAGAAAACCAATTATAACGGATACAGACCTTGTAATTGTAGAGAAACATAATTATATCAACTTATTTCTTAAAGGTTTTTTCTTAAACTTTATCAATATTGGTGTATTAGCTTTTTGGCTGGGTATGGTCGTGGTCGTAAGCCCTAATTTAGAATTGAACGACGCTAGAATATTCAAATATTTTACAACGATTATTATAGCCTATTTTTTAACGGATATAATCAAAATTTTGTTAGCGAAACAATTAAAAAATAAATTAACTCCTATTGTTATAAGAAAAATAAAAAGAGGAATGGGAATTGCTTTGATGATCTTTGGATTAGTGTTGGCTGCTAAGGGTTTGATACCAAAGAACACAATGGATAAGATAGACACAGTAATTGAGAAAAATATTCCTAAATCTTAAAGACCTGTGCTTCCAAATCCTCCTTTACCACGTTTGGTTTCTTCTAGAATTTTAACCTCTTCCCAGATAGCTTGTTGATATGTAGCAATGACCAGTTGAGCGATTCTTTCGCCATCATTAATTGTGAAAGTTTCATTAGAGAGATTAACTAAAATCACTCCAATTTCACCACGATAATCTGCATCAATAGTTCCCGGAGCATTCAATACAGTAATTCCGTTTTTAGCAGCTAATCCACTTCTAGGTCTAACTTGTGCTTCGTAACCATTCGGTAAAGCTATAAAAAGACCAGTTTTAATTATGGCTCTTTCTAGAGGTTTAAGTGATATAGCACTATCTATGTTTGCTCTTAAATCCATTCCAGCAGAGGCCGAAGTTTCGTAATTTGGCAATTGATGTTTAGACTTATTTATAATTTGAACTGTCATTGTTTAATTATGGTTTTTAATTCTTCCTTTTCATTTATTGCTATGAATACAACAAAGGCAATTATAATTAGTGTTGAAATAATATAATTTTCTTTAAAATAATAATATGATATAAATGACAATCCTACAGAAATAACAATATAGAGAATTACTTTTCTAATATTATAAGGGACTGCATAATATTTTTTCCCATAAAAATATGAGATTATTGTCATGGTGCCATAAGCGATTAATGTTGCCCATGCTGAAGCCATAAATCCGATCTTAGGGATTAAAATAAGATTAAAAGCTATTGTTAAGAAGGCTCCAAATACTGAAAAATACATGCCATATTTTGTTCTGTCTGTTAGTTTATACCATACAGAAAGATTGTTATAAATGCCAAGGAAAAGATTAGCTAATAGAATTATGGGAACTATTGCTAATGCCTGATAATACTCCGGTTTTGCTAAAAGAATACCAGCAAATAAATTGATATAGACTACTACAATTAGCATAAAAAGAGCCCCAATAATGGTGAACCAGGTAAGAATTTTCGCATAAGTTTCTTTGGCATTTTCTTTATGAGCATGGTTGAAAAAGAAAGGCTCAGCACCTAATCTAAAAGCCATAATATAGAGGGTCATAAAAACACCTAATTTATAGCAAGCAGCATAGATACCCATTTGTTCTTTACCCAACATATCTCCCAGTAAAAGTTTATCTAAATTTTCGTTAGTAACATATGCTAAACTACCAACCATGATGGGCAGCCCATATGCCAACATTTTTCGCAACACTTTAACGTCAAAGTCAAATTTAAATTTAAAGATATAAGGTAAGAGCATTAAAAAAGTAGTTAGACTCGCAATTAGATTTGCGATGAATATGTAAACTACCGTTGGCGTATTTTGATATGAATCTGTTATTATTTTCGGTATTGAGATACCATTTTTCAATGCATAAGGAACAAACCATAAAAAGAAAATATTGAAAAAAGCATAAATCAAAATATTAACTACTTTAAAGAAAGTAAATTTTAATGGCCTGTTAGTAACTCTTAAATAAGCATATGGTATTACAACTAATAAATCTAGTGCGGTTACAAATGTTAATATCTTTAAGTGTAAGGGGTTGTCAAAACCTAATATCAATGAAATATCTTCATTAAAGAATAATAAAACAGATAAAAATAGAATAGTCGACCCTAATAAGGTTATAAAAGATGTCGAAACAATTTTACCTTTTTCTTTTTCTTTAGAAAAGAACCTAAAAAAAGCCGTTTCCAAACCAAAAGTTAAGAAAGCAATAAAGTAAGCTGCAAAAACAAAATACCAGGTATTGTCGGCATATTTGTCAGATTTAAGAGTTGAAGTGTGAAGATATGTTAAAAGGATGTTTATTGCTCTTGGTAACACAGCAGCAACTCCGTAAATAATGGTGTCTTTAAAAAATCGTTGTAACGCACTCAAAGTAATAAATTTCAATTACAAACGTACATAAATTTTTTCGTTTTAAATTTGTAGAAATGAAATGAAAAAATTTATAATATGGGTTTCTGATGACCTTATAGACAATAAGTTTTGCAAAATAAATATAAAAGAAAAGACCCTAACCAAAATGGAAAGGGTCTCTTTATAAATTATATGTAATATTTATTAAGCCTCTATGGGTAGAATAGATACATAGGACTTATTATCTCTTTTTTTAGAAAATTTTACAACACCATCAACTTGAGCATGTAAAGTATGGTCTTTACCCATATATACATTTTCTCCAGGATAATGTTTTGTTCCTCTTTGACGAACAATAATATTTCCGGCTATTGCACCTTGGCCACCATATATTTTAACGCCAAGTCGTTTCGATTCTGATTCTCTACCGTTTTTAGAACTACCTACACCTTTTTTATGAGCCATGATATTTTCTTTTAATTATTATTATTTAACTTAATGCAGCAATAAGATCGGCCTTTTTCATCGAAGAAATGCCTTCAATTCCTTTGGCCTTTGCCATTTCTTTTAACTCTGCTACTGTATTTTTACTTAAATCTACTGACTTAGTTGCAGCCACCTCTTTTTTGGCAACCACTTTTGCAGCTGTTTCCTTTTTAGCTGTAGTTTTTACTTCAACCGCTTTCGGTGCTGCTTCTTTTTTTGCTTCAGCTTTTTTAACAGGTGCTTTTTTAGCACCACTAGCAACAATACTTTCAATTTGAATCTCAGATAAGTACTGACGATGTCCGTTCTTAACTTTATATCCTTTTCTACGTTTTTTCTTAAAAACGATTACTTTATCACCTTTAAGGTGTTTTAAAATTTTGGCAGACACTGCTGCACCTTCTATAGCTGGGGCGCCAATGGTTACTTTGCCATCATCAAGTAAAAGAACGTTTCCAAAAGTAACTTTAGAACCTTCTTTTTCCTGTAAACGATGCACAAATACCTTCTGGTCTTTTGCAACTTTAAACTGCTGCCCTGCTATCTCTACAATTGCATACATAAGTTAATATTTTATTTCGCTTAATTAAAAATGAGTGCAAATATACTTGAATTTTATAAATAATCAAGTTAAAAAATGTTAGTTTTTTATTTTCTATTTGTTAAATAAACTCCTAATAGAATCAAGAGCCCAGCAAGTAATTGAACGAGTGTTAATTTTTCACCATCTAAAACGCCCCAAAATACGGCTACAATGGGTATTAAGTAAGTGACAGATGATGAGAAAATTGGAGAAGAAATTTGAACCAAGCGATTAAACAAAGTTTTTGCAAATGCTGTCCCAAAAATTGATAGAACGATTATATAGATCAATGACGTTTGAGTGGTTTCAGAATATTCAAAAGTTTGAAAAAATTCGGAGTACCAAAGAACAACAGTTGCTGGAATAATTAGAATAATAAAATTACCTGCTGTAACACTTAAAGCACTTAGATCTGACAGATGTCTTTTAAGAATATTAACATTAAAAGCATACCCTATTGACGATAGGATTGGAAAGAAGGCGAACCAATAGTTTTGATCAGGGTTTATTTCTGAGCCCTTGAAAATAAGAACAGTAGTTCCTATAAGGCCAATCAAAATTCCGAATAATTGATGCCTTTTAAACATGAATCCAAATAGTAAGGCGCCAATAATTAAAGTATTTAATGGCGTTAATGAATTTAAAATTGAGGCAATAGAACTATCAATTCCTTCAATAGCATACGCAAATAAAAACGCCGGAAAAAAAGTACCCAAAACTGCTGTTAAAAAAATGTAATACCAATGCTTTTTTTTGATAGTAAAAATTTCTTTAAACCCAACAATTAATAAAACGAAAGCAGTAATTAAAATTCTAAGAGCACCAACTTGCATAGGTGTTAGACCAATTAAGGATTTCTTAATTAAGATAAAAGAACTTCCCCATATTAAAGAAAGTATTATTAAATAAATCCAGCGAAGTTGGCTGTTTCTCATATAGTTAAAATAGATGCAAACTTCGTGTAATAAGTTTAAATAAATTACATTTGTGATATTAAATTTGATAAATATGAAAAATAATTTACTATTAATTACTTTATTAATTGTCCTGGTTTTCACTTCTTGTAAAAATAAAGTTGAAAATGAAAACCTAGATGAGAACAATTCTGTTAAAAGTGAGAAATTGGTTGAAGAGGATGTAAGAAAAATTGCTTTAAATATCGAAGGGATGACCTGTGAAATAGGTTGTGCCAGAACAATTCAATCTAAATTGTCTAAAACAGAAGGGGTAAAATTTGCTGAAATAAATTTTGAGAAGAAAAACGGGATAGTTGAATATGATGCAAACAAACTATCTGAAAAAGAAATTGTTAGCGTTGTAGAGCAAATTGCAGGGGGTGATTTATATACTGTAACCGGCCTAGATAAGGCTGAATGAACAAAAACGATAAAAAACTTTAGTTTATATAAAATATAATGACTTATTTTGCGTTTCGTTAACGTATAAAAACTAAAATTATCAAACAAATGAAATTATTAAAAGGATTTTTAGCAATTGCACTAGTAAGTTTAATTGCTGTATCATGTAAAGAAGTTAAAGAAGGAGCTGACGCTGCAAAAGATGGTGTTGAAGAAGCTGCCGGAGAAGTAAAAGAAACTGCTGTAGAGGCAGTGGAAGAAGTAAAAGAGGTTACTGAAGAAGTAATTGATTCAGTAAAAGCTAAAGCAGAAGATGTAAAAGAAGATGCTGCTGCTAAAGTTGAAGAAGTTAAGGAAGCTGTTAAAAAATAATTCCTTTCAACAATAAGTTTTAGAAAGCTCTCAATTACTGAGAGCTTTTTTTATGCTGTTTTTTGTGAATAAGAAAATACTTTTCTATAAATAAAATTGAACATTAGTCCTGACGGATGGTTTTTATTCCGATCATATTATTTCATTTTTTTTCTCAAAGAGAAAAATAAAAACAATAAGCTAATAAAAAAGAGAATACCTACTAGTTGATGTAATACACCATATAATAAAGGAATACCTGCATCAATATTAATTAAGGTTAATATTCCCAATAATATTTGAAAAAGAATTAATACAGAAGATGTATCTAGCCAAAACTTGGCTAGTCTATAAACTTTAGACCGATTCTTATAAAACATATAGACAGAGAGTATTAATATTATGTATGCTAATAATCGATGCATAAATTGAACCAGTGCAGGTGCGAAGACAAAGCTATCGTAATTAGTGAGATTAGCCCAATTCCAATTTGCCCCGTTTAATAATACTTCTGGTATAAAGTTACCGTTCATATCGGGCCATGTTGGATAAAATAAGCCTGCCTTCATACCAGACATTAAACCAGCGAAGATCATTTGAATGAAAGTGATAGAGATCAATACAAATAAAAATTTTGTATTGAAGCTTACATTAATATTTTTATAATTATATACGTCTGCAATAGTTAAAACCATTGCTGATATACTTAAAACTGCCAATATAAAATGAAGCGTTAATTTATAGGCATCAACCCAAGGGCGATCTATCAGGCCACTTTGAACCATTATCCAACCAGCAGAGGCAGTAAGGGCGGTAAAAAAAACAACCAAAAATAACCTCTTTATCAAATAAAAATTGATCTGTTTGCTTAAGATGAATATTATAAATGGAATTAAAAAAATAAAGCCCAATA
>RCNA010000090.1_pt1 | contig 12547 bp, 12 predicted proteins | sample 2041331 | NCBI WGS metagenome assembly RCNA01 (sample SAMN09708233, study PRJNA481090) | Marine sediment metagenome, whole genome shotgun sequencing project. | reverse complement strand
ACGGAACACTCTGAGACCGCCTATAATTAAACAGTTATTAACTGTTAATTAAATGTTTCAAGTTTCGAAATCACGTTGTATGTTGGCTGGTATGCATGATGCCCGACTCATTACCTTGGGTAGAAGCGGGAGAAAGGCGACAATTAATAACTGAGGGAAAGGAATGAAAAAGGTTGAGGTTATTATAAAACCTTTTAAGCTTGACGATGTAAAATCGGCCCTAAATGATATAGGTATCAAGGGGATGACTATTTCCGAAGTCAAAGGATACGGTCGCCAGAAGGGGCACACTGAAATTTATCGTGGTGCGGAATATAAAGTTGATTTTCTGCCGAAGATCAAGATGGAGATCATTGTCGAATCGGAGATGGTGGACAAAGTGATTGAGGTGGTGGTTGAGGCTGCCCGAACCGGCAAGATCGGTGACGGTAAAATCTTTGTCCTGCCCGTGGAAAAAACTGTTCGGGTGCGGACAGGAGAGACCGACAGCGACGCTATCTGATGTCCGCTGAACTGCATGCTCGGCGACAGGCTCTTGAGGAACTCTGGCAACAGGGGTTGAGCGGGCACGAACTGCTTGAACGGCATACGGGGCTGATTGATCAGTTTATTATTGATCAGTTTACCTCTTCATCGGTGGTGCAACAAGCTTCCGGCGATATCGCCCTTGTCGCTCTGGGGGGATATGGTCGTCGTGAGTTGTATCCTTTTTCTGATGTGGATCTGCTGTTGCTGCACGATCGTAAGGCCAAGAAGTACATGCCGGAGGTGGCGGAGTCTATCCTCTATCCGCTCTGGGATGCGGGCTTTGAGGTAGGGCACAGTGTTCGTGGGGTTAAAGATGCGATCCAGTTCGCCCGCACAGATTTTATTTTTGAGGTCTCCCTGCTGGATGCCAGGCTGCTCACCGGTTCAGAGTCCCTGTATCAAGAGCTACTGAGCCGCTATCGAAAAAAGGTGTTGGACGGCAGGCGTAATAAATTCGTCCGCACTATGGACGAAAGGTGCAGGCAACGCCGTCAGAAATACGGGAGCCATTCCTACAGGCTGGAACCGCATATCAAGGAGGGCAGGGGAGGGATGCGGGATATCCAGGCCATGCTCTGGACTGCGAAAGCGGTCTTCGGTCTTTCTGGGTTGGCGGATATGGAAGAATCCGGGATGCTCACTCCGGCTGATCGCAGTGCTTTTGTACAATCCTGGAACATGCTGGCTAAAATACGTAACAGGCTCCATTATATCAGTCGTCGTCATAGCGACCAGATGCATTTTGAATTGCAGGAGGAAATGGCCGCTGCCTTCGGCTATCAGGATCAAGGAGGCATGCTGGCGGTGGAACATTTTATGCGGCATGTGTACGGACATTTGCAGACGATTTCCGTAATTACGGATTTATTTTTTGAGCAGGTGCATGAAGTGTTGAGGTTGAGTGAAAAAGACAAGGGAAAGCGGGAGGTTGAAAAAGAAATAACTGTCCGCGCCAAGACCCTGCGGCTGACAGCCACGGAATCCGGGCTTGTTGATCGTCCTTATCTGCTCATGCGTCTTTTTTTGCAGGCCGCCCGTTGCGACCTGCCTATCCATCACGGTGCCAGGCAGGCGGTGACCAGAAATTTGCACTTGGTGGATGAGACGTTTCGCACCTCAAAAAGGATCACCAATATTTTTACAGGGCTGCTCATGGAGAAAAACAATCCCATGGCCAGCCTTGAAGCTATGCTGGAAACCGGGTTGTTGCCCGCTTATATTCCAGAGTTCAGCAAGGTGGAATCGCTGGCTCAGCATGACCTGTATCATATATACACCGTTGATCGCCATCAGATACAGACCGTGGCAGAACTGTACAAGCTGCGTGCAACGGAAGCGGAACTATTCGCCTTGTTGTCCACGCCCCATCTCTTGTATCTGGCCGCCCTGCTGCACGATATAGGCAAAGGGCATCATACAGATCATTCTGTGCTTGGTGCCGAACTGATCAATAACGTCGGGCAAAGAATGGGATTGGATGAGGAGGAGCGGAGCGGTCTGGCTTTTCTTGTCCGCCAGCATTTGTTCCTGCCTGAAAATGCGCTCCGTCGTGATCTTGAGGATCAAGATTTCATCCGTGACACGGCAGGGTTGATTGGCGATACAGAGCGGTTGATCATGCTCTATCTGTTGTCCATTGCGGATTCAAAGGCGACAGGGCCGTCTGCCTGGTCGGACTGGAAAGCGACTTTATTGGCAGAGTTATTTTTCAAAGTGCGCTCCTGTTTGGAGGTTGACTGCACTGCTGATATGGCCGTTGAGCAGGGAGAAAAACAGGGGACAGCATGGTTGCGGGAACAGATAGCCGACCTCTTTCATCCCGGCGAGGAGTTCCGGCTGGCGGTTGATGCATTGCCCACGGATTATTTGACCGGTTTCACCCCGGAAAACGTGGTGCATCACCTGCGTCTCCATCGGGATGAGGCCACTTTGCTTCAGCAGAAGGTGCTGTTGTTTCCAGAAGAGCGGCATGGTTCCTGGTCGGTGCTCATGCTCTGCCGTGATCGGCAGGGTCTGCTGGCTAAACTCTGCGGCGTCTTGGCCTTGCATAATCTTTCCGTGCTTGCGGCCAAGATTTTTACCTGGCCGGACGGCACAGTGGTGGATGTGCTAGATATGACCCCGACAGCGGAATTGGAATTTGCTGAGCAGGATTGGCGAAAACTTGAAAATGACCTCAATCAGGCTATGAATTATCGTTTGGATGTGGGGCTCCAGCTTCACAATAAAATTCAAGCTTCGGGGTATGGTCGAAAGCGGCAGGTGCAGCAGTCAGAATATAAAGTCATTATTGACAATGACACCTCCCGTCAGTACACAGTCATTGAAGTCTACGGCAGTGATTTGCCTGGAACCCTGTATCAGCTGACTCAGACTCTGTCTGATTTTCGTTTAGATATCCATCGAGCCAAAATCGCCACAGAAGTGGAACAGCTGATTGATATTTTTTATGTTACAATGGCAGATCAAGGCAAGATCAGCGATGTCGCATTGCTGAAAAAAGTCAGATCCACCTTGCTTCATATCATCAGTGAGGCGGAGTAGAAAATCGAACTGGATGAGAATTCTGGTCAATTTTGTAATATCAATTTATTTTTAACTATCCGGCTCAGTCGGATACCAATTATCCAATAAGTAAGGAGATTAAGATGACCCGTGACGAGATAATGAAAATCATTGAGGAGCAGAATGTCCACTTCTTCCGCCTCCAGTTTGTTGATATTCTCGGATATATGAAGAATGTCGCCATTCCCTTGAGTCAGATTGACAAGGCCCTAGACGGTAAGATGATGTTTGACGGCTCCTCCATTGATGGTTTTGTCCGTATTGAAGAGTCTGACATGTTCCTGAAGCCGGATTATGACACCTTCACTGTCCTTCCTTGGAGGAACCAAACTGGTTCCAACGCCGCTCGAATCATCTGTGATGTGTACAAGGCCGATGGTACTCCCTTTGAAGGTTGTCCGAGGAATAACCTCAAGCGGGTTTTGAAGGATGCCAAAGCAATGGGCTACACAATGAATGTGGGCACTGAAGCCGAGTTTTTTCTCTTTGAGAAAAATGAAGACGGCACAGGCAGCACCACCACCAATGATGTTGCTGGCTATTTTGATGTTGATCCTGATGACTGCGGCATCAACTGCCGACGTGAAATCATCGAGACCCTTGAGGCTATGGATTTTGAGATCGAAGCATCCCACCATGAGGTCGCCGAAGGACAGCATGAAGTGAATTTTAAATATGCCGATGCCCTGGAAGCCGCCGACAACACGCTGACCTTCAAATGGGTTGTCCGTTCCATCGCCTCTGAGTACGGCCTGCATGCCACCTTTATGCCCAAGCCGGTTTTCGGAATCAACGGTTCCGGGATGCACTGTAACCAGTCTCTGTTTAATACCGACGGCACCAATGCCTTTTTTGACGAGAACGGCCCGCTGAAACTCTCTGAAACAGCGTATAAATATATTGCCGGGCTGATCAAAAACGCCGCCGGTTTTGTTGCGGTCACCAACCCGCTGGTTAACTCCTACAAGCGCCTCGTGCCCGGTTATGAAGCACCGGTCTACGTTGCTTGGTCAGCATCCAACCGTTCCGCTCTGATTCGTATTCCGGCCTCGCGCGGTCTTGGAACTCGGACTGAGGTTCGTTGCCCGGATCCGGCCTGCAATCCGTATCTGGCCATGGCCATGATGCTTAACTCTGGTCTGGACGGTATCAAAAACAATCTTGAGGCACCAAGCTCTGTTGATCAGGACATCTTCTCCATGACACCTGCTGAGAAGGAAGCCGCCGATATCGACAGTCTGCCCGCTAGTTTACAAGAGGCTATTGATATCCTTAAAGACAACCCGATTGCCAAAGAGTCCCTTGGTGAGCATATTCTTGAAAATTATATCGCCAGTAAGGAAAAGGAATGGGATAGTTACCGCACTGCGGTCACCGATTGGGAGATTGATAACTATTTGAACAATTACTAACAGTCCGCAATGCGTCCCCCGTAACGGTGGGCGTGCAACTGACTGACAGAGGGCGACTTTCACTTGCTGAAAGTCGCCCTTTTTTTATATACTGCTCGCCGCGAATTGGAAAAAGGGTATACACCGCATCGGTGTTCTGCTATAATAAGAAATTTTCTTTCCTGAGTCCAGATCACTACAGTGACCGGTATGGCTGCACAAAACACGAAAAAAAAACTTATCCCACTTGCTAAGACCTTATCCTCAGTTTATGGAGAACAGCGATGGGGAAATCAGTGGCATCTTTTTGCGCTGGTTCGTCACTGGCCTAAACTGGTGGGTGCGGCCTTTGCTGAACACAGCTTGCCTGCTTATTTTCGCCGGGATGAACTTTGGGTTTATGCGCAGAATTCTATTTGGATGCAGCAGATGCATCTGGGAAAAATAGATATTATAGCGAAGATCAACGCTTTTTTGAGCGGCGAGAAAACAGTTAAGGATATCCGTTGGGTCTTGCAGCCCGCAGACCTGATTTCCATCCCTGAAGAAGAATACGTTCCTCCAAAAACGGATGTTGATCCTGTTGCTGAACGGGAATTTCGGTCAATGGCGGAGAATGTTGCGGATCCTGAGGCTCGTGCGGCTTTGTGTCGGTTTTGGTTGCGGATGGAAACGATTAAAAAAAAGGGATAGCTGGGTACCATCTATCCATATAAATAACGGTATAATAATGACATGCCAACCTGAAATAAAAGAAGCAGATCTTGGGAAAATCCATAAACTTTTTAAGTTCATAGAGTTGCTTGGCGCATTTGTTTTTGGCTCTTTAGCTTTATGGGTCAATTTATTGGTGACAAACTATGCGACCCAAGAGATATCCATAACTAGATTTATAGGTTTGGTTGTGATCGCATGCGTGACTACTATTGTAGGTGGTTTTATTGTTGTTTTGGCCATGAGACCTAACCTGCTGCAAGGAAAGAAAAAGACTGAGCCATACAAGAAGACTCGCAGTTTCAGCGCAGATAAAATTATGATTATTGCATCGGTGATCGCAATTGCCTCGCTGGCTGTCTATATTTATATTTCCGAGGTACTTGGAGTGAAGGGATGAAAAAATATTTATTATTTTTGTTCGGAGTTGGCTGCCTTTGGGACGTTCTAACAACTGTCTATGGAACATGGGTACTGTTTGATCACAAAGCCCTGTTTCCTTTGTTGGCATCAATTACTTTTGGCCTAGTTATTCTTGCTCTACTTGGCAGTGTAATTTGGATTTGGAAAACAGAAGGTGTCTTTGGTTCCGGGTTTAAAGCTGCTTGGATAGTTGGTATAGCGTATGATTTATTTACTTCTTGGAACGGGAATCTAAACTTGTTGTTTGGTCGTTCTGTAGCGGGGAGCCAGTTTGTTATGTTGGTCGGCTTGACAGTGTTTATGACATTATCTCCGATAGCGTGGGTTTACGTGTTTAATGAAGATGAATCTAAGTTTGATTAAAATTGAATTTTATCATATTTTTAACCAAATTTAAAAGCGGGAAATAAAAATTACTATTGAGGCTTAGGGTATTAGTTCTTTTACCTTTCAAAAAGTACAGGTGCCGGTGGAGAGTATATTTCGTTGAAAAAAAGTTACGAAAAATTTTTAAAGAAGAGTTGATTATTGCTGGAGATACTTTCAATGCCTTCCACTTCTATCCAATAGGGTGCGCTGTGCGCACCAATGAATCTGAAAGTCGTTGTCAAAAGGTCGTAATCGACTGACACACCATTAAAAAAATTGAGCATATCTTATGGAAATAGAAGACATTCTTAAATCATTCGAAATCTACAATAAAGAATATAAACGCAACGCTGTGGATGCCGCACTTACTCAACGTGAGGAAATCACCCCTCATTTGATCGCTGTATTAGAGAATGCGCTTAACGACCCTGAAAAGTTTACAAATCGTGATACCCCCTACTTTACGCATGTATACGCCTTTATGCTGTTGGGCCATTTTTGTGAAGAAAAGGCACATGATGCGCTCGTTAAATTGTTCAGCCTGCCTGATGAGTTGCCCGAGGCTTTATTCGGTGACTTTATCATAGAAGATTTACCCATAGTGCTTTTCCGAACATGCGGTGGTAATCCTGAAAAAATCAAGGAGTTGATACTCAACAAAGATGCTTATGAGTACTGCCGTGGAGCAGCGCTGGAGGCTCTGTCATATACCTATATTGAAGGTTATATAACCCGTGAAGAAATTCTGTCATTTTATCAAGAGCTATTTGATAAAAAAGAAACCGATTCTGAATCGTCCTTTTATGATATGTTGGCATGTTGCGTTTATGATATCTATCCAGAAGAATTGCTGGAGACCATTAAAAAAGCCTATGATGAGGGCTTAATTCATTCCGGGTATGTTGGATATGACGAATTTGTTGAAGTATTAGAGCTGGGAAAGGATTATTATATCAATAACCTCAAGGCAAAGATACAGAAAAGACAAATAGACAACATTCATGATTCTATGTCATGGTGGGCCTGCTTTAAACAACCTCAAAAGTCTTCACCAAAAAACGTGCCGATAAATTTCTTGGAAAACAAGGAAGTATTTAAAAATAAGCCAAAATCTAAATCTAATTTTAAATCGAAGAAGAAAAGCAATAAATCTAAGAGGAAGCAGACCAAAGCATCTAAAAAAGCGAACAGGAAAAAGAAGTAGTAATCACCTGATATGTAGATAACTTGGCTTGTATTAGGCTGATTAATCGTAATGCGGGGAGCAAAAATGTCAAAAAGAAAACTGATCAGCTTTGATTGGGCCATGAAAAAGCTCTTGAGAAGCAAAGCTAATTTTGAAATTTTAGAAGGTTTTCTCAGTGAACTCTTAAAAGACAACATCCAGATACTCGAAATTCTCGAAAGCGAGAGCAATCAAGAAAAATATCGTGATAAATTTAATCGTGTTGATCTTAAAGTAAAAAACCAAAAGAATGAAATAATCATTATTGAAGTTCAATACGAGCGGGAATTTGATTATCTGCAAAGAATTTTATTCGGCACCTCAAAGGTAATAACAGAACATTTGAACGAGGGTGATCCGTATTCGGAAATAGTCAAAGTAATCTCAGTCAATATTCTCTACTTCGATTTGGGCCAAGGCGAAGACTATGTCTATCACGGCTCAACCTTTTTTAAAGGGTTGCATAATCAAGATGTACTGGAGCTTTCCGAAGACCAAAAGAAACTTTACAAGAAGACTGAAGTACAACAAATTTTTCCTGAATACTATCTTGTAAAGGTAAACAGTTTCAACGATATTGCGAAAGACACACTTGATGAATGGATATATTTTTTGAAAAATGAGGAGATAAAAGAAAGTTTTAAAGCTAAAGGGCTGGTAAAAGCCAAACAGGAATTAGACATCTTAAAACTTCCAGAACAAGAACGCCTTGCATACGAAAAATATCAAAATGACCTTCATTATCAAGCGAGTATGGTTGAGTCTTCATACGCAATTGGTGTAAAAAATGGAAAAATAGAAGGGAAAAAAGAGCAGGCAGTAGAAATATCAATCAACCTGCTTAAAGCCGGTGTGCTTGATATACAAACTATTGCGGAAATGACAGGCTTAACGATAAAAGAAATCGAAGCTGTACGAAAAGCACTTCCCTAACAACGCACTACATGACAAATTAATTATATGGTACGAAGTGTTCATGTTCACCGCTGAGTGATGAGCTGTACCTACTTTTTGAACGATATATACTCTTGGAGAAAAATAATGTCCACATCTATCCAGCCCCTGAGTTCCATCGGCCGAGCTGACCCGGAAAAGGCCAGAGAAGAGGCCATGAAAAACGATCCCGCAAAACGTGATTACTTTGAAGGCCGTGAGCAATTGAAAAAAGGCGACTATGCCATGGCGGCCATGTCTTTTCATAACGCCCTGAAAGGATTTGAGGAAAAAGGGGACGAGCAGGGAATGGCTAATGCTGCGGATCGGCTCGGCGATGTCTGTTTGGAGAAGCAGGAGTATGCTACGGCTTTGGAGCATTATCAGCGGGCCTACGCCATCTGCGAGAAGGAAGAGGATTCCTTTTCCACCTTGGCTTTGAATAAGAAAATCGCTGCGATTTACCAGAAGCAGGGCGAATTGGACAAGGCGATGGAGATTATCTTTGACATCGTTGAACATTATCAACTGACCAGAAACCCCAATGGCATGGTTGAAGTGCTGGTTGTGGTTGCCGAGCTGTACCGGGAAAAGGGCGAGAAGGAGAAGGCGGCTGATACCTATCGCACCGTCGCCTCTATTCATAAAAATTTCAAGCATAAACGCAAAGCTGAAGAATTCACCGCTCTTGCGGATGAATTGGCACAGGCCTGATCCATGTTTACCGGCATAATTCAGGGTTTGGGCACGGTTGTTGAAAAACGGCCTGCGGGCGGAGGTATGGTCTTCTGTCTTGAGGCTGATTTTGATTTGACCGATCCAGAAGAAGGTGAATCTATTGCCATCAACGGAGCCTGCCTGACGGCCCGTGATATTCAAGGCCGTCGATTCTTGGTGGATGTTTCTCCAGAAAGTTTGACCCGAACCGGACTCGGTATGCTGGAAGTTGGTAGCAAGGTCAATATGGAACGTGCCCTGCGCCTGGCCGACCGGTTGGGTGGCCATCTGGTCAGCGGCCATGTGGATACCCTGGGGCGGGTGGAGGAGCGGAAGGCGATGGGAGATTTTACCCTGTTCACCTTTTCCCTTGATGCGGGATTGGCCAAATATGTTATTGAGAAGGGGTCGATCACCATTGACGGAGTCAGTCTGACCGTGAACTCCTGCTCTGGCAATCGCTTTTCAGTGTCCATTATTCCCCATACCTTGGCGATTACTGCCTTAGGCAAGCTACAACAGGGCAGTCGGGTCAATCTGGAAGTGGACATCATTGGCAAGTACGTGGAAAAATTGCTCTCGGAACAGCCTTCCGGGGCGGGTGCGGCAAGTAAAATCAATCCGGCTTTCCTAGCGGAGCATGGATTTTTGAAATAACGATAATGATTCACCCTGTCGCTTGCGGCGGAGTGCCAACACATAACTGAGTGAGCATCATGGCTGTCAGTCCCATAGAAGAGGTAGTTGAAGATATCAAGGCCGGGAAAATCGTTATCTTGGTGGATGATGAAGATCGAGAAAACGAGGGCGATCTCTGCATGGCCGCCGAGGCCGTGACCCCGGAGGCGATCAATTTCATGGCCACCCATGGCCGTGGCCTGATCTGCCTGACCATGAGTCCGGATATTATCGATCAGCTAGGCCTGCCTATGATGGTGCAGGACAATCAGTCCCCCTACGGAACCGGCTTCACCATCAGCATTGAGGCCCGCACCGGCGTGACCACCGGTATTTCTGCCGCTGATCGAGCCAGAACCATTGAGGCGGCTGTGGCCCTGGAGGCCACCCCCCGTGATATTATCAGCCCCGGTCATATTTTCCCCCTGCGGGCTCGTGAAGGCGGGGTGCTGGTGCGTACCGGTCAGACCGAGGGCTCAGTGGATCTGGCCCGCTTGGCAGGAATGCGCACAGCCGGAGTTATCTGCGAGATCATGAAGGATGACGGCACTATGGCCCGGATGCCGGATTTGGAGAAATTCGCCGAGGAACATGACCTGAAGATCGCCACGGTGGCGGATCTAGTGGCCTATCGCCTGCGTGAGGATATCTTGGTGCATAGGGCTGTGGAAGCCCGCTTGCCCACCATCAATGCAGGAGAATTCAAGGTTATCGCCTATACCAACGATGTGGATAATTTTGAGCATGTCGCATTGGTGCTGGGTGATATCACCCCGGATGAACCGATTTTGGTGCGGGTTCATTCTGAATGCCTGACCGGAGATGTGTTCGGCTCGGCCCGTTGCGACTGTGGTTCCCAGTTGCAGGCCGCCATGAAGATGGTGGAGCAGGAAGGCAAAGGGGTTATCCTCTATATGCGGCAGGAGGGCAGGGGGATCGGCTTGGTCAATAAGCTCAGAGCCTATAAGTTGCAGGATGAGGAAGGGATGGATACCGTGGAAGCCAATGTCCACCTCGGTTTTAAGCCGGATCTCCGGGATTACGGCATCGGTGCTCAGATGTTGCGTGATATCGGTGTGCGCAAAATGCGGCTCTTGACTAATAATCCAAAGAAAATTATTGGATTGGAAGGATACGGCTTGGAGGCTGTGGCCCGCCTGCCCATTGAGATGCTCTGCGAATGCGAGAATCGGGATTATCTCCGCTGTAAACGGGACAAGATGGGGCACATGCTGGAGTTGTACGGGGATGAGCCGTCAGAGCCTGTTCAGGGCGAGCCTTGATCCAACGTCCGTAAAAGAGACAGGGAGAACGGCGATATGCTGTTCTCCCGCAATATTTTTTACTGTTTTTTTTACAATGTCAGCAGACTACCAGTTGACCATATAGCAGGACAGCTTGCGCCCTTCCTCAAGATTCCGCCCTTCCATAAACCGCTGCATGGATTCAGCGGCGACCTTACCTTGATAAACAGCCTTGGCTGCTGTCTGGGGACCGAGGACATCGTCACCGCCAGCAAATATCCAGTCCACCGAGGTCTGCAAGGTGCGGGAATTCACCGTATAGGTGCCCCAGGATTCAAGTTGCAGATCAGTTCCCTTATCCGCCTCATGCTGTACCTTCTGGCTGATGGCCGGGATGATGGAGTCGGCCTCAATAATAAAGTTTGATCCTTCCTGAACCACCGGACGGCGGCGGCCTGAGTCATCCGGTTCACCAAGTTCCATCCTGACGCATTCGACTCCGGTCAGTTGACCGTTTTCATCAGCATGGATTGTAATCGGAGCGGCGAGAAATTCTACCCGAACCCCTTCTTCCTCTAAGTGATTAATTTCCGCCCCGGAGGCGGGCATTTCTTCCTTCGTGCGTCGATAGAGGATAAAAACCTCGTTAGAACCGGTGCGCAGGGCGGTGCGAGCCACGTCAATGGCCACATTGCCGCCGCCGACGACTACGACCTTTTTGCCGATATTTACGGTTTCACCGCTGAGTACCCGCCGCAGATAATCCACCCCGTGCAAAACGCCTTTAGTGTTTTCCTCGCCTTCAATACCGAGTTTGCGGCCTTCATGGGCACCGATTCCGATGAACACGGAATCATATCCCTCTTCCCTGAGTTCGTTCAGAGTTTTGTCCTGGCCGATAGTCACTCCCATTTTGATTTCCACCCCACAATGTTTCAGCGAGGCGAGCTCGGCGCCGATAACATCGCGCGGCAGACGATAATGGGGAATGCCCACGGACAGCATGCCGCCAAACACGGGCAGGGCTTCGTAAATCGTGCATTTATAGCCCTCATGCGCCAAAACATGAGCGGCGGTGATTCCTGCCGGGCCTGAGCCGACAATAGCAACCTTGCGTCCGTTGGGGATGGCGCATTCCTTGGTCATAGGTTTGCGGTTGGCCACCATCCAGTCGGTAAGATAGCGTTCCAGCATACCGATAGCCACCGGCTCTCCTTTTTTGCCGCGCACACAGCTGCCTTCGCATTGAAATTCGTGAGGACAGACACGGGAGCAGACAGAGGGCATAGTGCTGGTCTCTCGTACCTTCCAGTATGCCTCCTCGATTTTGTTTTCCCTGAGCAGACCGATAAAACCCGGAATGTCATTATGGATCGGGCAGCCGTCGATACAGGCTGGTTTTTTGCACTGTAGGCAACGGTTTGCCTCAAGTATCGCAGTGTCCTCATCATAGCCTGCGGTAACTTCCATGAAATTTTTTATTCGTTCAGTAGCGTCCAGTTCCTGCGGATGCTGACGGGGAATAGCCATTCGTTCTGCCGGTTTCATTGCACCTCCTGCGACTGTATTTTTTCGGGTCACAACATATATTAATTAACGATGCTGATTACTCACATTGAGCGGGTTTGAATCTGATTTTTTATTAATTAAAGTTACTAGTAAAAACAGGACATTAGGGTAGTTGTAAGAAATATCTTTTTTCGAGTAACCTCTGCTGGACAATTCATCTGGTAATTTCACCCTGCTCCAGCAGGTTAAAA
>RCNA010000364.1_pt1 | contig 12555 bp, 8 predicted proteins | sample 2041331 | NCBI WGS metagenome assembly RCNA01 (sample SAMN09708233, study PRJNA481090) | Marine sediment metagenome, whole genome shotgun sequencing project. | reverse complement strand
AACAGTCTGGAACACCTGGTCAGCAGGAAGTCAGCTTCAACTGTACTGCTGATGCCGACACGATGCCGGCTGATTACTCCGCAATCCGTGCCACGGTTTGTGTCCAGATCGCCAACCGATACAATAAGGTGAAAGGTAAAGTGACCGACCAGCAGAAGTGGTTCTGCTCCAGCAGTGATATGTAATTGATGACAATGATTTTAGCAAATACATAACGTGAGACGAGAAGGGCGGATCTGACAAGAGGTTCGCCCTTTTTTTGTAGCTATTTTTAAAAAAAATAGGAGATTTACTGTGACAACAACAAACAGAAAAATAACATCTTTGGTCGCAGCGGTCATAACGATAAGTTTTCTCTTTACAGCCGGGCAAGGATTTGCCAAGCCCAAACAGGAGAAGTATCCGCTTGGCGATATTGCCCTGCCCTCGGAAATTTATAACAAGCATATTAAATTTTCGACATTGGACAAGCTGGAGACCCTGCCCGCAAGTTACGACGCCCGGAATGAAGGTTTAGTGACTTCGGCTAAAAATCAGGGAGCCTGCGGCTCCTGCTGGGCGTTTGCCAGCGTTGGCGCCTTAGAATCTCATCTACTGAAAGCATATCAAGTCGGCCCGGAAAATCTGTCCGAACAGCAACAGGTTTCCTGTAATACAGCTATGTTCGGCTGTGACGGAGGCTCTTCAAACGCCATCCGGTACTGGGAGAACAAAGGCTCTGTGGATGAATCCTATTTTTCTTATACCGCTTCCGATCTGACCGCCTGTCAGGAAACAGCGGGTGCCCAGCTTGATTACAGGGTGACTGACTGGCATACTGTGGCTGCCGGTGATTACAAAAATTCCCTGTATACCTACGGGCCGAGCTACTGGCGCTACAATGTCCATGACGATTTTTACACCTACTGGAGCAACGGGCAACCCGGCGATGTATATGTCAACACTATCACCGATTATGTAGGCGGACATGCGATTTTATTAATCGGCTGGGACGACAGCAAAGGAGCCTATCTTTGCAAGAACAGCTGGGGCTCCGGTGGACCGAACGGTGACGGCACTTTCTGGATCGCCTACAGCGGTCATGCCAATGACCTCGGCTTCGCAATGACCAATTTCAGCCTGACCTCCACAGGCTGTTCCTCAAATACCGATTGTGACGACGGGGTCTACTGCAACGGGCAGGAAACCTGCGTCAACAGTTCCTGTCAGGCCGGGACACCGATCACCTGTGCTGATGACGGAATCTTCTGCAACGGTGCTGAGGTATGTAATGAAGCGACTCAGACTTGCGACAGTGCCGGTGATTCCTGCGGTATCAACACCATCTGCAACGAAGATGCCGGTCAATGCGACTCTTTGTGCGGTAACGGTATCTGTGATTCGGGCGAAAGCTGCTCCTCCTGTCCGACTGACTGCATCAGCGGCTCAAGCGGTGGAACCTGCGGTGCCTGCTTCAAGGGAAAATGTGACGGTATCTGCAACCCCAATAAAGAGGGAGCCGACTGCTCGGACTGTCGCTCAAGCTACTGTTGCGGTGACGGAGTTTGTGAGGGCGGAGAGGACTATTTGTATTGCGCGGTGGACTGCCCGGTGACTGTCTGTGGGGATGGTACCTGCGATCCGGGTGAAGATCGTTGCGGCTGTCCTGGAGATTGTGGCAGTGCCGGTGAGGAAATCTGCGACAACGGCATTGACGATGATTGCGACGGTGCCGTGGATTGCGAAGACAACGACTGCGCAACCATTTTTTCATGTCAATGTCTGGTCAAGAATACGCCCTGCCAGAGCGGCGACGATTGCTGTTCAGGTAGTTGCAAAAAAGGTATGTGTCGATAGTCGATAAGGCCAGACCGAACTCACGGCAACAAAAGCCCTTTTTTATGTACAGGAAAATTGCTTTTCAGGCCTGTTTGCAGTATATCCTCTGGACAGAAAAGCTGAAGTCAGCCGGGATGTATCTTCTTGGCCGCAGAAAAAAAATCTTTCTTTGCTACGAAACGCAGTAAAATAGTATTTTACAGATCACAGAATATCACCTATGAAAATTTCTCCCCTTAATATCGTCCTGGTAGAACCGGAAATACCTCCAAATACCGGCTCAATCGCCCGGCTCTGCGGAGCGACAAATTCGGTGTTGCATCTTGTCCATCCTCTCGGATTCAGCACAGACGACAAACACCTCAAGCGGGCGGGGCTTGATTATTGGCCGCATGTCAATATTCAACATTGGCAAAATTTTGATGAATTCCTTGATCAGCATGATGAAAGAAAATTCTTTTTCTTCACCACCAAGACCGACCGACCCTATTACCAGGCCAAGTTCAGCCCTGGAGACTGCCTGATCTTCGGCAAGGAGACCAAAGGATTGCCGGAAGAAACCCTCACCCTCTATCCTGACCGTTGCTATACCATCCCCATGGAAAGCCCACATATTCGTAGCCTTAATTTAGCCATGAGTGCCGGAATAGTGCTATATGAAGCTCTGCGGCAGCTGGGCCCCGATCCTATTGCATCTTAAAATCACAAAAATATTCGAAAGTATTACCTATCCGCACCGCACACCTTTTCAAGCCGCTCCAGCAGTCGCTCATGAATATTATCAAAACCGCCGTTGGAAAGAATGGCAATGACATCTTCAGATTGAGCCTGCTCGGTGAGCGCATCAAGAATGGCGGCGGTGTCAGGAAAATACTCCGCCTGGATACCCTGACCGCTCAATGCCGCAACCAATTGCCGAGATGAAAACTGTTCTTCCACAGCCACGTCAACAAGAGGCACAATTTCACGAACAATAACTCTGTCCGCTCCAATAAACGCCCTTTCATACTGCTGCTGAAAAACCGCCCTGCGGCTAGAATTGGTCCGGGGTTCAAAGACAATCACCAATTGTCGTTCCGGCCAAGCTGAGCGCAGGGCTTTGACCGTCTCCCGAACAGCGGTGGGATGGTGGGCGAAATCATCAATAACCGTGATTCCGTTGACCTCACCTCTGATCTGTTGTCGTCGTTTGACACCTTCAAACGATGCCAGACCCTGCTGAATAGCATTTTTCGCAATATCGACATGATCCATAAGCGCAATCACGGCCAAGGCGTTGAGCCCATTATGTTGACCTGGCATAGGGAGGGTGAATGCACCAAAGAATACCCCGTCCTTATCAACGGAAAAAGTAGAATTGAGACCGGCTACAGCAAGATCTCGCAACCGCCATCGGCAATTCTTTCCGGTTCCATAACTAATAACCGGGGCCGTACACTGAGCGGCTAACTCCGCAACCACCGGATCATCCATGCAGGCAAATAATGCACCGTCAGAGGGAATCAGTTCGATAAATCGCCTGAAGGAATCTTTGATTTGTGCAAGGTCAGTAAAAATATCAGCGTGATCAAATTCAACAGAGGTCAGGATGGCATAATGGGGCCGGTAGTGGAGAAATTTGGAGACCTTGTTAAAAAAGGCGGTGTCGTATTCATCTCCTTCCACCACAAAAAAATTACCCTCCCCAAGGCGATAATTCCGGCCAAAGGCTTCGACAATGCCGCCGATGAGAAAACCCGGTGAACTACCTGCCCGATATAAGGCTGTAGCCAACAAAGAGGAGGTCGTCGTTTTGCCGTGGGTTCCAGCGACCACCAACGATTTCATCCGCTCCTCCCCGCCGCTTTCTTTACCACTCAGAAAAAAATAACCCAAGGCCTGGGGCATGGACAGATAGGGAATGCCCAATTCAGCCAGCTGTATGGCTTCCGGGTACACGGCCCGAATTACATTGCCGACAATCACCAAATCTGGGCGTGGCTCCAAATTTTCCGCCACATATCCCTGCATGACCTCAATACCGGCCTGGGTAAGAAAATCAGACATGGGCGGATACACATTCTGATCCGAACCGGTTACCTTGTAACCGCTATCTTTGAGCATTCCGGCCATGGCGGCCATACCGCTTCCGCAGACCCCCATGATATGAATGTGTTCGATTCTATCCGGTGCAACATTGAGCTGCGGATCAAGATGCGCTGTCGTCACCGATCTCTTCACCGGTCTCATTGCAGATTTCTGGCTGATTGTTTAACGGTGTTGAAGACCCGTTCATAATGTTCCTCAAAATTTCCAGGTGTCACCCGACCAATTTCAATAAACTTGACGATGATTTCCTTGGTCACCTTTAAAATCGCCTCATCGGTTATCGGGCGAATATAGGGTTGTCCCTTTTGCTGTTCGCTCATTGCGGCGGCTCCATGCTCTTTGAATCCAGGATAAAAAAAAGCCCCTGTCACCAAGAAGAAGGCCAATTCTAGTCAGGGTGACAGAGGGCTCATCTCGCACAGGAAAAACCTTTGCGGCACTCCCTAGGAGAATTTTTGCTATTGTACTCAGGTCTGCCGGTTAATTTTTGGACAGAGCATCAAAATCAACCGCTTCGGCGTATTGAATCAGGGTGGCCCGATCAATCTTGTGACCTTTAAGAGTAACCATAAAACGACTGGCGACCACAATATTAATTTCACCGTTACGGTCCTTGTTGTCGTACTTAATCATAGCGCGCTGCCGTTTAATGGTCTTGATGATGCCGCTGGAAGCGCCAGCGAACATAGGATTGTTGAGCATCATCATGATAGATTGCAATACAGGAGAATCAGAGACTATTTCTATAGAGAGCGAAGATCCGACGCTGTTAAAATAGTCACGATTCACCGTCACGCCGCCGCCAAAAACCGCTGTGCCGAGAGCCTGAGCTGTGGCGGATTTTGCCTGCCAACCCGCAAGAGGTTCAGGCAGCAGAGCCTTCATTCGTTCGCTTTTCTTTTGACGGATCAGTTGGGTGGCGTAATCGAGGTTGGAGATAGCTGCGGCGAACTCACCTTCCTTGTACTGCTTAACCGCCTCATCAATGGTTGTCAACACATCATCCTCTATCTCGGCGGAATAAACTGAGGTTAAAGGAAGGACGACTGCGAACAACGTCAATAGGCTCAAAATAAAATATTTATTACTCATTTTATTATCTCATTTTTTATTTTTAGGACGACACGATTTTTTTTGCATCTTATTTATGTGATACCAATCCGTGATAAACGTGTCAAGCGAAGAACGGGTTCATGCTGCTTTATGAAAAAATTATTCTAGGATACCAATAATATAATAATAAATCATAAAAGCAACAACCCGCCCCAGCCAGACCAGCCCCACTCCGGCTACCACCTGAACACCGGCATTCAGCGCAGCCAGCTCAATTCGGCTCTCTCGAATCAGATGCAGAGTTTCATTGCCGAAGGTGGAAAAAGTGGTGAAGGCTCCCAGCAGACCAATAAGTACAAAACTACGGGTCTCTTGGGAAAACATGGATCTGGTCTCGACCAGCGCACTCAAAAAACCGATCAGCAAGCAACCTATCATGTTTACGGCCAAGGTGCCGAACGGATACATGGAGCCTGATCGGTTTTGAACCCAGGAGCTGACAAGGAAACGCAATACGGCACCGGTAAAACCTCCGGCACCGATACAGGAAAGTTTAAACAGAGTGCTCACCGTCATTCTCACATTGCAGGATGGAATAATTCGACAAACTCATTTTGCAAACAAGCCGTCAAGCAATTCCGGTACGCCCTTAAGGCCCGGCACAGCTCTGTCCGCCTGCTCCTTAATGACATTCCTGGTCGATTGCCCAGCGGCCTGCTTGAGCAGATCCGATGATGCCTGCATCATTGCTTCACGACTGTACACTGGCTTGCCCCTGCTCCCTTTCACAGGCACTTTCAGGGTTGTTCCTTTGAGCATTTCATAACCTTTTTTACCCAACAGTCTTTTGGTCACCGGCACATCCACGACATAATCAAGGCTGCCATCAATACCTGCAGAGCCACTGATAATCAGTTCCGAATCCGCAACAGTTATCTTAATGGGCGAGCAGGTGATTTTCCCTTTAACTCCTTCGCAGGTTATATTTTTATTTTTCAGGGTCAACGACCTCTCAGTATAGCCAGCCATTTCCAAAATGTTGCTCAACACCCCTTTTGCTTGCAGAACGATTCCGTTGAGGTCAAGAAAGACCTTAAAATTAATCCGCTCAAGCCCCTTTTTCCCAAGCGGCAGAGAAAATTGTTCCATCCGCGCATTAATGGCTCCTGACGGGGTGGCTAATGTGCCGAATATGGGATGAAGCACTTTCAGGAGTTTGTCCGTGAGGGCCTGTTCAAGCTGAACATCGGTCAAAACTTGTTCCGCCTTGGCCAAGGTCAACAAGGGCGGTGTCCGAGTGTAATCAATACGGGGCGAGATTTGTACCCAGCCCTGATTTAACGCCCCTTTCAAGGAGAAAACCAATATTCCGTCCTTCATTTCGGTATCCACTGACAGTTTACTGATATCAATGCCAGCTTTGGAAAAAGAGTCCGCATAGACACTGGTGGCGAAACGTAAATTAATTTTGGCGGTCTCTTTTTTATCCGGGGACAAAGGATAATAGAGACTGAATTTTTCTTTTTTCTTGCCCACTATCTCAAGGTCAAGCGGATACATACCGTTGATAATGGCGACAAGAGAAGCTAGATCTGGGGTGGCGTGACCGTCAAGAGAAAAATACCGTTTTTTACCGCTGAGATGCAACTCCCCGCCAGACTGCATGCTCAAGGGCGCAGATTCAACATCAAAGGTGGTGAACTGGAGATCTCCGGCCATCAGGTCTCCATGCAGATGGCTTCTGAACACCAGCTTCTGCCGTTCAACAAGGAGTTGTTCTTTCTCCTTTCTCCCTTTTCTTGTGTCGTCTACGCTGTAGGTGAATTGCTTTAAATCAAGCTTTATCGTACCGCTATTCCCCCCGCCCGTTTTGCCAGCTATTTCAACCTCGTCCTTTTTTCCCGTCAGATCAAGGGCGAAAACAGCATCGCCGCCGAATTTTTGTTCAGGTTGTATCATTCCCAACTGTTGTAACAAAATTGCCAATTTTTCCAAATTCGAGCGGCCGCTGACCCGCAATTCTTTCACAGCCGGAGCGGGCTTATGTTTCCAGTCTTCTAAAAAAATTCGGTCAGCCTTGATATCAGCAAAACCGGAGATCAGAGACAAATCACGCAGGACAAGACGATGCTTTAGGGTGTCAATCAGGTTATACCCACCTCCTTCGGCAAAAAAAATATCTTTACTGTCTGCCTCTTCAAGCGGTCGTACAGCGTTTTCCATCTTTGAAGCTACTGTCGGTTTGGAGGTGAAAAGATGCAGATCAGGTTCCTGAAAAATTTTCCCCTGACGATAAAGAATAAAATCCTTCACCCGGGTGTCAAGCTCAGTCAACACCAGCCTGTCTTTTTCCGTATAACCTGATGCCCGCAGTTTCATCGAACCGGCTACACTGGTTTGCTGCTCTATAAGCTCATAGTTATGCAGCAGCTCGGTGACTCTCGCCAACAGAAGATCCCAGCTCACTTGATAATGGGCCATAACATGCCCCTGTTCACGATAAAGACCATCCACGGAACCGCTGATTTCACCGGCCCAAGAAGAGATATCAAAGGTCAAATCCACAGCGTCCGCCTTTGCTTTTGGAAAATGCGCCGGGGTATGTAGTTTACCGTTGAAAAGTATCCGGTGTGCGGGTAGCAAGGTCTTACCTTGCCGGGTGAACTGGCAATCCGCAATATCAATTCTGGTGCTGACGGCGTAGCGATCTTCCCCGTTTTTTCCCGGTTGTTTTTCTGAATCCAAAGCCAACTTCAGTTTGCCGCCCATATCCCAGTCAAACTGAATAATTCTGCTGATCTCACGCACGGCCTGATCAAGATCCGCTGAACCGTTCAGTGAAAATGTATTGAGATTTCCTTTGCCTTCTATATCAAGAAATGAAGCCTTAAGAGAGAGCTTTTTCACCTCCGGTTCGTTCCCGATCATGCTGCCGTTAAAACTCAGGCTCAAGAGGCTGTCCCAAGAAAAGGGTTGCTGATTCTGCCGACCAGCGAGATCCTCGACAACCGCATCTGAACATGCAAAATTTCCTGTTCCTTGCTCAAATCCACCGTGATTGTCACTAAACCGCTTTCAAGTCGCAGATCTTCCTGTACCTTAAGAAGATGCGGAAATTGAGTGAGCAACACGGGGAGATCAATTTTTCCCGCGCCCTTGATCTGAATTCCTTGATCACCCTCGCCGGATTGCAAATCCAAGGTGCCGAAATCAGAAATCATTTTCAGTTCAGGAATGAACCAGTTTTTCAGAGTGTCCCGTTGCAGGTCCAGTTCCAAGGCGAGCTGATCAACACGAGGATGATCCTCGGCAAAAAAACCGCCGGTCAGGTCAACATCGGCTAGGGTGATTGGCCCGCGCACTGTCAAACCGCCTCCCTCTGTGCTTTTCACCGTAAGATCGGCGGACAGTTTCCCTTGCCCTTTCGGGATGCTGGCGTTTTTTGGGGCTAAGGCCAAAAAGGGTTCCGTCTGCAAGTCAATAAGGATTAACTGCATTTCCGCTGTCAGCACATCCAGCAGATTGCCTTGTTTGACGGACGGCAGTTTGACGACACCGATCGCCTTGGCCTCTCCCTTGCCGTTTTCAGCTTCAGTTTCCAAAGAAAGTTCAAAATTGAGGGTGTCGGCGGCGAGCAAGGCATCTATGAAGCCTTGATCAAGCAACACTGACGGTTCCTTGTCCGCCTGGTTTAACTTAACAATAGCCCGGTTGAGCAACAAATTCCCGCCCATTTTATGCCAAAACCAAGTACCCTTCTGTTTACCCTCATCCGCTTTCGCTAAAACGGTGGCATCGGGTGTACTTTTCGCACCGGTATTTTTCGCATCCCGTTCATTTCCCTTTTTGCTCTCCGAAGTATTTTGAGATACAGCTGGTAATTTCGCCGAAGCCTGATCAAACACTAATACAGGATCATCGACAGTTATAGTGCCGAAGTTCTTCGGATACCTGATCAAAGAAAAAAGGCCCTGGGTGCCGCTCAATCGGGTGACATCAAGCCGATATCCCTGTGCGGCATCTCTGTAGGAGATGTCTGTGCATATCAATCCTCGGACCCAACCGATCTCACAGCCTCCGAGCGAAAGATTTCCAGAATTTTTGGATAAGCCGCTGTTCACCTTGTTGACAACAATATTTTTCACCCAATCCGAAGACAAAAAAAGAGGAGTCATGGCGACCGCCGCAATTGCCAGCAACGCCACGGAACCGATAAAAATCTTTATTTTTTTCACCTGCCGCACTTCGTTACACCATCATTTACTTATATGAGCAGTCATCCAAAAAGACACTCTTTTTACCCTTTTTACCACAAGGTAATTTGCCGTGAAACAGTCTGATTGTCAATATTGTTTTTTCAGGCCATGACAACCCTATTTCTTCCTTTATTCTTCGCCCTATATAACGCCGAATCCGCAGACTTCAGCACGGCCTCAACTGTCGCTCCGTGTTCCGGGAAAACGGCCACCCCTAAAGAAACAGTGACCGTGGGTGCTTCATCATCATCCACGGTCACTGTCAGCTGCTCAACCCCTTGTCTCAATTCCTCAGCCCGTTTTTGTGCGTCGTTTTTTGATGCCCCCGGCATAATGATGAGTATTTCCTCTCCTCCGTAACGGCAGGCGATATCTTCATTCCGAGTGCGTCGGAGGAAAAAACTCCCCAATTCCTGAAGAACCATATCTCCAATTTCATGCCCGTAGGTGTCGTTAAAGACGTTGAAATAATCGACATCAATCATAATAGCTCCTAAAGATGTCCCATGACGCTGCGCTCTATCCATCTCACGCTGAAAAGATGCTTCCATATGGCGACGATTGTACAGGCCGGTCAATTGATCTCTTATGGAGAGTGTTTTCAGGTCTTTTAGCAGGCGAAGATCGACAAGGCACATAGCATACCGATTGGCAATGTTGACGAAAAGCCGTCGCTTCGACGCAAAGGCATGCATGTTTTCCCGTCCCGGCTGAGGATTTTCCGAACGTATCAACAAATGCATCATACCTAGCACTTTTCCATGTGCAATCATGGGGACACATAAGCATCTTTTGTCACGAGACATATCCAGATGAGGGCATACTGGATCGAGCTGAGGATGCTCAACCGCATGAGACGTTCCCCGGCGGATAGCCCAACATTGCCGTTGATCGAACTCCAGACCCTCATAATCAAAATCACCCCAAAAATCAACAACTTTAAGTGATTTTGCAACCTCGTCGAGCAAACTGATGTATCCTGTGTCCGAGGGAAAAAGACGGCGACAGGCACCGATGAGGACGTGATAGGTTTCCTCTTCAGATTCGCAGTATTGCAGAAACTCAATTACTTGCTGAATTTCCTGAATTTCCAAATTGCGCTGTGTCAGCTCTTTGACAGTTCTGATCAGTTTTCTGTTGGCTTCAGTCAGTTCTTCAGTACGTTGGCACAACAGCTTTTCCAGCTGAATACGCTTGTCTTTTTCCTGTTTCAGTTGAGCATTTTTTTGGGCCAGCAGTTTTTGTTGCTCCCTGATCGTGCGCTCCGCATCAAGCGGTTTATCCTGGTTTATGTGAATGTCGTCGTCTTTGTAAATTTTTTCGGGGTTATCTATTTTCATTGTGATTCAGGCAGCTTTGCAGAGGCCCCCTTCTGCTCCAGGAAAAAAATCGTTTTTACGACAGCGCTGTTCCATCCGTCACCATTCGACCCGCAAGATGTTGTCTAAAGCATTGGCTTTGGTGATACACACTTCAACCGTATCGCCCGGTTCCGCAGGAAAAGCCGGGTTAGGAGGCAAATCGACATCAAACATGCAATCTAACAAAATCGCATTGATTCGTTTAGGGCCATGGCTGACCACAAGGGCAGGAATTCTGTTCCCCACCTGTTCCTCTAAATAGCGGAGAATCCAATAGCGGTGCCGTTGCTGACGCACCTTATTGGCCCGCATCAGTTTCTGCTGGATCGTGCCAGCGAAATTTTTACAGGCATCCACTGAAAAAAGCATCCCCTTACCATGAATCATATTGGCTATCTGGAGCTGCATGGCTGTATCTAAAAAACGACGAATCGGTGAGGTAATGGTGGTGTAACAATTCAGGCCGAGTCCAGAATGTGGCTTAGGATGAACAGTCAACTCCCCCCGTGCTAAAAAACGTCTCTGGCAGGCGATATCTTGCAAGCTGTTCCGCACCCCGGAAATCAAACGTTTTCGAGGAGGTGGCTGGGAACGGAACAGACCGGGTGCTTCCTGAGCGGTGAGGTAGTCAGCAGCCACACCGTTCGCCAGGATCATACATTCGGAAACCAGATTTCTGGACGGGCTGTCAGAGGGAGTAAGATTGATCGTGACCTTACCTTGATTATTCACATAAACATTAACATCAGGGAAAGAGAGCAGCAAGGCCCCCCGTTCAACCCGTTGCAGACGCAACTGCCGACGAACCTTGTTAAGCAGGCTGAGATCCCTGTCTGTATCCATCATTTGATCTGTCTCGTTGTAGCTGAGCTGTCGTTTTACCTGGATAACACTGGCGACAATTTTGCTGCTCAGAATTTCTCCGTCATCAGAGACCTTGACCAAAAAACTGATCGCTGGACGCACTCTGTCTTTGATTAGGCTGAAAACCCCCTGGGAAAGCTCTCTGGGCATCATAGGGATCTGCCCTTCCGGGAAATAGAGAGAGGTGGCCCGTTCCATTCCTTCAAGAAATAACGGATCTTTGGGGGTTATAAAATAGCTGACATCCGAGATATGGATCCCCACAAGTATCCCGTCCTCAAGCTGTTCCACATGCAGAGCATCATCGTAATCACGGGTGGATGCGCCATCAATTGTGAAAATATCCAGCTCTCTGAAATCCTTCCGTTTAGGATTAGCCAGCAGTTCATCAGCTGTGGGTTCCGCAATGCTTTTCGCATGGGCCAGCAATTCCGGGCTGAACTCCACAGGCTGTTCTGCCTGAAGCAGGGGAATATTTTCATCCCGATGCCAAACCCCGGCTTGAATGAGCAGATCGCGGGCATCATTTGGTCGGTGCAGCTCCGCCGCTTTCAAGAGCTGACGCACCATATCAACCTGCTCCGCCTCACTGCCGAATAAGACAAAATCAACAATCCAGGACAAAATACGATCACGATCCGGCCATTGTTCAGCGGTGATCGTGTCACCCGCCATTATGGCCCGCAAGTTTGCGGCCCCGTCGGTCAGAATCGCTTCCTTTTCTTTTTCTTTCTGACGTTTATGACGAAGCAGCTCCACCTGTTCAGCGGTATGCACACTGACCATGTCATTTTTGTATTTAAAGAAAAAACGATCAGTGAACACAGCTCTCAAAAAGGCCGCTGACTGATCATCGCTCAGATTGTCTCCAAAAGAAAGTTCAGCTAAAAAGTCGGCGGGAAAGGAGGATTGTTCCTCTTCACTGGCCAACTCCCAAATTTCTTCAAGAGGAATGGATGCTGTCAGGCCAGCTCGATTTTCAGCCATCTCCTTAAGCAGGGAAACACGATTCTCACGGCTTCCGTCAACCGAATGTTTCATTTTGGATGTCGTGACCACGCGGGAAGCGGGCAGATTCATTTCTCGGCCATTTTGATTGAGCAACCGTAAACGAT
>RCNA010000089.1_pt1 | contig 12577 bp, 12 predicted proteins | sample 2041331 | NCBI WGS metagenome assembly RCNA01 (sample SAMN09708233, study PRJNA481090) | Marine sediment metagenome, whole genome shotgun sequencing project. | reverse complement strand
CTCTGTCTGAGTCCCGTACGTCAAGCGGCGGCAAATACATCAGTATGAACTTGGAAGTAACCGTACACAGCGAGGCTCAACGAGTGCAGATTTACACAACACTTGCGGATCACGCCGCTGTTAAACTGGTATTATGAGTGAAGCTGTAAGCAGGGCTGTTCAGGAAGCCGCGTCTGATTTTGATCCGAAAATCGTCCCGGTCATGAGGGAAGCCGTTATCATGGTGCGAATGGTTCTTTTTCAGCGCCTGCGGAAAAATATTCGCCAACGCTATCAAGACTGGCCAGAACGGGAACAAACTTGGTTGACCGGAGCCGTGCTCAACAATCTGTACGGTGCTGAGGCTGATGATCAGCAGGTCAACCTCTTCGCTCGCAGACATCGGCAGCTCATTGAGGAGGAACTTCGGGGCCTCTGTGGTCGTATTACCGATTTAATCCCTTATATTACGGATAGCCTGCGCATGCAGACTATTTGTGATAATCACGAAGGAATACACTCCATCCCCTGCCTGCTTCTTGCCAAAGAATTGGGTATTTTGGACGAGGAACGAACTTTACCCCTGCCCTCCACGTTTATGCTGTCGGTACGCAAACTTGGTGCAGAATATGGCCTGGTTCAGGCGATGAAGGCCACACCGCAGCCGGATGAGGTGATAAAGCAATGAGCATGGATATTCTTCTTGCCCGCCCACGGGGATTCTGCGCCGGTGTGCATCGGGCGATCAATATTGTCAATCAGGCTTTGGAGCTATATAAACCGCCAGTTTATGTCCTGCACGAGATAGTCCACAATACCCATGTCATCAATGAGCTGGCTGAAAAAGGAGCTGTTTTTGTGGAGGAACTGGAAGATATTCCGGTCGGCTCCGTAACCATCTTCAGTGCGCACGGAGTTTCCCGCGCCGTCAAGAAGCAAGCGGAAAAATTAGGACTACGCACCATCAACGCCACCTGCCCCTTAGTGTCCAAGGTACACCGCCGGGTCAGCCGCTTAAATAAAATAAATTACGATGTCGTGGTTATCGGCCACAAAGGACACCCGGAAGTCGAAGGCACCTGCGGTCATGCGTCCGGTTCCGTCCATGTGGTTTCTTCGCCGGAGGAAGTAAAAAATATTCAAGTGAAAGATCCCAAACGTGTGGGCTGCGTGACCCAGACCACCCTCAGCATTGACGACACTGAGAAAATGCTGGCGGCATTGCGCAAACAATTTCCTGATATTTCCGAACCCGCTCGAACCGACATCTGTTTTGCCACCACCAATCGGCAGGCGGCTGTCCGGGAGCTGACCGAAGAAATAGATTTACTGCTGGTTGTAGGCTCAAAAAATAGCTCCAACTCGAATCGTTTATGCGAAGTTGCCCGAAAAAAAGGAATTCCAGCCCATCTTATTGATCATGCCGATAAGATTGACCCGACTTGGTTGAACAATGTCAAACATCTCGGAGTGACAGCGGGAGCCTCCGCTCCTGAACATCTTGTTGCGGAACTGACAGCATGGTTGCGAAAAAATAAACAAGTGACCACAGTACGGGAAATGAAGGGAGAGGATGAAACAATCTCTTTTCAGCTTCCTGACATGCTTATATGAAATCAAAAACGTGATAAATACTCCTTTTAAAAATAGAGATCAACAAGGGTAAATCACCTTGTTCTATCCCGCATTGTCTTGTAAAAAGGTCTTATTTGTGATTTCATAACAATGAAGGATGCTTTATTAACTCCTCTTTCATTTTCTTTTCATGGAAAAGATACCGGATAAATATAACCGAAGGAGATTCTTATGCACGTTGCAAAAGCCCACATTGTCGTTCTCATCACAGCTCTTTTTGCCGCTTTTTCCATAGTCCCCCTGCAAGCGGCTGATAATAACCTTTCTGATCTCATTAATACAGCCGGAATGCAACGCATGTTATCGCAACGCATCGCCAAATCCTACTTATACCAAGGTATCGGCATTTCAGAAAAAAACAATCGTATTCAGTTAAAGGCGGCCATAAAAAAATTCAAAAAGAATTTTTCCGAACTTACATCAAAGGTGAAGGACAGCGAGATTCAGAAGCAGCTCTCCTCTATTAGCACCACATTTTCAACGTTCAATGCGTTAGTAACCCAATCCTATACGAAAAAAAATGCCGCTTCAGTCTTGGATATGAGTGAGACGCTACTGAAAAGTAGCCACGAGGTGGTGCTGAAACTTGAGGCGTTGTCAGATTTAAAAATTGATCACATCATCAATCTGGCAGGTAAACAACGTATGCTGTCGCAACGTATTTCAAAATACTACATAGCTCACCATGCCGGATTTCAGGATGAAAATATTGTTCATCAACTGAAAAATGCCGTGGCGGAGTTTGAATCCGCACTTAATCTACTGATAAGTGAAAAACAAAATACTAAGCAGATAAACACGTTGCTGTCCAAAATAAAAAAACAGTGGGAAAGCGTTGCGCCGTATTTCCTCAATGTGCGTAAAGGAGGTCTACCGCTTATGGTATTGAGCACCACTGACGAAATCACTAAACTGTCAAACAAGGTGACCGATCTTTATGTGGAAGTCACAGCATCTAAATAGTCTTAAGGCTTAAGAAACACGGTTGTGTGGGAGGAGAGGGAGTATGTTTTTTTATACTACCTCATCCCCTCTCCGCCGCACACCCCGCAACGACGACAGACGGTGGTGTTACAGGGAGGGGTGGCTTGAGCGGCCAAAGATTTTTCTAATTCCCTGTATAAATAGCCCTGCCGTATCCCATGATCAACAACCTCCCAACAGAACTGTTCATCCGCCGTCCTCGGTCGAACAGCATATTGCCATGCGCTGAGCCCGTGTACTTTCATCGCCTGTTTAAACGAATACTTGCCAAGGCCGATATCTAACAACACCGGTGCTATACGACGATCCGCCCTAGAAAAAACCGCTTGTGAAAGTACTCTATCCGGTCGATCAACCTTAACATGGAGGTTATCCACTTTGGCAAACGCTTTTTTCAGGTATTTAATTTTCTTCTTGAGATGAAGGATTGAGGAAGTGCAATTTTGATCCCGCACAGCCTGATGCAGATCCTGACCGCCGAAGGAAAGGTACTGAAACGGCGTCCATGGTTTTGGGACAAAGCTGTTTATAGATAGGATAATCTCACAAACACGCCCTTTCTTTCTCCCTAAAGGCAAAATTTTATCGCGAACCGTATGCACAAGACTGATCAGTTCATCAAGATCCTCCTGATTTTCCGTAGGCAGGCCGATCATCACATACAATTTCAAGGTGTAAATTCCCGCGTCCACCAAGGCAATCGCCGCCGCGACCAGATCTTCTTCCGACAGCCCCTTGTTGATAACCTTACGCAGACGCTGAGAACTTCCATCAGGAGCGATGGCGACAGATTTGAGGCCGGAACGGGACAACAACTCAAGAAGTTTGGGCGAAATTCTGTCCGCACGCAACGAAGAAAAAGAAAGGGAACAGCCGCTGGCCTGTAAGTGAGAGGCAATACGATTCAGTGTTTCCGAAGCGACCATTTCCATACCAAGCAGACCCACCCGATCTACTCCCACTGGACGTTGCTCAAGGCCAGCCAAGACCGCAACCGCACTCCAGAGTCGAGGTGGTCGGTAGATAAAACCGGCTGCGCAAAAACGACACCCCCTACTGCAACCTCGTCCCAACTCAGTCATGTACATACCGAGCTCGGCTTCAGATGAAAGCAATTCGGAATGAGCGGCCTGCGCGGTTGTATCCAGCACGACCTTCCGTACTCGTTTCGGCAACCCTGAATCAACAGAAATATTCTGAACTCGACCGGCAGTATCATATGTAAAGCTGTAGCCTGACGGAATATAACAACCCGGAACAGTTCGCCCGATATGCCGCAACAACTCGCTTCGGTGACCAGATTCCACAAGCGCGGGGAGCAGTTGTGGCAACACCGCCTCGGCCTCTCCGATAACCATCAAATCCGCAAACAGAGCCAGTGGTTCCGGGTTCATGAAAACACCCACTCCCCCAAGCACCACCAGAGGATCTCCAGACGCAATTTCCCCAGCCCTATCCGCTGCATAGGGGGCCACAGCACCGGCGGCCAGCATAGCCACCAAACGTGGATAATCATGTTCAAAACTGATGGAACCGAAAACTAAAGGAAAATCAGATAAAGGACGACTGGATTCGAGGGAACGGAAGGATTCCCGCTCCTGCGGATAGACAAACCGCTCGCAGACAATATCTTCGCAGGCGTTCAGCAGGCGATAAAGCAACTGAAAGCCGAGATTAGAAACCGCTATAGGATAGGTATTTGGATAAAGAAGGGCTACCGGCAGTCGGCCCTTCCATTTTTTGCGGACTGTACCGGTTTCTGTTTCAAGCAGGGGATGCAAAAGATAGGCACCAGTATATCATGCTGGGGAGAGCACGTCCTACATATATGACATATAGTCCGTAAAGATCACAACCGCACAAATCAGTTCGCTTTCTTACGGATATAGGCGGGCTCGTCCCATTCCACTAAATCGTTTTGGTCATCAAAGACAGGCGTGGGCATAGGCCGCAATCCTTTGTGTACTGGGTTGGGCCGGGCAAAACTGACAGTGCGATTATCTAAAGGACGTTCCAAATCTCGCACTCCTCTGTCCACTACTTCTAGCGATTTCAAAGGCTTTTTACCTGTACGTCCAACCAAATCAAACTCGGAGATAGTTTCAGACGCATCTTCAAAATTAGAGATACCTGTGGCGATAACCGTCACCCGCAATTCATCACCCATATCTTCATCAAACAAGGCTCCGATAATAATATTCGCATCCTCATGCGCTTTATCCTGAATCAGAGCTGAGGCTTCCATAAACTCTCCCATAGTCAGGGAGTTGGTCGCAGAAATATTGATCAGAATGCCAAGTGCTCCGTCAATCCCCACATCTTCGAGCAACTGGTTATCAATGGCCCGCTTGGCCGCCTCACTGGCGCGATTTTCGCCGGAAGCGGAACCTGAACCCATTATCGCTGGTCCGACCTCCTTCATAACGGTTTTCAAATCTGCAAAGTCAACATTAATATGACCGGGCAGATTGATGAGGTCAGTGATGCCTTTTACCGCCTGCAACAAAACATCATCCACCATCTTCATCATATCCACCAAGGTGGAATTTTTCTGCATCAGGCCGAGCAGCCGATCATTTGGAACCGTAATAATAGTATCTGAATTTTTTCTCAGCTCATCCCAACCGGCCTCGGCGTTACGCATGCGCTTCTTGGCTTCAAAATAAAAGGGTTTGGTGACAACTGCGACGGTCAGAGCTCCTTTTTCTTTGCTTAACTTAGCGATAATCGGAGCGGCTCCCGTGCCCGTGCCGCCGCCCAGTCCAGCGGTAACAAACACCATATCCGCATCGGAGATGGCGTTCGCCAAATCATCCAGACTTTCCTCTGCGGCTTCTCTTCCCATCGCAGGATCAGCTCCGGCCCCCATTCCTTGGGTGATCGTCGGGCCGAGCTGAATTCGGATATCAGCCCTAGAGTTTTCCAAAGCCTGCATATCGGTGTTGGCGGCAATAAACTGCACACCGGTCAGCCGATTTTCAACCATGGTATTAATGGCATTGCCACCACCACCACCAACTCCAATAACTTTGATAGTAGCCACTGACTCTTCTTCAGCCATTCTATATGACATGCTCTCCCCCTCAAGCATTTCGTTCCCGCATCAAATTATACAATAATAATTTTTAAATAGTATTATTATAAAGCTGTCATGCAATCTTTTCCAGCACTAAATAATATTTTTTATAAAACTTTTCAATCTGCTTACAACGCTTCCGCTCTCCACGGGCACAACTTCTTTATCATTACAACCATATAAAACCAACCCCACTCCTGTGGTACAACGGGGGGACTCAACATCTCCGATTCGACCGCCCACACCCTGAGGAAAACTGATACGAACCGGCATATCAAAAACTTGTTCAGCCATATCAACAATATTGGCCAATAAGGCTGTACCGCCGGTGATCACCATACCGGCGTTAATACGATTTCTATATCCTGAACCGCAAATTTTCTTATTCACAACCTGAAGAATCTCCTCCATTCGGGCCTCTAAAATCTCCACCATAACCCGCTGAGAAACCTTACGGGCCTTGCGGTCACCGACTGTGGGTACCTCTATGATATGATTTTCTTTAATCATGGAAGACACTGCACCGCCATACCTGTATTTCAGCGTTTCAGCTTCCTGTAAAGGTGTGCGCAGACCTACGGACAAATCATTGGTCAAATTATTACCGCCCAGAGCGAGTTCCCAAGTGTACTTGATAGTACCGTTGCAGAAGACAGCCAAATCCGTGGTACCTCCGCCGATATCAAGCAGTACCACTCCCAGTTCCATCTCATCGGAAGTCAGCACCGCCCGCGATGAGGCGACTGATTCAAGAACGACCTCGGCTACATTTAATCCGGCCCGACTGCAACTGGTCACTAAATTGTGCAACGAGGTAACATCAGCGGTGACGATATGCACATTGGTCGCCAAACGAACCCCGGTCATTCCTAAAGGATTTTGAATACCGGTATGATCATCAACCATGTACTCCTGAGGCAAAACATGAATAATCTGTTGATTATCAGAGATCTTCACGGTCTGAGCGGCCTGAATAACCGCCTCAATTTCCTTCTGTCTGATCTGCTGGTTATTAATCGCAATGATTCCAGGAGAATTAAATCCCTTGATATGAGTGCCAGCTATTCCCACGTAGACAGTTTCTATGTCACAGCCAGCCATGTCGGAAGCACTGTCAATGGCCTGACGAATCGCTTTCACCGTGGATTCAATATTGACCACCACGCCTTTTTTCATACCCGAAGACGCAGCTGTTCCCACCCCGATAATATTCACACTGCCGTCATCAAACACCTCGCCTATAACGACACAGATCTTGGTGGTGCCGATATCAAGGCCCGCAACCAGCTCTCCCGTTCCCCGGTCCACCGCATCCAGTTCTTCCTCTTCCTCTATAATCTCTTTTTCTTCAGCGACCTTTATATCCAACTCTTCCATTGCACACACCGCCTATGGCTCCGACCTGACCACAAGAATGCGGCCCGCCTGATAATCCATGCGAATCTCTTTAATTTCCTCTATTTCTTCTTTTCGATAGAACCGCTCAAGTAATTTAACGAGCTGATAATATCTATTTTTGACATTACCACATCCAACATAAATAGGAAAGGGTCGTTCAACAAGATAGACAATAATTCCTTTTTTTCGGCTCACATGTATCTCGGAAATAGACTGTAAGGGCAAAATTGGATTCCCCAACGCCGCAAAACGCAGGAAATCATAAGCATCGCCCGCAGTTTTTTGTTCCGTAAGAACTTCCCCTAATAATTTTTCCGCCCCTTCAGATAGTACAGAACCGGTAATAACAGGAAAATCAAGTTCCTGGGAGTGTCCCACCGGAGCGAAAATCTGACCGTGATGATCTATATAATACAGCCCCGGCTTTTCTCCGTCCTCAATATTTATTATCGCCATGGGACGATGCTCATAAACCCGTATATTCAAGGTGTACGGCCAGGAACGTTCAATCTTCGCATGATCAATCCAAAAATCTTCCTGAATGCGCTTCTCAGCAATGTCGGCGTTAAAACCAAGCAACTCTGTCCCCTGCTTGATATCAGCAAGAGCAAGTACCTGCGCCTTACTGGTCATACGATTTCCCTGAACCGTAATTTTTCGCACCCGAAAGGTTGCGGAACGCTCTAACGTTCTATATCCCCATTGTATGGCAAAAAAAAGGCAAGCCGACAGGGACAAAAAAACAAAGACGCTTTTAACAAGACGGAGCTTCAACTGAGCTTGTTGGTGTCCGCTGACAGCCTTGCGATACGAGCTCATATTGACTCGAATCTGCGGTCGATCCGCACCGACAAACGTGGAACGGAACTGACGAAGCAACGATGAACGCCCGGCCCGTTGCTGTCGATATCTTATTTTTCTCTTCTTAGCCATTGAACGGAACCCGTTGATGCGCAAAAATTTCAGAAGCAGCTTCTTCTATAAAATTTGCACTTCCGGCTCCAGTCTGACAGAGAATTGTTGAAAAACTTCTCGTTGAACCCGCTCCATCAACGTCACAATATCCGTCGCTGTCGCCTTTCCTGTATTTACAATAAAATTGGCATGCACCGGAGAAACCACGGCCTGTCCGCAACAAGCTCCTTTCAATCCGGCGGCCTCAATCAGTCTTCCGGCCGAATCTCCCTCTGGATTCTTAAAAAACGACCCGGCGGAGGCCACCCCGGCAGGCTGTTTTCCACGCCTACGCTCAAGATATTGAGTACACCGGGAGCGTACCGCTTCCCGCTCACCTCGGAGCATCCTGAATGTGACCGAAGCGACAACCATGCTGTCCATCATCTCCGTCTCCTTATCCGCAAGCTCCATTGCGCGATAGGAAAGCCGAAGTGCTGAAACCGGAACATGCCGCAACTGACCATGACGATCAACAAGTTCAACGGCCTGAAGCCGATCCCCGATTTCTCCGCCCCAAGCACCGGCATTCATCCGCAAGGCTCCGCCCACCGAGCCGGGTATCCCAGCCATAAATTCCAAACCGGACAGCCCCTGTTTGCCGCACCAAGACACAAGCCCGGCAACGGGACAGCCCGCGCCAGTCTTGACAACAACTGATGCGTTATTGCTGTCGTCAAGCAGATGAATGCTGCTAAACGCTCCCTTGAGCCGAATAACAACGCCGGGATAGCCGCTGTCAGATACCAAAATATTGGAACCTCGACCAATGACCCAAAAAACGAGCTGTTCTTCATATAGCTGAACCAGCAGCTCCCGCAGTTCAACCAAGGTATGCACATCAATCAAGGCCTCAGCTTGGCCACCCGCCCGCAAGGTGGAATAGGAGGCCATAGGGACATCAAACCGCATTTCAGTCGGCCAGTTTTTCGCTAACCTGTCACGTTGTTTTTGATTCATACCTTTTCACAATCCAACCCCATCCAACCGTTCAATCCAACAGATCCAAGAGTTGCTCACCTACCTGAACTATACTGCCCGCCCCTAGCGTCAGCACCAGATCGCCCTCTAAAATAAAATCAAGGAGGTAAGGAGGAAGAGTTGATAAATCAGGATGATAATACGCCTGACGCTGCCCGTGGAGCTTGACCGCTTCAAGCATGGCCTTGCTGTTCACCCCTTCAATGGGATCTTCACCTGCCGCATATATATCTGTCAAAATAAGCACATCCGCCCGATAAAACGCGGTGGAGAATTCTTCAAACAGTCCTTTGGTTCGCGTATACCGATGTGGTTGAAACACCACGACAAGGCGACGATCCGGCCAACCCTCCCGAATCGCATCCAAGGTAGCCCGGATTTCAGTGGGATGATGCCCGTAATCATCCACAACAAGAATTCCCTGTTTTTTTCCCTTCACCTGCAAGCGTCTCTGAACTCCTTTAAAACGGGCGAGAGCATGGGCGATCACCGGAAATTCAATCTCCAACTCAAGGGCGACGGCTACAGCCGCCAAGGTGTTGTAAATCGTATGGCGACCGGGACTGTTGCGCCGTATCCTTCCGAGTTCCTCATCCCGATAATACACAGTGAATTCACTGCCGCATCCATCGACCACAATTTTCGTCGCATGCAGATCAGCCTGCTCGGTAAGCCCGTAGGTAATCTTTCGTCGTTGAATCCGGGGCAACAAACCGGCGAGATTGGCATCATCAAGGCAGACAACAGCTGCGCCGTAAAAAGGGATTTTCTCAATAAACTCAAGAAACGTTTCCTTGATATGCTCCAAATCGCGATAATAATCCAAATGTTCCAGATCAATATTGGTAATCACCTCAAGAACCGGGGACAGCTTGAGAAAAGAGCCGTCACTTTCATCAGCCTCAGCCACCAAGAACTCCCCTTCCCCAAGGTGGGCGTTTTTGCCGCCGAAACAGTCAACTTTGCCGCCGACGACCACGGTTGGATCCAAACCAGCTTCGTCAAGAATCGCGGCGATTAGCGAGGAGGTGGAGGTTTTTCCATGACTGCCAGCCACAGCGATACCGAATCCTTTCAGGCGCATAAGTTCGGCAAGCATCTCAGCCCGCTGAATCACGGGTATCCCCCTCTCCCTCGCGGCCAGCACTTCCGGGTTATCCGAGCGAATCGCTGTTGACACAACCACCACGTCGGCTCCCGCCACCCTGTCCGCGTTGTGCCCTTCATAAACAATTCCGCCCACCTGCTCCAAACGACGAGTAATATCTGTTCTATGTAAATCTGAGCCGCTGATCTTATAACCGAGGTACAGCAGCAACTCCGCAATTCCTGACATACCGATTCCGCCGATTCCGACAAAATGGATATGTTTATTCTTTTTATACATCCGCCCCTGTGCAGCGGAATTCACATCCGCATAATATGTTCAAACCTTTTATACAACAAGCATTTCGATTCAGCCGACTCAGCAACTCAACCCCTTCCTCATTTTTCAGCGACCAACTCCATGCAACTATCAAGAATTCGCTGTGTGGCCTCCGGTTGCCCCATCTTTTTCATCGCTGTCGCCATACGTCTCAATCTATCAGCATCGCTCAATAATTTTAATAAAATTTCGCCAAGCTCTCCCATGTCCAGTTCCGCTTCCCGGTACATAACTGCTCCGCCTCCCGCCACATAATATGCGCCATTTTTCGCCTGATGGTCATCCGCCGCATACGGATACGGAATAAGCACTGCGGGCAGGCCCATAACTGACAATTCCGCAAGGGATGTGGCCCCGGCTCTGGCGACCACCACGTCGGCACGGGTATACAAGGCCGCCATATCGGTAAAAAAGGCAGAAACCTCGGCCTTCATTCCGGTAGCGGCATACCCGGTTTTGACCCGCTCCTCATCAGCTGTGCCGGTCTGATGAATAATATGCACAGCCTTCTTTTCCTGCTCACTGAACCTTGCCGTCACTTCCAGCATCAACATGTTAATCCGGTGGGCACCGAGACTGCCTCCCATGACTAGTAGGGTAAGCGGTCTACCGACTTCTTCGCCTTTTCCGCCATACTCCTTGTGTTCCGCCGCCGCTAAAATCTCCCGGCGAACCGGGTTGCCGGAGACAACGGTCTTCCGCTCCGCAAAAGGATATCTTCCGGGTATGGAAACAAAAATCCTGCGGACAAAATGAGATATCATCCTGTTTGCCAGCCCCGGCACCGAGTTCTGCTCGTGGATACAGGTCGGGACAGCTCGCATCTTCGCGGCCAGTAGCACCGGCCCGGTGACATAGCCGCCTACTCCGAAAACCAAATCCGGCTGAAACCGACGTATTATCTTCCATGACTCAAAGACTGCCGGCGGCAGACTGACGAGACTCTTGAGGCGATGCTTCAGCCCCATGCCCTTCAAGCCCATACAGGAAATGGACTCCTGCTGAAAATTAAACCCGGCCAGCGTCTCCCGGTCAAGCTGTCTTTTAGTGCCGATGAACATAATCTCGCAACCGGAGATTCTTTGTTGCAGAGCAGTCGCCAAGGCTATACCGGGAAAAAGATGGCCACCGGTGCCGCCGCCTGTGATTATGATGCGCAATGGTTTTTCAGGCATCTTGATATATGCATGCATCCAAAATAGCAAGCACCTCAGCCAAAGTATCACTTGCAACCTTCTCAATACGCTTAATGCGACGGCTCCTGTAGTCAATCGATTTGACCTGCTCAACCATCACGTATCCTGTTAAGGAAGACTCTTTTGGAATTGCTACATGAAAGGGAATGTCACGGTTTGTGTTGGTAACAGGGCAGACAATGGCAAGTCCGGTCGCCTTATTAAACACCTTATTACTGACCACCAAGGCCGGTCGGCGACCTTTTTGTTCATGCCCGGATTGGGGATCAAAGGTCAAGGTAACATAATCTCCTTTTTCAGGAATATATTTAGTCATCTACCAAGCCTCCCTTCCTGCCGGAGATCCCCATTCCTCCTCGTTCGGGCTATATTTTTTGGGCATCTTGGCAGCCAAATCTTTTATGTTATATCTTCCGCGTATTTTTTGAGTCGCCTCCACGATGATCTTTCCATCATGCGCCGTAATAGCCACCTCTTCTCCGATTTTGATACGGGAATTTTCAAGAAGATTTTTCGGAATTCTTACTCCTTGGCTGTTTCCCCATTTTTGCACTTTGGATAACATATTTCTTTCTCCTTGTATTAATCAGCATCTTGTATATCCAAGTATATACTTTTTTCAAGCAAACGATCAAGTTTTTTATTTAAGCAAACAAGATATTAATTTTCCATCGCCAGTTCGCCTTCCCAAACCACCCCCACTCCCGCTCAAGATAAATACCGACCGGCGAAATCTACCGTTCCACTCAATTCCATTTCAGGCAGGATAAAAAAATGATCCGCCTGACTCATCGACAAAATATAGGGGAAAAGATTATAGACGACAGCCGATTGAGGCCGACCCTGCACAGTACAGTTAAAACGATAAACGTGCTCCCGGACAAACGTTATCTCTTCGACCTCGGTAGCTGAAAAAATAACAGATTTACTATGGAGTATACTTTTCTT
>RCNA010000124.1_pt1 | contig 12605 bp, 15 predicted proteins | sample 2041331 | NCBI WGS metagenome assembly RCNA01 (sample SAMN09708233, study PRJNA481090) | Marine sediment metagenome, whole genome shotgun sequencing project. | reverse complement strand
TCAGAAATAAAAGAATGATTACGAGTTGTTTCATGGTTGCATATATTTGGTGACTAAAAATAATAAAAAAACCCTCTCTGAAATCAGAAAGGGTTTAAATTGTTTAAGAAAATAATTTCCTAAGCCTCAAACGGCTGAATAGAAACGTAAGACTTGTTGTCTTTTTTCTTAGTAAATTTTACTAGACCATCAACTTTAGCATGTAAAGTATGATCTTTTCCTTGGTATACGTTTTCAGCTGGGTGATGCGTATTACCACGTTGTCTTAAAATGATATTTCCAGCAATAGCAGCTTGTCCACCAAAAATCTTAACGCCTAAACGTTTCGATTCTGATTCTCTACCATTCTTCGAACTACCAACTCCTTTTTTATGAGCCATGATCTTAAGGTTTTATATTGTTATACTTAAGCAGTTTAGCAATTAAGCTTTACCACCATCTAATTCGTCTTGCCATTTCTTTAACTCATCCCACTTACCATCAGCAGCCATTTTAGCTTGTGCTGGCCAAGTATCTGTTACGTGACTTCCACGAACACCTGCGATGATCTCTGAAATTTTAGCTGGTTTTGCTTTTGCTAAATCTGCAAAAGTTGCAATTCCTGCTTCAACTAAAGTCGATGCTATTTTTGGACCAATACCTTCGATTTTCTTTAAATCGTCAGCTTTCCCTGTTGCTTTTTTAGCAGCAGCCTTAGGTGCAGCTTTTTCAGCTTTAGGAGCAGCAACTTTCGCTTCTACTTTTGGTTCAGCTTTCTTTACTTCATTATTCGGAGCTGCTTTTTTAGCTCCAGAAGCTGCAATACTTTCAATTACAATTTCAGTTAAAGATTGTCTGTGTCCGTTTTTTACACGGTAACCTTTACGTCTTTTCTTCTTGAAAACTATTACTTTATCACCTTTAAGGTGCTTTAAGACTTTTGCACTTACTTGTGCTCCATCTATAGCCGGGGCGCCTACAGTTATATTGTCACCATCACCTAAAAGAAGTACGTTATCGAAAGAAACTTTCTTACCTTCTTCTGTTTGTAAACGGTTAACAAAAACTCTTTGGTCTTTTTCAACTTTAAATTGATGCCCTGCTATCTCTACAATTGCGTACATAGCGTAACGTTTTTATTAATTAATTTTGTTCAAAAATGAGTGCAAATATACTTCTAATTAATTAATCTACAAATGTTATTATCAATTTTGAGGAATATTTCCGGTCTTTTTAAAAAGTTGCATAACCGTAAGTGAAGAAACTACTGTTGTTGCAAACCCCATTACGGCAACCACAAAGGTTACCATACCAATATCTGCATTAAAACCACCTTTTATTTTTTGGAGTAATTCTGATAAAAATGCACTATTAACTTCAGTTGCATAAAATAAAAAGAAAATGGTGAAAATTATGGTTGCAACAAAACCTGTAATAATGCCAGTTTTAAATCCTTCGCCATAAGAGAAATTATCTAGGTTTTCAAGCTTGCTTAAACGAACTGCTTCATAAATTCCAAAACCTGTAATAATGGCATTTACAAAACTAAATGCTGGATTAGTATGTTTATCCACCAATGCTAACACCAAAAAATAAGCTATCAAAACAGCACTAGTTACTAGGCCGAAACGAATGGGGAGGGATAAATTTTTCATATTTAAGTTGGGTTAGTTTACTTAAATTTCGTGAAAATTCCTGAATAAAAATAATTTAACATTGAAAAACTTTATTTTAAAAGCCTGATTTCGAATACAATCACTTAGTTTTTGTTTGTTTTTTATGAGACAAATACACGCCCAACAAAATAATTACACTTGCCATAGCTTGTAACCAACTGAAGGTTTCGCCATCTAAGAAACCCCACATTAAAGCTACAATAGGCATCAAGTAAGTAACTGATGATGCAAATACTGGCGTAGACATTTGCACCAACTTGTTAAACAATATTTTAGCTAAAGCAGTTCCAAAAAAAGACAAAATAGTAATGTAAACCATTGCCATTTTAAAGTTAGGTTTACTAAACGTTTCTTCTGAAAAGAAATCAGTAAAAAGCAATACGATAATGGCTGGTATAAAAATGCCAACAAAATTACCCGTGGCTATAGTTAACGGTTTTACATGTTGTAAATACTTTTTTATAATATTTACATTAGCGGCATACATTAATGTAGACAAAATTACAAAAATGGCATACCAATAATTTTGATTTGGGTTTAAATCTGCACCCTTTAAAATCAATAGCGTTGTTCCGATAAAGCCAATAATAACACCTAATATTTGCCTTTTGGTAGAAGTAATCTTAAAAACAGTAAAACCCAGTAAAATTGCATTAAGTGGTACTAAAGAATTTAAAACGGAAACCACAGCACTGTCAATTTCAGTTTCAGCAATCGCAAAGAAAAAAGAAGGAATAAACGATCCTAAAACTCCAGATATAATGAGCCATTTCCAATCTGCAGGTTTTATTGTTTTTATGGTTTTAAACCCCATAGCAAACAAAAAAATCCCTGTAATAACAACTCTTAAAGCACCTAATTGATAGGGTGTTAATCCTAAAAGCGCTTTTTTAATTAAGATGAAGGAACTCCCCCAAATTAACGACAATACAAAAAGATATAACCATTTAGAACTTATACCGCTCATTAAATTGATTTTGATAGCACAAAATTCAGCTTTTTAACACAATAAACCACATTATTTAGTAGTTTTGTAATATAAATTTTTAAAGGTTATTTTAATGAAAACTATAAAACACATTTTAACACTTACCCTAATAGCAACTTTTGTTTTTAGCTGTAAAAACGAAAAGAATCCTGAAGTAAAAACTGTTGAAGTTGAAACTGAAGTTGTAAAAGAATTAGACCCAAATGCCACTTACGCTAAAGCGGAATTTACTATTGATGGTATGACATGCCAAATAGGTTGCGCTGCCACTATCCAAAAGAAAATATCTAAAATGGATGGTGTAAAATCTGCAACTGTAGATTTTGATAGAAAACTAGCTATGGTTGAATACAACGAAGCTAAAGTGACACCAATAACTCTTGAAGAGGCTGTTGCTAAGGTTTCAGATACTTACAAAGTAAGTGATATGAAAACGGTTGATGATTTCTCAGCAAAAAAGAAGTGTTCTGCTGACTGTAAAAAGTCATGTTGTGCTAACAAGGACAAAAAGACTTGTGAACCAGGATGCGAAAAAGCTTGTTGTAAAGATGGTGCAAAAACTAGCCAAAAAACAGCTTGTAAAGCAGATTGCAAAAAAGCATGTTGTGCTAAAAAAGAAGCTTAATTTTCAACTCAAATAAATTAATAAAAAAGGTTTCTCAATGAGAAGCCTCTTTTATTTCCAAGTGATTGTTTCCATAATACGCTTGATGTCCTTTTGCAAATAATCAGCGGCAGGCAATATAGAATCGTAATTAGGTTTTGCGAAGAAATACAAAGAACCTGTTAAGAAATGATTCACACTATCTGTTACATAAAACTGTGCTGGCGATGCTACATTTCCCTTTACCTCAGATAACATACCGTATACTTTTCGTTCTTTACTTTCAAAAGGGTAAGCAGGAATTTCATCTGCTTTTTTGGCATGTTCTAAAGTGAATTTTTGAGCATCTCTTAAAAAGTCTCTTAGTTTTTTCTTGTCTTTTTCAATAGCCTTATACGTTAAAAAAATAGTGCCTTTTAGCGCTGGATATTCTAAATTAACACCATAACTTTTAGTTGGAGCTTTCAATTCTTTTGATACCACTTTTGTAGCTAATAAATTTTTTTCAAAAGCGAATGGTAATTCTAAATTTGCATCAACATATTTAGCTGTTGGGTATTCTAACCGTAATTCTGCTTTTGGTTTCGGTACATAATCTTCACCACAAGACAGTAGTATGAAAACACAAGACAATAAAAGACTTTTAAGTAAGTAAGTGTAATCCGTTTTCAAAATCTCATCAAGTTTTAAGTGTTCAGTAGCAGTATTCAGTAATTTATAATATGGTGATTTTTATAAGCTTAATCCGTTTTTTGTTCATAGCCTCAATAGTAAAAACGTAATTTTTAAAATTTATTTTACTATTCAGTTTTGGGAAACTACCCGATATTTCTAAAACAAAACCTGCAATAGTTTCTGCTTCTCCTTTATTTTCTTCAAAAATAGTATCATCTTCAAACTTTATGATTTTATAAAAATCTTTTAAAGCTGTTTTACCTTCAAATACATAATTATTATCATCTAGCTTAGAATACATTAAATCTTCATCATCAAACTCATCGCTTATATCGCCTACAATTTCTTCAATAATATCTTCTAAAGAAATTAAACCAGAAGTCCCACCATATTCATCAACTACAACCGCTAAATGCACTTTCTTTTCTTGAAATTCAGCCATTAAATCATCTAACTTTTTATTCTCTGGCACAAAGAAAGGCTCTCGCAATAAGGTTGTCCAATCAAACTTTTTTCTGTCAATGTAAGGCAACAAATCTTTTACATACAAAATACCTTCAATGGAATCCATATTATCTCGATACACTGGAATTCTTGAATATCCATTTTCAATAATTTCTGGCATAATTTCAAGATATTTCTGCTCAATCTTCAATGCAAAAATATCAATCCGCGGACGCATAACTTGTTTAGTATCTGTGTTACCAAAAGAGACAATCCCTTGCAAAATTTTCTGCTCCTCTTTAGTAGTATCTTCTTCACTGGTAAGCTCTAAAGCTTGAGATAATTGGTCTACGCTTAAATTAGATTTTTGCTTCCCTAGCTTACTATGAATCCCTAAAGTCACACTGCGCATAGGCAAACTAATAGGCGACAAAATAACATCTAAAACCTTAAGCGGATATGCCATAAATGTAGCAAACTTTAAGTTGTTTCTGCTTGCATAAATTTTAGGCAAAATTTCACCAAAAAGCAAAATTAAAAAGGTGACAACTACCACCTCAACTACAAATTTAATTTGTGGACTAGCTAGATTACCAAACATAAGATCACCTAAAAAAGCAAACAAAATAACAATAGCAATATTGATGAAGTTATTAGCCACTAAAATAGTCGCCAATAGTTTTTTAGGATGTTTTAAAAGTTGTGATACGATTTCAATACGTTTTGATTTTTGCTCTAATCCTTCTTCAACATCACCTTTATTTAAAGAAAACAACGCCACTTCGGCCCCAGAAATAAGTGCAGAACAAAATAAAAGTAAAAACAATAATGCAAAACTAAAAACAACTGAAACATCAATTGCCATAATTAAAAGTATAAAACTCGTGGGGTCAGGATCCAATTACTACTGGTTTAGTTAAACATAGAATTCTCGATAAGTTATCGAGTATATTATTAAAAAGGAAGATCATCTTTTTCATCCTCTATAGGCTGACTAGCTGGTTGTTGACTTTCAGTAGGTTTTTGTGCAACTGGGGTATTTGCTGCGTTACTTCCACTTTCCTTTTTTGTTGAAAGAAATGTAAAATCATTGCATTGAATTTCAGTTGAATACCTGTCATTACCCTTATCGTCTGTCCATTTTCTGGTTTTCAATCGTCCTTCAATATAGACCTTATCCCCTTTGCTTAAATACTTTTCACAAATTTCAGCACCTTTATTTCTAACTACTACATTATGCCATTCGGTGTTCGTAATACGCTCGTTGGTTTGCTTACTCACATAAGTTTCATTGGTTGCTATAGGGAAACGCCCAACGCAACCACCACCTTCAAAATAATGCATTTTTACTTCATCACCTAAATGCCCTATAAGCATTACTTTATTTAACGTACCTGACATAATTTATGTTTTTAAGAGAGGTCAAAAATAACCAATTGCTCTTCATTTCTTTAAAATTAATAAAAAAAAATGATTGTTGACAGTAAACAACTCAAAAATAAAGAATTAGTAAAAAATTGGTTTTATAAAATTCTTCATTTTTAGATTCCCGACGCCTCGGGAATGACAATTTCAAAGGATTCTCAAAAGCATAACTTTTGAGAGTTATTTTAAAAATTAAATGATTCAATAAAGTTCCCAATTAAAATGGGGACAGCAAATTCTCGTACTTTACCAATGGAAACACCTTCAACTGGAAGTTTTTCCAAATTAACAACCCAAAACTTGGTGTGTAAATGTTGATGTGATAATTTATGAATAATTGGCTCCTTATTATATAGCGATAATTCAAAAGTGACGTCTTTTAAAATATCATGATTTTCAAGTAGCGTATTAAAACCCTCAACACTACTTATAATCTTTTCCGTTTCAATTAAAGGAAACTGGTATAAGTTTTGCCAAATGCCCTTACCTTCTCGTTTTTCTAGAATTGTTTTTCCGTCTTCAGAAACAAACACTAAAAAATTGAAATGCTTTTTTTTCGCTTTCGCGGATTTGATTTTCACCGGTAATTCCGCAATGCTATTGGTATTAAAAGCGATACATCCCTCATTAAAAGGACAAATATGACAATATGGGTTTTTGGGTTTGCATTGAGTAGCACCAAACTCCATAATAGCTTGATTAAACTCTGCTGGATGCTTTTTGTCAATTAACTCCTGTGCTAAAGCTTTAAATTCTTTGGCTCCTTTTGATGAATTAATAGGTGTATCAATTCCAAAATACCTAGAAAGCACGCGATATACATTTCCATCTACAACAGCAGCAACTTCATTAAAACAAATAGAAGCAATAGCACTTGCAGTATAATCACCAACACCTTTTAGTTTTAGCAAGTCCTTATAATTATCCGGAAACTTTCCTTTCAAATCATTTGCAACATATTTAGCAGATGCATGCAAATTTCTAGCACGAGAATAATACCCCAGACCTTGCCAAAGTTTTAGCACATCACTTTCATCGGCTTTAGCCAAATCAAAAACAGTTGGGAATTTACCAACAAAAGCTTCATAATATGGTAAGCCCTGTTTTACTTGGGTTTGCTGCAAAATAATTTCAGACAACCAAATGTAATATGGGATAATAGTTTCGCGCCAAGGCAAATTTCTCTTATTGTTTGAATACCAATATGTTAAGGTTTTTGAAAATATCATGAATTGATTTAATCGAGCAAACAAAAATAAACGTTTATATTATTAAATTTTAGTGAATTAGGTTTGAAATATTGAATATTAAATTCCTATATTTGCATCCCTTTTAGAATTATTAGTAACACAAAAAATATTATATTAAAATGACGAAGGCTGATTTAGTAGCAAAAATTTCCGAGAAGTTAGGAATTGAAAAAGGTGATGTTCAAGCAACTGTTGAAACATTTATGGAAGAAGTAAAAACTTCTTTAGAAGGTGGTGATAATGTTTACCTAAGAGGTTTTGGAAGCTTTATAATTAAAACAAGAGCTGAAAAAACGGGTAGAAACATTTCTAAAAACACAACTATCAAAATACCGGCTCATAATATCCCTGCATTTAAGCCTGCAAAAGTTTTTGTAGAAAGCGTTAAAACAAATGTAGACGTTAAATAAAGCATTAAACGAATTATTAATTTAAAAAGACACTATTTATGCCAAGTGGTAAAAAACGCAAAAGACATAAGGTAGCGACGCACAAACGTAAAAAACGTAGACGCGCTAACCGTCACAAAAAGAAAAAATAAATCAAAAAAGTAGTTAGATTAGCTACTTTTTTTGGTTTTAAAAACAACAAGTTCTTTGAAATGAGTTCATTAATTTTTTAACGCCTTTGGTGTTTTATGAACTCCACGGATTAAAATCCTGTGAAAAAAATAATGTATAATCCATCTGTCACCATTCTGGTGATGGATTAAAATTAACTAAATGGATAAAGAATTGATCATTCGATCTAGTTCCGACAATGTTGATTTTGCCTTATTAAAAGATGGAAAACTTATTGAATTACAGAAAGATGAAGATAGTAACGACTTTGCTGTTGGTGATGTGTTTATAGCCAAAATCAGAAAAGCCGTTCCTGGACTAAATGCTGCATTTGTTAATGTAGGTTATGAGAAAGATGCATTTTTGCATTATCATGATTTAGGGCCAAAATTACCTTCGCTTTTAAAATTCACAAAACGTGTAAGCACAGGTAAACTAAAAGATTTTTCTTTAAAAAATTTCCCATTTGAAAAAGATATTGATAAAGACGGAAAAATTTCCGACGCATTAAAATCTAATCAATCGCTATTAGTACAAATCGTAAAAGAACCTATATCAACCAAAGGCCCTAGAATAAGCTCAGAGCTTTCTATTGCTGGTAGATATATTGTTTTAGTACCTTTTTCTAGCAGAATTTCTGTTTCTCAAAAAATAGAAGACCGCGAAGAAAAAGACCGACTAAAACGCTTGGTAAAGAGTATTACTCCCCAAGGTTTTGGCGTTATTATACGTACGGTAGCACAAGGCAAAAAAGTAGCAGAACTAGATAAAGATTTACAAAATTTGCTTAGTCGTTGGACGGCAATGTGTAAAAAGCTACACAGAGCGCATCACCCTAGTAAAGTATTAGGAGAAATGAATAAAGCCTCGTCAATTTTACGAGATATATTCAATGATACCTTTACAGGAATTACTGTTGATGATGAAGAGCTCTATTATCAAATTAAAGATTACGTGCAAGAAATTGCGCCAAACAAAGAATCAATAGTTAAATTGTATCAGTCTAAAGTTCCAATTTTTGAAAAATTTGGGATTGAAAGACAAATTAAAACCTCGTTTGGAAAAACCGTTTCTATGACAAAAGGTGCGTATTTGGTAATTGAACACACCGAAGCACTACATGTTATAGATGTAAACAGCGGAAACCGCTCAAACAAAGCAAACAACCAAGAGGATACAGCATTAGAAGTTAATTTAATATCTGCCACCGAAATGGCTCGTCAATTACGTTTACGTGATATGGGCGGCATCATTGTAGTAGATTTTATAGATATGACCAGTGCTGAAAACAGGCAAAAATTGTTCAACCACCTTCGTGACGAAATGAAGGATGACAGAGCAAAACACAAAATATTGCCTCCAAGTAAATTTGGATTGATACAGATTACAAGACAACGTGTTCGCCCAGAAATGAATATTAAAACCCGCGAGGAAAATCCAGACGGTATCATTAATGGCGCTGAAGTTGAAGCACCAATTGGTTTGCTTCAAAAAATAAATCACGATCTTGAGAAGCTAATTAAAAAAGACTACAGAAGGCTGACTTTAAACACACATCCTTTTATAGCAGCCTTTTTAACAAAAGGTATTCCATCTGTACGTTCAAAATGGTTTTTTGAACACAAAAAATGGGTTAAAGTTTTACCAAGAGATGCTTACACATATTTAGAATATCATTTTTTCGATAAAGATGGTAATCAAATTAAATAATTGAAGAACCCTTACTTGCAAAAGTGAGGGTTTTTTGTTTCTATGAAGTTTTGGCATGATTGTTATTTGGACGTTACCACAAGGATCGGGCTTTCCTCTATATCTTTTTATCGTGCCTCAAAAAAGGATGCCGCTGCAATCCCTAACGCACTTATCAGCCAAATACAATTATAATTCGGACGAATTTTTTAAGATGCCGGATTAGGAACAGCCTCATGAACCGCATCAATTTGCTCTAAGATTTCATCACTTAAAGTGACATCAATGCTTTCAATATTTTCTTTCAGTTGAACCAAATTAGTAGCTCCAACAATAGTACTCGTTACAAAAGGTTGTTGATTTACAAATGCTAAACTCATTTGAGCCAAAGTCATATTATTATCTTCGGCTATTTTTAAATAGCGTTTTGCGGCTTCGGTTGTTTGTTCTCCACTATACCTTGCAAACCTTGGGAATAATTTAAGGCGAGCATTATCACCAGCATTTCCTTTTATGTATTTACCAGAAAGCACTCCAAATGCCATTGGCGAATATGCTAACAAACCAACATTTTCTCTTAGTGCAACTTCTGCTAAGTCGGTTTCAAAAGTTCTGGTTAGCATCGAGTATGCATTCTGAATAGTTGCAACTCTAGGTAGATTATGATTTTTAGATTCTTCTAAATAGCGCATCGTTCCCCATGAGTTTTCATTTGAGATTCCTATGTTTCTAATTCTACCAGCCTTAATTTCAGAATCTAAACTGTGTAGAATTTCATTTAAATTGTCTTCCCATTTATTATCAAGCTTAAAATTTCTAACACCAAATCTGTTGGTGTCACGCTCTGGCCAGTGCAGTTGGTATAAATCGATATAATCAGTTTGTAATCTTCCTAGTTCTAAATCAATAGCCTCTTTTATAGCGCTCGTACTAAAACCTGTGGTTCTAATATGTGCTGTATAATCTCCACCTCCGGCAATTTTTGATGCAATAACTACTTGATCTCTTTTACCAGATTTCTTTAACCAGGTTCCGATAACCTTACTAGTTCTTCCACTAATTTCAGCAGTGGCTGGCACAGGATATAATTCGGCTGTATCAATAAAATTAACCCCTTGACCTAAGGCATAATCGATCTGTTCGTGCCCTTCAGCTTCGCTGTTTTGGTTTCCCCAGGTCATTGAACCTAGGCATATTTTACTAACTTTTATATCGGTATTTGGAATGGTTGTGTATTTCATGTTGGATTATTCGACTATTGGATTAATTCGATTTTTAGACGAAACGTAAAGATAAAAAACCTTTAAAAGCCTTATAGCTTTTAAAGGTTTTTTATGCGTTAGCGATTGAGGCATTTGTTGGAGTTCCTCGCAGAGAACGACTGCGGAAAGCGCGACCCTTATGGTAACGCCCTAACAAAGAAAATCTTTGTTTAGATTCCCGCCTACACGAGAATGACAGCTTATCTGAAACTTTTAGAAAAACCTAAAAGAGTTATTTTGCGAATACTACTCGCTTAACAACTTAGAAAGTTCGTCTAACTTAGGTGTTAAAATAACTTCTATCCGTCTGTTTTTTGCTTTTCCTTCTGGTGTGGCGTTAGAGGATACTGGTGCAAATTCGCCACGTCCTGCTGCTGTTAAATTTTCAGGATTTATATTGTTGTTTTCTCTTAAAATATTAACGATTGCCGTGGCGCGTTTGGTTGATAAATCCCAGTTACTTGTTAAAATACCGTTGCCTTTGTAAGGCACATTATCGGTATGACCCTCGATTAAAACGGCAATATCTGGGTTGTCTCCAAGCACGTTACCATGCTTAACCGCTCTACTTCCCTCTGAACCAACAGCCCAGCTTCCTGAACTGAATAACAATTTGTTTTCCATAGACACATAGACTTTTCCGTCGCGCTGCTCTACGGTTAAACCTTTACCTTCAAAATCGGTTAAGGCTCTTGAAATGGCGTTTTTAAGCGCTGTCATTGCTGCATCTTTTGACGCGATAACTTGCTCTAATTCTGCCACACGGTTTGAACGGTCTTCCAATTCTTTTTTAAGTTTTGCTAAACGTGCATTTTCTGCTGCTAGCGCTTGTTCTTTTGCTTCCAACTGCGCTAACAACTCTCTATTCTTTTTAGAGTTAGCTGCAATGGCTGCCGAACTATTTTTCTCTAAAGCATCATAAGACGCCTTTAAATTATCGTAATTTGATTTTGTTCCGTTATAATCGGCTTGTAATTTATCACGTTGCGCCACAGCTTCATCATAGGCTGATTGCAATTGCTTCAATTCGTTTTCAGCTGCTGTTTTAGTACTTAAAAGAGTTTCATTATCTGTAGAAAGCTTTCTATTTTCCTTTTTTAAATCGGCATATTTTGCTTCTAATTCTTTATACACTTTTGGCGATACGCAAGAGGCTAAAACTACTAGAGCAAATACTGTAAATACACTTTTTTTAATCATGTTGTTTGGGTTCATTTGTTATTCTATTATCTATTTAATTTTCTATTTCTACCAGAATAGGGCAGTGATCACTATGTACTGCTTCAGACAGTATAACGGCTCTTTTTATGTTTTCTTGTAATGGTTTTGAAACCATCGCATAATCTAATCGCCAGCCTTTGTTATTGGCACGCGAATTGGCACGGTAACTCCACCAGCTATATTGTTGTAATTCAGGGTTTATAAACCTGAAAGAGTCTATAAATCCGCTATTAATAAAACTTCCTATCCACTCACGTTCTACTGGTAAAAATCCTGAAACACCTTTCATTTTAGGGTTATGGATATCCATTTCTTCATGACAAATATTATAATCACCACAAATAATAAGATTTGGAATATCTTTTTTAAGATTGTTTATGTACTCTTGGAACATATCCATGTATTCCAATTTATGATCTAATCTGGCAGCATTTGTTCCTGATGGCAAATACAAACTCATAACAGAAACACCATCAAAATCGGCACGAATGTTTCTACCTTCAAAATCCATTGACTCTATGCCTGTACCATATTCAATATGTTTAGGCTCGGTTTTACTTAAAATAGCCACACCGCTGTAGCCTTTTTTTTGAGCGCTATACCAGTAATTGTATTTATAACCGGCTTCTTCAAAAAGACTTAAATCTAATTGCTCTTTTAAAGCTTTTATTTCTTGTAAACAAACAACATCTGGATCCGCAGCTTTTAACCAATCTATAAAACCTTTATTGACTGCTGCGCGAATGCCATTTACGTTATAGGATATAATTTTCATTTGATTAAATAAGTATTTCAGCTAAAATAAATAATGCGTTACTTTTACACCATTAAA
>RCNA010000088.1_pt1 | contig 12626 bp, 12 predicted proteins | sample 2041331 | NCBI WGS metagenome assembly RCNA01 (sample SAMN09708233, study PRJNA481090) | Marine sediment metagenome, whole genome shotgun sequencing project. | reverse complement strand
TAGACAAGCTTTACCTTTGCAGCAAGTTTACAAAAAGAAAGTGCAAGAATATTTCAAAAAAGCTAATGATTAATTTCAATTACGAAACCGATTTTAAGTTAGATTCAGAGGAACAAGTTTCAAGTTGGATTACTGATACTATCACTTCAGAACAATACAAATTAGAAGAGATTAATTATGTGTTTTGTGATGATGCCTATTTACATAAATTAAATGTTGAATTCCTAAATCATGATACACTCACAGACATTATTAGCTTTGATTATTCGGTGGGAAAAATTATACAAGGAGATATTTTTATTTCTGTAGAAAGAGTAGCAGAAAACGCTAAAGATTTTAAAGTTTCTTTTGAAGAAGAATTGAAGCGTGTAATTATTCATGGGATTTTACATTATTGTGGCTATAAAGACAAAACCGATGCTGACGCTAAAGTAATGCGTGATAAGGAAAACCACTACTTGGGACAGCTAGTTTAAATTCAAGATTTCAACGTATATTTGCAAACTCAAATTATTGACGTGTTCCACGTGGAACACTTGTTTAGTTGAATGAAAAAAGAATATCACGTTGAGCATTACTGAAATGAAAATATTTTTTCATTGAAAGTAGCAAGTGTGGCTTGTCGAAACGTTTTGATATAAATACAGATAGTAATTATGTTTAATGAAGTTTATGATGTAATAGTTGTTGGAGCGGGTCACGCAGGAAGTGAAGCTGCCGCTGCTGCTGCGAATACGGGAAGCAAAACGCTACTCGTTACCATGAACTTACAGAACATTGCGCAAATGTCTTGTAACCCTGCTATGGGAGGTATTGCTAAAGGGCAGATTGTAAGAGAGATTGATGCACTTGGTGGTTATAGCGGTATTGTTTCTGATACATCAGCTATTCAATTTAAAATGCTGAATAAATCTAAAGGACCTGCCATGTGGAGTCCAAGAGTGCAGAGTGATAGAATGCGTTTTGCGGAAGATTGGAGATTGCTTTTAGAAGGAACACCTAATCTTGATTTTTATCAGGAAATGGTTTCGGGTTTACTGATTGAAAACCATAAAGTCATTGGTGTAAAAACATCCTTAGGAATTGAAATAAAAGCGAAGTCTGTTGTCTTAACAAACGGAACTTTCTTAAATGGCTTAATTCATATAGGCGACAAAAATTTTGGCGGAGGAAGAGCAGGCGAAAGAGCGGCAACGGGAATTACAGAACAACTTGTTAATTTAGGATTTGAGTCTGGAAGAATGAAAACCGGTACGCCTCCAAGAGTAGATGGAAGATCTTTAGATTATTCTAAAATGGCAGAACAACCAGGAGATGAAAATCCTGAAAAATTCTCTTTTTTAGATATTACTAAACCTCTAGAAAATCAACGTTCTTGTCATATGACTTATACGAGTCTTGAAGTGCATGATTTACTTCGAGAAGGTTTTGATAGATCACCAATGTTTAACGGCAGAATTAAAAGTGTAGGACCGCGTTATTGTCCTTCTATAGAAGATAAGATAAATCGCTTTGCAGATAAAGATAAGCACCAATTATTTATTGAACCAGAAGGTTGGAATACCTGCGAGGTTTATGTAAATGGTTTTTCTACGTCGTTGCCAGAGGATGTTCAATTTAAAGCATTGCGTTCTGTAGTTGGTTTTGAAGGCGTGAAGTTTTTTAGACCTGGTTACGCTATAGAATATGATTATTTTCCACCCACACAATTAAAACATACTTTGGAAACCAAGTTAGTAAAGGGCTTATATTTTGCTGGACAAATTAATGGTACAACTGGATATGAAGAAGCAGCATCTCAAGGTTTAATGGCTGGTATAAATGCGAGTTTAAAAGTTAAAGAGAAGGATGCTTTTACTTTAAAAAGAGATGAAGCTTATATAGGTGTTTTGATTGATGATTTGATTACGAAAGGTACAGAAGAGCCTTATCGTATGTTTACATCAAGAGCAGAATATAGAACCTTATTGCGCCAAGATAATGCGGATAAAAGATTAACACCAAAAGGATTTGAACTTGGTTTAGCTTCAGAAAAGCGTTTAAAACGGATGGAAGAAAAGCACCAAGCTGCTGAAAAATTTGTAAACTTTTTTGAGACTACTAGCGTAAAACCAGAAGTAATAAATCCAATCTTAGAGTCTAAAAAATCTGCTGCTGTAAAACAGTCAGGAAAGCTTTTTAAAGTATTTGCTAGACCAAATATTGAGATGGATGACGTTAGAAAAGTGGAAAGTGTTGAGTCTTACATCCAAGATAATAATCTTGATAGGGAAGTGATTGAGCAAACTGAAATACAAGTTAAATATTCTGGATATATAGCAAAGGAAAAAAATAATGCTGATAAATTGACGAGATTAGAGTACGTAAAAATTCCTGAAGATTTTGACTATTCGCAAATTAAATCTATGAGTTATGAAGCGCGTGAAAAGCTGAAAAAAATTCAACCTACAACGGTTTCACAAGCGTCTAGAATTAGTGGCGTTTCTCCTAACGATGTTTCAGTTTTGTTGGTTTATATGGGTCGCTAATTGAATGTATTTTTAAAACGTTCCACGTGGAACATCTAATTTAACTTTCCCTTTTTGTCATTCTGAACTTGATTCAGAATCTATTTCAAATGAATAAAAAATCTATTTATTTAAAAGTAAAAGACCACTCCGTTTCAGGAGAGGCGTTTGAATTAATTCGAAATTCTGAATACGGTTTTTTACAAACGACACCACATCCTTCATCAGAAAAATTACATGAGTATTATAAAAGCGAAGATTACATTTCGCATACAGATTCTAAAAGAAATCTATTCGAAAAAGTATATCATTTGGTCAGAACAATTTCCTTAAAAAAGAAATTAAGTTTAATTAATTCATTTTCTTCAGAAGATAAAAAACTTTTAGATGTTGGATGTGGAACAGGCGATTTTTTACAAACGGCATTCCAAAACAATTGGAATGTTTCTGGCATTGAGCCAAACGAACAAGCTAGAGATATTGCCAATAAGAAAACAAACAATACAGTATTTGAAACAGAACAACTTTTAAAGTTCGAAGCTAATAGTTTTGATGTCATCACACTTTGGCATGTATTAGAGCATTTACCAAATTTAGATGACCATATAGCTGTGTTTAAAAAGCTTTTAAAACCAAATGGGACTTTATTAATTGCTGTACCTAACTATAAAAGTTATGATGCCAAACATTATAAACAGTTTTGGGCTGCTTATGATGTACCGAGGCACCTTTGGCATTTTAATCAAACATCAATTTCAAAATTGGTTTCAAAACAATCATTCCAGGTTGAAAAAGTAAAACCAATGTGGTTTGATTCATTTTATGTAAGTATGCTTTCAGAAAAATATAAATCTGGAAAAATGAATCCTATTAAAGGATTTTGGATTGGATTGCTATCCAATATAAAAGCACTTAGCTCTAAAGAGGCATCTTCTTTAATTTATATCATTAAAAACAGCTAAAATCAATTTTTGATAAGCTCATCCTTTAATTGCTTAACTAAACACATAAATACTAGTCAATTTTTTAAAAGTGCTTTAAATCGCTTTATATGAATTTAATTTCAATAGAAATTTATTATTCTAATTCATTTTTACTATAAATTTTTATTATAAGTTAAATTCAAAATAATTTCGCGTTAATTTATGGTTTACTTTATTATTTTTGTTCGGATTAAAAAACCACATCAAACCAAAAAAATAGAAACTGATGAAAAATATAATTTATGTAGTATTAGGGATGTTAATTTTCGCTTCTTGTGAAAAACCAAATAAAATTGGTTTTGTTGACAATGGAATCGTAATTAATGATTACCAAGAAAAGAAAGATGTCGAAGCAAAGTTTCAAGTTAAAGAAGAAGCTTTTAGAAAAAGAGCAGACAGTATAAGTTTAACGTTTCAGGCTGAGGCGCAAAAAGGTCAAGCTGAGGCACAACGATTAGCACAAAGAAATCGTAAAAAAGCAGAGGAGTTGATGGGAGGTTTGCAACAAAAGCAACAACAATTACAACAGCAAATGCAAGCGGAACAACAACTATTAACACAAGCGTTTCAAGCTGAAATAGATTCTGTTATCGTTAACGTCAAAGATTTTGTAAAAGACTACGGAAAAACAAACGGTTACAACTATATTTTAGGAACTAGTGATGCAGCAGCTACGGTTATGTATGGTGCAGATCAAAGCGATTTAACCCAGACTATTTTGGATGCGCTTAATGCGGATTATAAAAAAGAAGAGTGAGTTAAACTACTGATTAACAATATTTTAAGTGCTGTTTGGTGATTTAAACAGCGCTTTTTTTAGCAATAAAAAGAAAACGCTTTTTTAATAATAGAGACTTCTATATTCCCTGTCCCAATTAACTCACCATCAGCTTGAATATAAGGCGCTATTTTTTGATTAATTTCAATAGTAATAGATTTCGTTTTTAGGGTTGTTACTTTTTTATGGTTGGTAATAGTTCCGTTAAAAAGCTTCGCTAGATTTTTAATTATTTCAAATTTGTTTAAATCTTTAGCGATGGTTAGATCTAATAAACCATCAAAAGGATCTGGGCTTTTTGTGAGTTGCATACCGCCACCAGAATATTTACAGAGTCCAATTAAAATCATGAGTGTTTTTCCTGAAAAGGCTTCTGAATTTACTGAGACCGTAGATTCGAAGTTTTTAAATGAAAATAAACTCACAATAGTTCCGTGTAAATAGGCCAAAGCACCAATATGTTTATGCTTTTCAACCTTACTAACTACAAACCCATCAAAGCCAACGCCAGCTAAATTATTAAAGAAGATTGGTGGTTTCGTACTATTTTGAATGACTATTTTGCCTATATCCTGAGTTGCTAAAATGTCGTTTTTTATTATTTGAATAGCAGCTTCAATATCTAAAGGAATTTTGTGGGTTTTAATCCAATCGTTACCTGTGCCAATAGGAATTATCCCAACATTAATTTCAGATGAAGGTAAATCGTTCTGAGTCATAATACCATTTACAATATTATGCAACGTACCATCTCCACCAATACAAATAATATTTTTTATATCTTGTTTTATAGCTTGCTGAACAAGTGCAATACTATGTTTTGAATGCGATGTATAAGCAAACTCAAATGCAAAACCGTGTTTTTCTAAAAGGGTTTTAATTTTTGGCCAATTTTTCTTGCTTGATCCATTGCCCGAAATTGGGTTAATAATTACAAACCAAGATTTGGATGCGGTATTCATTAATCCGCTTTTTTATGAAGTAATCGTGTCAATTTAATTGACAAATCAGTCAAAATAATTTTAGAATTCCCATTACGCTCAATATGGTAAATAGCATCTTGTAGCTCGTTGCTAATATCCATAATGTTATTGCCATGAACAAAAGGTGCAAAATTTTCAAGTTTGAATTTTTCAGTCTTGGTCTCTAAGTATACCAAATCTGGAGCGTTATAATTTAGCAGCAATGCTTGACGAAAAAAATCTAAACAGAAATTAAGAAATTGTTTTTGGGTTTCGCGACCTGTTTTAGCGATGTCTTCACTCCAAGAAATTAAATCGTGAATAGCCGCTTTATTGCCTTTAGCTTTAAAAGCACTACGAATCCAGAAAATAAACCAAGTTTCAAACTGAATGTCTTCAGAATCTTGATATACTAAATCGCAAGCTTTATTATAATTTCCGTTAGATTGATGCGCTATTTTTGTGGCAACACCTATGTCTATATTATATTGTTTTACTAAAGCATCTTTAATAACATCTTCAGACAATGGCGGAAAATTTAATATTTGACAACGCGAGCGAATCGTATTAATAATCTGTTCTTCATCTTCAGCCATTAAGATAAAAACAGTTTTATTTGGCGGTTCTTCAATGAGCTTTAAAAGCTTATTTGCACAGGCTGTGTTCATTTTTTCTGCCATCCAAATGAGCATCACTTTATAACCACCTTCATAAGATTTCAGCGTAAGCGATTTTACAATTTCATGTGCTTCATCAACCCCTATTTGCCCTTGTTTGTTATCAACTCCAAGCAATTTGTACCAATCAAACAAGTTTCCGTAAGGTTGCTCATTTAAAAGCTGGCGCCATTCTTCAAGATAAAAACTAGAAACGGGTTTACTTTTTACTTTATCACTTGTAGTTACAGGAAAAGCAAAATGCAAATCGGGATGCGAAAAGTTTTTAAATTTAAGGTTACAAACTTCATTTCCAGTATTATTTTCACCGTTGGAATTAGAGCATAATATATACTGCGCGTAAGCCAATGCCATAGGTAAGGTTCCAGAACCCTCATTCCCAACAAACAATTGCGCATGCGGTATTCTACCATTATCAACACTTTGTGTGAGGTGTTTTTTTATGTGTTCTTGACCTAATATGTCTTCAAAAAGCATGAAACAAATATACTTTTTGTTTTTAACATTATCTTGTAACAAATAAAAGATAAATCGACTTATTTTTAGAGCCTGTTTAAGAATTTGTGATTAGAGTTTTTATTAACCATTTTTGATGCAGTATGAGGCAAAATTTTTAAGTATAGCTGTAGCTACGTTTTAAAATTTTAACGAAATAATGCGCAAAAAGGGCCGTAAAAAAATAATTGACGAAATTTTAAACAGACTCTTAGAAACATAAACTATCTACTGAAACAAAATGACTCAAAAGGCTATTCTTTTTATTCCTGATATTTCGGGTTTTACAGAATTTGTTCATCATACAGATATAAATCATAGTCGGCATATTATTTCTGAACTATTAGAATTGTTAATAGACAGTAACAATATGGACTTAGAGTTAGCTGAAATTGAAGGCGATGCCCTGTTTCTTTATAAAATTGAAGACCACGTAAATATAGATAGTATTGAGCAACAAATACAGGCCATGTATTTGGCATTTCACGCCCATTTAAAACGTTACGAGTATCAACGAATTTGTTATTGTGGTGCTTGTTCTTCGGCGTATAATTTAAAAATAAAGTTTATAGTACATTATGGCGATATTGAATTCATAAAAGTAAAGGAGACAATAAAGCCTTATGGAAGTAATGTTATACAAGTGCACCGTTTGCTTAAAAATGAGGTGCCCGTTGAAGAATATGCGCTTTTTACCGAATCCATTTTGCCTCCAGATGAAGAAAATAACACCAATAAAATGGAAGCTATTTACGATTTTGGCAACATTCTTTTTAGCTATAATGAACTGGGGTATTTAAAAGATCAACTACCAGAAGTGCATCCTATACCTAACGATGTACCAAAGCACAAGCTATTTGCTAATGCGGAAACACTTAAAATTTCAGCTACAGATTTATATGAAGTTATTAGCAATTTTGATTACAGATTGCTTTGGACGAAAGGCATTGATAAACTAGAATATGAAAAAAATAAAGTAAACCGAACTGGACAAAAACATAAGTGTTTAATTAATAAATATCAAGAAATAGAACAAACCACAGTTGTTAAGGAAGTTAAAAGAAACCAGTTAGTTTATGGGGAGTCTACCACTAATATTCCGTTTACAAAGCGCGTTAATAGTTATTTTGTTTTGGAGGAAAAAAAAGATGGATTTACAAAATTAACTATAGAAGTGTATGCCGATTTTAAACCTTTTGGGATACTTTTGAAATGGCTTTTAAAAAAGAATTTAATCTCTGCTATTTCAGTAAGTATTAAAGACCTTATTTTGCTTATCGACTCTGGATTTCTTCCTAGTAGTGATAATTAGTAGCGTTTTTTTTAAATCTTTACTAACCTACATCGTTTTCGTAAAAAAACACGTTTTAAATGGCTGTATAATTAGTTACATTTGTGGTTCAAATACTTAAAAGACAAAAACATATATACATGAAAACGCTTAACGATTTTAATTTCGAAAATAAAAAAGCCTTAATCCGTGTGGATTTTAACGTGCCATTAAATGAAAATTTTGAAGTTACAGATGCTACAAGAATTGTATCTGCTAAACCAACAATAATAAAAATTTTAGAAGATGGCGGAAGCTGTATTTTAATTTCGCATTTAGGACGTCCAAAAGGGTTTCAAGACGAGTTTTCATTAAAACATATTGCTGATAAAGTTGAAGATGTTTTAGGTGTTGAAGTGAAAATGCTTGCTGATTGTATAGGTGAAGATGTTGAAGCTGCTGCAGCAAATTTAGAACCAGGACAAATTTTATTATTAGAAAACTTACGTTTTTACAAAGAGGAAACTGCTGGAGATGTCGGGTTTGCTGAAAAATTATCAAAATTAGGTGATATTTATGTAAACGATGCTTTTGGTACTGCGCATAGAGCACATGCATCAACAACTATTGTAGCTCAGTTTTTTGAAGGTAAAAAATGCTTCGGAAAATTATTAGCTCAAGAAATTGAAAGTATTAAAAAAGTTATGGAAACCGGCGAAAAACCAGTTTTAGCCATACTTGGTGGTGCTAAAGTGTCCTCAAAAATCACAATTATTGAAAATATTTTAGATAAAGTAGATCACTTAATTATTGGTGGTGGTATGGCATTTACGTTTGTAAAAGCACAAGGGGGAAAAATTGGAAATTCAATTTGTGAAGATGATAAAATGCCGTTAGCTTTAGAGATTTTAAAACAAGCTAAAGCTAAAAACGTTCAAATTCATATTCCTGTTGATACTATTGCTGCAGATGCTTTTAGTAACGACGCAAACAAACAGGTTGTTGATATTAATGAAATTCCTGATGGATGGGAAGGTGTTGATGCAGGACCAAAATCAATTAAACTATTTCATGATGTTGTAATGCAATCTAAAACTATTTTATGGAACGGCCCATTAGGCGTTTTTGAAATGGAAAGTTTTGCTGGAGGAACTATAGCATTAGGAAACTCAATTGCTGAAGCAACTAAAAACGGAGCCTTTTCACTAGTAGGTGGAGGTGATTCTGTTGCAGCAGTTAAGCAATTTGGTTTTGAAGATAAAGTAAGTTACGTAAGTACTGGTGGTGGCGCAATGCTTGAAAGCTTAGAAGGAAAAACACTTCCAGGAATTGCTGCTATTTTAGAATAATTTGAAATAAGCTTTCAAATTCCCTTTTAAAATACGATTTTAGCCATAACATCGTTCATTAATGAATAGATTTTATGGCTTTTCGGTTTTTTATAATATTATGTCTTCTCAATATAAGTACTTGTTTTTCACAAACACAAGACTCTATTCCTGTTCAGAATGATAAAATCAAGGACACTATTTTAGTCCAAAATCTTCTCATTAAAGATTCGTTAATTAAAGATAATACTAGAGTTGTAAAAATTATTGAAGCTGAAATTGATAGCACATCAATTAAAAGTTTAGAAGACCTAGAATTTGCTGCTCAATTAGATGAAAAGTGGTTTGAGGAATTGTATAGTAACAATTTGTTTGATACGATATATAAATCGGTAACAGAGCTGGATTATCAGCCTGTTGACTACCCAGAATTACATACAGATACGCTTAAAGCACGCTTAAAAGAGTTGGACGCTAGAACACCTTTTAATGTAGAATACAATCCATCATTAGAAAGTGTTATAAAATCATATTTAAAACACAGACGCAACTCCATTCAAAGGCTATTAACGTTAAGCGCTTTTTACTTTCCGATGTTTGAGGGTGAATTAGATAAACATAATATTCCATTAGAAATAAAATACTTAGCGATTGTAGAATCGGCATTAAAACCAAGAGCAAGATCTAGAGTAGGCGCAACAGGTTTATGGCAATTTATGTTTGGCACAGGTAAAGAATATGGTTTAGATGTAAGCAGTTATGTAGATGAACGTAGCGACCCCATAAAATCTACCGAAGCAGCAGCAAAATATTTAGTAAGATTATATAAAATTTTTGGTGATTGGGATTTGGCTTTAGCGGCTTATAATTCTGGACCAGGAAATGTTGGCAAAGCTATTCGTCGTTCGGGAGGTTATAGAAACTACTGGAATATTCGTCATAATTTACCAAGAGAAACCGCAGGATATTTACCTGCCTTTTTAGCCAATATGTATATTTTTGAATATGCTGAGGAACACGGGTTTAAAAAATACAAACCAGAATTAGCGTATTTTGAAACAGACACGATTAGAGTAAAACAGATGATAACCCTCGATCAGGTTTCAGAAGCAACAGGAACACCAATTGAGGAGCTTCAGTTTTTAAACCCATCCTACAAACTAGACATTATTCCTTTTGTTAAAGGTGAAAACTATGTGTTAAGGTTACCCCTTGATGATGTGGGTAAATTTGTAAACAACGAAGATAGAATCTATGCCTATGCCAAAGCAGAATTTGATAAACGCGAAAAGCCCATGCCTCAGTTTTCTAATGCTGATGCTAAAACTACATATAGAGTAAAATCTGGTGATTATTTAGGTAAAATATCCAGAATGTATGGCGTTAGAGTCAGTAATATAAAAAAATGGAATGGGTTAAGAAGTAATAATTTAAAAATTGGGCAACGATTAACTATTTACCCTAGAAAGCCTAATGGAAACGCTACGTCTTCCGCGAAAGCGATAATAAAACCAAAACCCATTTCTGGGAAAGTTATTACTTATGTAGTTCAAAGCGGAGACTCACTTTGGAGTATTTCTCAAAAATTCCCTGGAGTTTCTATTCAAAATATTAAAGATTGGAACGGTATTAGTGGGAGTAAATTAAAACCAGGAATGAAACTTAAAATTTCTAAGGGGTAAATTCTTAAAACTTAAAATATAATATGCGATATTTTCTTTTTTCAGTGCTAACTTTAACGCTTTTAATGTCTTGCGACAATAAAAAATCTAATAAAAAATTTCTTCCTGATGCCTCGGGAGCTATTAATAATGTTTCTGTAGTTACAGAAAACGATTTGTGGGATGGTCGTGTTGGTGATGCTATAAGAAATGTGCTAGCAAAACCAATTTATGGGTTACCACAAGATGAACCAACATTTACAATTAGTCAAATTCCACCAGCGGTTTTTTCTGATTTTGTTACTAAAAACAGAACGGTTTTAAAAATTGAAACTAATAAAAAAGCAAGTATAACCATTTTAGATGATGTTTATGCAAGACCTCAAAAAGTTATAGTGGTAACTGGAAAAACAAAAGAAGCCATAATAAATGTTCTCAAGGCTAACGAATCTAAAATCATTGATACGTTTAGAAATGCAGAGTTAACCGAAAGATTGCGACAAATGGCAAAATCGCCACATAGTTTTGAGGTTATTAAAGAGAAACTAGGGTTAACAATTGAGTTTGCTTCCATTTACAGAAAGGCAAAAGAAATAGACAACTTCTTTTGGTTTAGAAAAGATATTACAACAGGCACAAGTAATTTGATGATTTATGAGTTGCCTTTTGATGCTATTAAAAGAAACGATAGTGTGGTTAATCAAATTATTAAGATAAGAGATTCTATTGGTAAAGCCTATATTGAAGGGCCAATTGAAGGCTCTTACTTAATCACTGAAAATGCATATACCCCTTTTCATGGAAAAACTATTATAGATAATAAACCAACACTAGAAACTAAAGGGATTTGGAATGTTAAAAATGCTTTTATGGCTGGCCCATTTGTTAATTATGCTATAGAAGATAAAATTAATAAGCGTTGGGTAGTTGTTGAAGGTTTTGCTTTTGCACCAGCGGTTGGAAAAAGAAATTATATGCTAGAACTTGAAGCGATTATACGGTCTGTTAAAATAGAATAATAAACTCCTTCGGGGCATGCCCACGAAGAAGTTAAATTCCAAAAAGGAAAAACACTAAATTCCAAAAAAAACCAGCTCATTGAGCTGGTTTTTTGTTATAAAATAAATTAAAATTTATCCTTTATTATCTTCAGTAGGTTCTTCTTCTTCTTCTTTACTGGCGTCTTTAAACTCTTTAATACCACTTCCTAATCCACGCATTAATTCAGGTATTTTTTTACCTCCAAATAAAAGTAAAACAACTACCACAATTAGAATAATTTGAGGAGCACCAATTACTAATGGTATTATACTTGAAATCATATTTTATAATTTTAATGTTGCAAAGTTAATAATTAAACTTGATATAGTGCGTTTTAATCAAAACTTTAGCATTTAAATAAGAACGATTAATATGTATATTTGTGTTCTATGGTAAAAAAGAAAAAAGATAAAAAATTAGCCAAGAAGCTTCTACATAAATACCGTTTGGTTATTTTAAATGAGGACACTTTTGAAGAGAGATTGTCTTTTAAACTAACTCGCCTAAATGTATTTGTTCTATCTTCCTTTATGGCTATTTTACTAATTACAGGCACAATCATACTAATAGCATTTACACCATTACGTGAATATATTCCTGGTTATTCATCAACAGCTTTGAAATTAAAAGCTACTGAATTGAATTATAAAACAGATTCCTTACAACAAGTTTTAGCTATAAATGAAAAATATTTTTCCTCTATAAAACGGGTCTTGCAGGGAGATGTGAGTTCTGTACAATTTAACAGAGATTCGATTATAGAAGCTGCGAAACGGGATACTACAGAAATTGATTTAGCGCCAATTAAAGCAGATTCGCTTTTAAGAGAAAAAGTGAATAAAGAGGATAAATATAATTTATTTGAGTCTGCTACTGCAAATGCAGGGTTTGTATTATTTCCTCCGGTAAACGGAACAATTAGTG
>RCNA010000087.1_pt1 | contig 12632 bp, 10 predicted proteins | sample 2041331 | NCBI WGS metagenome assembly RCNA01 (sample SAMN09708233, study PRJNA481090) | Marine sediment metagenome, whole genome shotgun sequencing project. | reverse complement strand
ATTAACGATAATCCCATAGCAACGGCAACAGATACGCTTAAAGCATTAAGTTATGTGAAATTGGCAGGTGAAGTTACAGATGAAGCTGGTAATCTTTTAAATAATTATACTGGGACATTATCTACAACTATTTATGACAAAGTTATTAATAGGCAAACACTTGCTAATGATGGTATAAAAGAAAACGGACAAGTTATAAAATTAGATTTTACTACGCTTGGAGAAATTATTTTTAGAGGACAAGCATCTGTTGTAAACGGGCAATTTGAATTTGATTTTGTTGTACCAAAAGATGTTGGGATTCCTGTAGGTTTTGGTAAAGTTAGTTTTTATTCTAAAAATGAATCTTTAACTGAAGATCAAGCTGGTGCAAATATAAATACAGTTAGAATTGGAGGCTTAAATGAAAATGCTCCGGAAGATAATACTGGGCCAGTGATAACCCTTTATATGAATGATGAAAATTTTGTTACAGGCGGTATTACTAATGAATCACCCACGTTGTTAGCTAAAATGGAGGATACTAATGGTATAAATACAGCCAGTGGTATTGGTCATGATATAGTAGCAATTATAGATGGCGACGAAACTAATCCAGTTATTTTGAACGATTATTACCAAACCGAAGTTGATGAATATACTAAAGGAACAGTAAGTTTCCCGTTCAGAGATTTAGAACCAGGTTTGCATACTTTAACTTTGAAAGCTTGGGATGTTTATAATAACTCTTCAATATCTGAAATACAGTTTATTGTGTTTGATAAAGACCAAAGTTTAGTCATTAATAATGTGCTTAATTATCCAAATCCGTTTGTTAATTACACAGAATTTTGGTTTAATCACAATAGTTCTGAACCTTTAGACGTTTCAATACAAATATTCACTGTTTCAGGGAAATTGGTAAGAACTTTAAATGGACAAACTACAGGTGGTATTAAAGCAACAAGTTCTTTGTCTAGAGATATGGTTTGGGATGGACGAGATGATTTTGGAGATAAAATAGGTAAAGGAGTCTATATTTATAAATTAAAAGTACATTCAAACTTATTAAATAAAACGGTAGAAAAAATTGAGAAACTTGTCATACTATAGATAAATAGGTGTTTATAACCGATAATTTTCGAATGTTAAAGAATTATAAAACAAGTGTTGAAATAAAAATTATATTTGCTAATTAAAATTGAATTCATGAAGAATCGAATATTGCTATTAATAGTATTTGCTTTTATTTTGAAAATTGAAGCCCAAACTACAACTATTATTCCTCAAGATAATTCTAGAGTTATTACTACAGGATTACCATTTGTTTTAATTGCTCCAGATGCACGTGCAGCAGCCTTGGGAGATATGGGGGTAGCAACATCAGTTGATGCTTTTTCGCAACAATGGAACTCATCAAAATATGTATTTTCGGAAACTAAATCTGGGGTTGGGGTAAGTTATACGCCTTACCTAAGTAAATTAGTTAATGATATATTTTTAGGAAACGTAACTTATTTTAACCGTATTGATGAGCGTAGTGCTTTTGCAGCTAGTTTAAAATATTTTTCTTTAGGCGATATAGAGTTTGTTACCGATGAGTTTTCTGAAGCTTTAATACAAAGGCCAAACGAGTTTGCAATTGATGCATCATATGCATTACGTTTATCAGATCAGTTTGCTATGTCTGTGGGAATGCGCTATCTCGTGTCAGATTTAAGACTAGATGATGGAAGTGGCAATACAGATGGTGCTAGTACCTTTGGTGTAGATATTTCGGGGTATTATCAAGGTGAAGAAGAGGCTTATGCCGATTTTAATGGACGTTGGAGAGCCGGATTTGCTATTCAAAATATTGGGCCTAAATTTAAATATACAGAAGATGGGTCAGAGAATTTTCAACCTACAAATCTACGTTTAGGAGCTGGTTTTGATTTCATATTTGATGATTATAACAAGGTATCTATTACAGCAGAAGTGGCAAAACTTTTAGTGCCAACACCACCGGCTTTAGGAGATGAATATGAGTTTACAGATAACAATGGTAACGGTACTTACGAAGAAGGAGAAGATGATCTGGGATCATCTCCTATTAATGAAGACGTTATAATAGGCGGTCAATCTCAGGATGTAAGCTTTTTGTCAGGAATGTTTCAGTCATTTGGTGATGCACCTGATGGGTTTAGTGAAGAAATGAAAGAGTTTACTTGGGCTTTAGGAGCAGAGTATCTATACCAAGATTCTTTTGCGTTTAGAGCAGGTTATTTTAATGAAAGTGAAGATAAAGGTGCTAGAAAATTCTTAGCTCTAGGAGCAGGGTTTAAAGCAAATGTGGTTAATATTGATTTATCATACTTGTTTTCTGCTTCCAAAATACAAAGTCCTTTGGAAAACACTTTACGTTTCTCTTTAACTTTTAATATTGGTGCTGGCGAGTATAATGAATACTAGTGTAATCTAAATAAAATAGTATTAAGAAACTATTGCTAATTGGTAATAGTTTTTTTTTTTGATTATCAGTGTTTCTTAACTTTATTGAATACATTTGATTATGAAGGAAATAAAAATTGAATCTACATTAAGTGTTTTTGATAATGTTGATGAACTTTCAAAAGACGCATTGTCATTAATGCAAAAAGCTGTGGAAGCTAGAGAAAAAGCTTATGCGCCATACTCTAACTTTTGCGTAGGAGCAGCAATACTTTTAGACAATGGTGAAGTTATTACAGGTAGTAATCAAGAAAATGCTTCCTACCCTTCAGGGTTATGTGCAGAACGTACAGCTATTTACTATGCAGGATCTCAGTTTCCTAATGCAAAAATACTTCGTATGGCTATTACAGCAGGTTCAAAAACAAATAAAACAACAAAGCCTATTCCTCCTTGCGGGGCTTGCAGACAGTCCATTGCAGAGTATGAGGTCAAACAAGAATCTCCAATAGAGATTTATTTTATGGGCGAAACAGGAGCGGTTGCTAAATCTAATTCACTAGCAAACTTACTGCCATTTGGGTTTGATAAGTCGGTGCTTTAGTCCTAAAAACACTTTCATCTTTCCTTTACAGAGGTTAAAATTGCTTTTTAGTAATTTCAGGAGAGTAAAAATTAATAATTAAATACTCGAACACCTTTAGATCCTCATTTTTAATATTTTTTCTACTTTAATGATGTTGTGTTTTTGCAATACAGCACAATGTATTACTTTTGTATTTCGCGAAATTAAAAACTTAATAGTAGCCGATGCAAAAAATCACAAAAGAGGTTTACCTCAAATGGTACGAAGACATGTTATTCTGGAGAAAGTTTGAAGACAAACTAGCTGCCGTTTACATTCAACAAAAAGTAAGAGGATTTCTTCATTTATACAACGGTCAAGAAGCAGTTTTAGCAGGAGCTTTGCATGCTATGGATTTGACTAAAGATAAAATGATTACAGCTTATCGTAACCACGTACAGCCAATAGGTATGGGAGTAGATCCAAAACGTGTTATGGCAGAGTTATATGGAAAGGTAACAGGGACTTCTAAAGGAATGGGTGGCTCAATGCATATTTTTTCAAAAGAATTTAGGTTCTATGGTGGTCATGGAATCGTTGGAGGTCAAATTCCACTAGGAGCAGGAATTGCATTTGGTGATAAATACCATGGTAGTGATGCTGTAACACTATGTTGTTTTGGCGATGGTGCTGCAAGACAAGGTTCTTTGCATGAAACCTTTAACTTAGCAATGCTTTGGAATTTACCAGTTGTATTTGTTTGTGAAAACAATGGGTATGCTATGGGAACATCAGTTGAAAGAACCGCTAACCATGTTGAAATTTGGAAATTAGGTTTAGGTTATGATATGCCTTGTGGACCTGTTGATGGGATGAATCCTATTAAAGTTGCAGAAGCTTTTGATGAAGCTATTCAAAGAGCACGTGAAGGTGGTGGTCCAACATTTTTAGAATTAAAAACGTATCGTTATAGAGGTCATTCTATGAGTGATGCGCAGCATTATAGAACAAAAGATGAAGTTCAAGAATACAAGAAAATTGACCCAATTACGCAAGTAAAAGACATTATTCTTGACAAAAAATATGCTTCTGAAGATGCTATTAAAGCAATTGATAAACGCGTTAAAGAACGTGTGGCAGAATGTGAAAAATTTGCAGACGAATCTCCGTATCCAGAAAAGCAGCAGCTTTATGATATGGTATACGAGCAAGAGGATTATCCATTTATTCAACACAAATTATAAGATATGGCAATAGTAGTAAACATGCCGCGTTTAAGCGACACAATGGAAGAAGGGACCGTTGCAGCTTGGTTAAAAAAAGTAGGAGACAAGATTGAGGAAGGTGATATTTTAGCTGAAATTGAAACCGACAAAGCTACCATGGAGTTTGAGTCTTTCAATGAAGGAACATTGCTTTATATTGGTGTTCAAGAAGGTGAAACTACAAAAGTAGACGAGCTTTTAGCTATTATTGGTGATGAAGGAGAGGATATTTCGAGTATTTTAACCGGAGTAGATAACGCTTCCGCGGAAGTACAAGAAGCTACTACCGAAACAAGTTCAGAATCAAATTCAGAAGACAATGATGCACCCGCTGCATCTGCTGATTTACCAGAAGGTGTTATAGTGGTTACTATGCCACGTTTAAGTGATACCATGGAAGAAGGAACTGTTGCAACTTGGTTAAAGAAAGTTGGAGATACGGTTGAAGAAGGCGATATTTTAGCTGAAATAGAAACTGATAAAGCGACTATGGAATTTGAATCATTCCAATCAGGAACTTTATTAGAAATAGGATTACAAGTAGGGGAATCAGCAAAAGTAGATGCGTTATTAGCTATTATTGGTCCTGTAGGAACAGATATTTCTGGTGTGGCTGCTAATTTTTCAACAGCAACTCCATCTGAAAAGAAAGAAGAGGCTCCTAAGGCTGAGGGTGAAAAGGAAGCTGCATCGGCAAAAGCTAGCGCGCCAGCTCCAACTCCAGTAACAGCAAACGGACGTGTTTATGTGTCTCCATTAGCGAAAAAATTAGCTGAAGAAAAAGGAATAAACTTAACAAAAATACAAGGATCTGGAGAAAACGGACGTATTGTTAAGCGTGATATAGAGAACTACGAACCTGCCGCTTCTGGAGCATCCGTTGGTAAATTTGTGCCATCAGGACAAGAAGATTTTGATGATTTAGATAACTCACAAATGCGTAAAGCAATTGCAAAAGCGTTAACTAACTCTAAGTTTTCAGCACCTCATTATTACTTAAGTGTTGAGTTTGATATGGAAAATGCTATGGCATTCCGCGTGCAATTTAACTCTATTCCAGATACTAAGATTTCTTATAACGATATTATTGTTAAGGCTTGTGCTTTAGCGTTAAAACAACATCCGCAAGTAAACTCACAATGGTTTGCAGATAAAATGCGTTTAAATAATCACGTTCATATTGGAGTTGCTGTTGCAGTTCCTGATGGATTAGTTGTGCCGGTTGTTAGATTTGCAAACGAGCAAACCTTACCTCAAATAGGTGCTGCGGTTAAAGATCTAGCAGGAAAAGCTAGAAACAAAAAGTTAACACCAGACGAAATGCAAGGAAGTACCTTTACGGTTTCTAACTTGGGTATGTTTGGTATTGATACATTCACATCTATTATCAATCAACCAAACTCTGCCATTCTTTCTGTTGGAAATATTGTTGAAAAGCCAGTAGTTAAAAATGGTCAAATTGTTGTTGGTCATACTATGAAATTATCATTAGCCTGCGACCATAGAACGGTTGATGGCGCAACAGGTGCTCAATTCCTTCAAACATTAAAAGAATATATTGAGAACCCTGTGACTATGTTGGTTTAAGAAAAGCCTACGGAAGTAGAAATCTCAAAATAGATAAAACCTGTTTCATTAGTTTGAAACAGGTTTTTTATTATCCAAGAATATATATTTAATTAGTAGGTTTAATATTCTGGTTAACTCTAAATAAATTATTTGGATCATATTTCGCTTTGATTTTTGCTAACCTTTCATAGTTATGTTTATAACTAGCCTGAACTCTTTCTTGTCCTTCGTCCATCATAAAATTGGAATAAGCCCCACCAGAAGAATAAGGATGTAAGGCTTCCCAATAATCTTTACACCATGTTGTGATTTTGTGAGCATCTTTTGGTTCTGGAGAGACCCCAACGATAACACCTGCGTATTTAGCATCGCGATAGGCCCACGGCGTTTCGGTACTTCCAACTCTACTTGCCGCTCCGCTAATTGGATATAAGTGCATTTGAGAAAGTGGTGTTGGTATTTTAGAACCAAAATTTAAATGTTCAGCTCTTATTTCTGGACCTAATTCATTAAAAAAGTCGGCTCTCCAATACCATTGTAAGCCATGAGGCAATAACCCATCAAATAAAGTTTGAATTGATGGATAGGGCATTTCACCTACATGTGCGAAAACAGGATTCAAATCCATAGCCGGTTTAATTAACGTGTCAAATTGTTCTTGACTTCCAGTGAAACACCAAACAATTCCGCAGTATTGGTTCCCGTGTAAAAAATCTGGAAAAGGAGGACCTGGAATAACCATAGTGGTTATAAATCCATTTAATTCGTCAGGAGCATTATTTATGAACCCATCATACCATGCCATGATTTCTTCAGTTCTTTCAATAGGCCACAACGTTGGACCTCCAATAACTGTTTTAACGGGATGCGCTTGAAATTTAAAAGATGTTACTATCCCGTAGTTTCCACCTCCTCCGCGAATTGCCCAAAATAAATCAGAGTTTTGGTTTGCATTTACAGTTACAAACGAACCATCTGCCAAAACCATATCAGCTTCTAAAAGATTATCGATGGTTAACCCATATTTTCTTGATAGATGGCCAACGCCACCCCCTAATGTTAGTCCACCAACACCTGTAGTTGAAATAATACCAGCGGGTACCGCTAGTCCAAAAGGATGAGTAGCATGATCTACTTCACCCCAAAGATTTCCACCTCCAACTCTGACCGTATTATTTGAAATATCTACACGCACAAATTTAATCCCAGATAAATCTATCACTAAACCATCATCACATAAACCTAAACCGCCTCCATTGTGTCCGCCTCCTCTAACTGCAACTAGTATATTGTTTTCTCTTCCAAAATTTACAGCCGCCATGACGTCTGCAACGTCTACACACATTGTGAAAAGTCCAGGATGTTTATCAATCATGCCGTTGTATACTTTTCTTGTTTCATTGTATTCGGAATCTGTTGGTCTAATGAGCTCGCCTCTTAATTGTGAGGCTAGTGCTTCAATTAATTCAGACTTTAAATCTTTAACTAATGTTTTCATTGTGTTTGTTTTAGGTTGGTTATAATTACTTATTTTCCTATCATCATTCCTTTTAATGACCATAAAATAGCTAAGACATCTTTTTTAGAGTCTTCATCAATATTATTTTTATCCAGAGCTATAAAAATATCATCAATTACATGCATGTATTCTGCCGGACTTATATTCATACCAGTATGCGCCGTTACCATATCTTTTCCTTTATAATTATTTGGTCCGCCACTACCAGAAACAAAAAAATCAATTGTATGATTTTTTATAATAGCCAATTGTTCTGGTTTTTCTTTTAAAGGAAGAAATCTAGCATTTATAGCCGAATTGTTCATGTGGTTTTCAACGGTATCATCAACTATAATAGAGATACCATTTCTACCACCTAATCGTTCAAAAAGTGTTTTACTCATAATGATATAGTTTTAGTTATACGCCAAAGCTATAAAGAGAGAAAGAGACAGACAGATACATTTAATTCAAAAAAGTAGAATTTTGAACCATAGGAAAAACGAGCGTAGATTAGAGGTGTTTTAAATGATATGTTGTTGAATATATTTAGAAGGGAGAATGCCGTATTTTTCTAGAAAACATTTTGAGAAATATGCTGCACTATTAAAACCTGTCTCAAAAGCAATTTCAGAAATGTTGCCATGTTGCTTATGTAATAAGTTTAGAGCTTTGTTTAGCCGGAATTCTTTCAAGAAGTTATTTGGTGATTGCCCTGTTAATTTAGTTAGTTTTCTATAAAGTTGCGATTTGCTATAACCTAGAGCCTTGCTAAAATCATTCACATTAAAGTTGGGTTTATTCCAAACCTGTTCTATATAATCAATTAATTGTGTTAGAAACTTTTCTTCATTCGGTTTTAGTATTTTAATCATTTTATCATCAACAGCAGCATTCCTGTTTTCGCTTTCGTATAATAGTTTTACTTCGGTAGTAATTACTAGCTGCTCCTTAACAATATCGCACATACGTGTCGCTAGTATAATACTCTCTTCAAAAATATTTTCTTTTTTAGTTACAGGAATACCAGAGCTTAATGCAATATTTAGTTTACGTGTGGAGGGGTCGAATTTAGGTGTAACATATTTAAATTGAAACTTAATTTTTAAAGCACATAAAACCGCATCGGTTACAGATTTAAAGGAAACTAAATAAGTATTGTTATCTTTTTTTACTATACGGCCTTTGAATTTTTTTAAGGTTTTAGATACATTATTATGAAATTTTTGAGCAAATATGGTAAATTGATTTGCTTCAAGACGATTTAAATAATTACTAGTTTCTATAACCATTAAAACTCTAAAAGCAGGGTCGTTTATAATATTCAGTTCAGTGTTTTGAGATTTTTCAGGATCTTCTATTCTACCTAAAAATGATTCTACAATGGTCTCATCTACCTCAATGATTCGTAGAGGTACATCACCGTGAGCCTGGGTATGTAAATCTTTAAGGGCTTGTTTGTTTGGGGCGTCTATCAAACAGAAAGCTGTTTGTCTTTTTTCGTCACACCAATAAGTTAATCCACGACAATTAAATTCATGTTCAATTTTTAAATCAGCTTGATGCATTTCTGCAACATGTTTTGCGGTAACTCCATCAGGCATTTCATGGAGGTCTAAATATATTGGCATGGTGTTTATTTTCATACAAATTAGTGATTTTTAATGGGTTATGCAAGTTGTAATTAGGGCTTTAAATTGTAATTATTTAAACAAGAATTAAAAGTAGAATCGTTGTTAGAGTTTTTTATCTTTGAATACAAATAAAATCTTGTATGAATAGAGTCTTTTATGTTTTCATGTTATTAATTATTCTGAGTTGCAAATCTACAATAGAACACAATGTTAAAACACCTATAATAAGTGAAGCCCAAGTCAAAGCAAGTTTAGAATATTTAGCATCTGATGAATTAGAAGGAAGAAATACAGGTAGTGCAGGAATAGAAAATGCAGCAGTTTATATTGAGAAAATCTTCAAAGAAAACAATATCAAACCCTATTTTGAAACTTACCGAGATAGCTTTAATATAAAAGACATTGTTGGGTATAATGTAGTTGGATATATAGAAGGAAACGACCCAGTTTTAAAAAACGAATTTGTTATTCTTGGCGCACATTACGATCATATAGGAACCGCAAAAGCTGTAAATGGAGATGAAATTGCAAACGGTGCTAACGATGATGCTTCTGGTACTGTGGCGGTTTTAGAATGGGCTAAATACTTTTCAAAAATAAAAAGCAATAAACGAAGTGTGTTATTCACACTATATTCAGCCGAAGAAATGGGATTGAAAGGTTCAGGGCATTTAGCAGAACGCCTCAAAGCAAAAAACATCGATTTGTACACCATGATTAATTTTGAAATGATTGGGGTTCCAAGAGCTGAAAATGAAATGATGGCGTACATGTCTGGTTATGAAAAATCTAACATGGCTAATAAATTGAATAGTTATTGCGGTTCCGAAATTATTGGCTTTTTGCCAAAAGCAAAAGAGTTTCAATTATTTATGAGGTCTGACAACTTTCCGTTTTACAAAGCATTTAAAGTCCCTGCACATGCTATTTCTACCTTCGATTTTACTAATTTTGATTATTATCATCACGTAGATGATGAAGCTGATAAAATGGATTATAATCACATGACGCGCTTTATGAATAAAATGATTCAAGCTTTAGAAGGCATGATTAATGCGCCTACCAAACAAATAAAAATGAACAATGAGTAAAAACATAATTATAACAGGTACAAGCAGAGGTATTGGCTTCGAATTAGTGCAGTTATTTGCAAATGCAGGACATCATGTTTTAGCGCTTTCTCGGAATGAAAAGCCAGTTCAAAATTTAAAAACAGAAAATGTTACTTGTTTTTCTTTTGATTTGAGTGATAATAAGGCTTATGAAAATGTTGAAAGTTTCATCAATAAAGAATGGAAGCATGTTGATGTTTTAATTAATAATGCAGGTACACTTTTAAACAAGCCATTTTCAGAAACTTCTATGGAAGATTTTGAAAATGTTTATAAAACGAATGTTTTTGGTGTTGCCGAATTAACAAGAGTGGTTTTGCCATTCATGAAAAAAGAAAGTCATGTTGTGACTATAAGTTCTATGGGAGGCGTACAAGGAAGCATGAAGTTTCCGGGTTTGGCCGCTTATAGTTCTAGTAAAGCTGCGGTAATTACTTTAACAGAATTACTTGCTGAAGAATACAAAGAATCAAGAATATCATTTAATGTTTTAGCGTTAGGGGCTGTACAAACCGAAATGTTGGAAGAAGCATTTCCAGGATACGAAGCACCAACTACAGCTTTAGAAATGGCAAAGTATATTCTTGATTTTTCGCTTAATGGAAATAAATATTATAACGGGAAATTGTTGCAGGTTTCTAACTCTACGCCCTAGCTGATGAGCAAATACAAATGCATTATTTTCGACTGTGATGGTGTTTTAGTAGATAGTGAAACCATTGGTAATATGGTATTTGTAGATATGGCTAATGCGCTGGGAGCCAATATCAATTTAGATTATGCCCTAAAACATTTTAAAGGAAGTTTTTTAAAGGATTGCATAGACCATATCTCAAAATTAATAGATACTGATATTCCTGAAACCTTTGAGGCAGATTATCACAAACATAGTTTTGAAGCCTTTAAAACGAGTATAAAGCCCATTGAAGGTGTAAAGGAGTTGTTAAGCAATCTACTAATCTCGTTTTGTGTAGCTTCAAGCGGACCAGAAAATAAAATTAGACTAAACCTTGATATTACAGGTTTGCTACCTTTTTTTGAGGGCAATATTTTTAGTTGTTACACTATTCAAAAATGGAAACCAGAACCCGATATATTTCTTTGGGCAGCAAAAACTATGGGTTTTAAGCCTAATGAGTGTTTAGTAATTGAAGATAGTGTATCTGGAGTAAGAGCAGCTAAAACAGGAGGTTTTGATGTTTTTGGATATACCGAGCATGATTACAATAACGAATTAGAACAAGAAGCTACCAAGACTTTTGATAGTATGGATAGGTTATTTATGATATTATAATTTCGTTTAACACTCAACAACGTAGCTTTTTTATATATTGAGGGTTTGATTAAAAGTTGGTACTAATTTTATTTTGAAGGGAACTTACTTCAAGTTTCTAATTTTATGTCATAATAAAACAAAGGGTTTATAAAAGTTGCTATTGCAGATGCATTCAAATTAGTATCTTTAGAAAAAAAAGAATTAAATGAAAGTTAAATGCTGTACAGCACGTCTTACAGGTGTTTTTTTAGTTGCTCTGTTTTTTAATAATTTACTTATTGGGCAATCATTTAACCGTATTGAAAATGTTTCAGGTTTAGGAGAACTTGAAGAAAATAACGGAGCATCTGTTGCAGATTATGATGGAGATTACGACTTAGATATTTTTGTTGTTGCTAAAAGTATTGATCAAGCAGGTATAGAAAAATCACATAGCAAACTATTTCGAAATAACAATGATGGCTCATTTACAGATGTTACCGAGCAATCAGGATTGTTAGGCGTTCTAAGTTCAAATGAGCAAACTAAAGATAACAGTGCTTTAGCCGGGTTTAAATATGGAGCCTCTTGGGGAGACTTTAATAACGATGGTTTTCCTGATATGATATTAACATATTCTTTAAAAATTCAATTATACTTAAATAATGGAGATAGTACATTTAAAGATGTAACAAACATTTCAGGAATTACAGAATTTAATAACTGCATTACCCCAAGTGCTACTTGGTTTGATTATAATAATGATGGTTTTTTAGATCTTCATATTACTACTTGGGGCGAGTGTGAAAGTGGAAAGCTTTATGAAAATAATAAAGATGAAACCTTTACAGATGTTTCAAATAAGATTCAAGTAACAGGAGATCAATATCTATATACAGCGTTCCCATTCGATTTTAATAAAGATGGATGGATGGATTTATATCTTACAAATGATTTGTATAGGCCCAATCCATTACTTATTAATCAAAATGGTAACCAATTAATTGAAGATGCTGTCACCTATGGCGTAGAAAATAATGGTAACGATATGGGTGTTGCAATAGGTGATTACAATGGAGATGGAAATTTTGATTTTTATGTAACAAATATTAATGAGAACTTTTTACTTAACAATAATGGTGATAATACCTATACAGATATCTCAGAAGAAAAAAATGTAAAAGATGTTGGTTGGTCTTGGGATGCTAAATTTGTAGATTTTGATTTGGATGGTGATGAAGATTTATTCGTAGTAAATGGTTATGATTTTGCATTTACAGATGAAGAATATAACGCCTATTATAAAAATTTATTAGTTGAAGGAG
>RCNA010000086.1_pt1 | contig 12655 bp, 15 predicted proteins | sample 2041331 | NCBI WGS metagenome assembly RCNA01 (sample SAMN09708233, study PRJNA481090) | Marine sediment metagenome, whole genome shotgun sequencing project. | reverse complement strand
AGCGTTTTTTTATATGCATGCATAATTATTTATGCAACATTTTCTATTTCTTCAGAGTTGTCAATTAATATTTGACCTCTGTAGTATAACTTGCCTTCATGCCAGTGAGCTCTGTGATATAAATGAGGTTCACCTGTTGTTGGGCATGTAGCAATCTGTGGCGCAGTTGCTTTGTAATGTGTTCTTCTTTTATCTCTTCTTGTTTTCGAGATTTTTCTTTTAGGATGTGCCATTTTATATGTTTATTTATCCGTTAATAATTGCTTTAATGTATTCCAACGAGGATCAATTTCCTCTTCTTTGTCTTTCTTATCTTTAAGCTTTGGGCTTAATTCTTCTAATTTTTCAAGTATTTCTGAATCTAATGTACCATCTTCAACTCCTGGGTGTACTCTTTTTATAGGTACAGCTAGTATAATTAATTCGTAAAGATACTGTTGAATGTTAATCTCATAAGTTCCATGAGTCACAATCAATATATCAATATTCTCGTCATTATATTCATCACCAAAATTAACCACCAAATCAAACTCGTTTTCTATGGTTTGATTGTAAGGTTCGTTTGTTAAATCACAATTCACATTAACCCATCCAGAAAATTCAAAATGTAACTCTAATAATGTTGCCTTTTTTTCTAATTCAAGGCTAACATTAATGTTTACATCATTAAAATCTTCATACTCAAAATGTTCAAAGAACGTCTGCTTTACTTCATACTCAAAATGATGTTTCCCAATTTTTAATCCTACAAATGGGATTGTAAACTCTTTCAACAGCTTCATTATCGCATCTATTTTGAGCCTGCAAATATATAAATTTTTATTTACCTAACACGAGTTATAAACATTTTTTTGTTTATGTTTTTGAAAGCGCAATTACTAACAGGTTATTGACTACTAATCAACCAATTAACGATGTGCTTTTCTAGGTGATTTTTTTAAAGGATTTGCCGTGAGTTGTTCATAACTCATTCTGTTTTTAAATATTTTAATGGCGCTGAAAATAGCTTCTTTAAATGAGTTTTCATCCGCAATTCCTTTACCCGCTATCTCGTAAGCAGTACCATGATCTGGTGAAGTTCTCACTTTATTTAAACCCGCAGTATAATTAACACCTTCTCCAAAAGACAATGTTTTAAAAGGGATTAAACCTTGATCGTGGTAAGAAGCAATAATAGCATCAAAGTTTTTGTAGTTGTTTGAGCCGAAAAAACTATCAGCCGCATAAGGGCCATAAACCAATTTTCCGCTTTCTTTTATTTTATGTAGTGTTGGTCTTAAAACATCATCATCTTCACTACCAATAACACCATTATCTCCAGTGTGTGGATTTATACCTAAAACCGCAATTTTAGGTCTTTCAATTTTAAAATCTATTTTAAGAGAATTATATACTGTATCTATTTTTTGCTCTATTAATTCTGAAGTAATATGCGTAGATACATCTTTAACCGGCACATGATCTGTGAGCAAACCAACTCTAAGCGTATCGGTTATCATAAACATTAAACTCTCGCCTTCTAATTCTTGAGCCAAATAATCTGTATGACCTGGAAATTTAAAATCTTCAGACTGAATATTATGCTTATTAATTGGAGCGGTTACTAAAACATCAATCTCACTATTCTTTAAAGCTTTAGTTGCAGACTCCAAAGATTTTATAGCAAAAGCACCTATTGTGGTGTCTTCTTTCCCAAATTCAATATTTACAGCGTCATTCCAACAGTTAACCACATTAACTTTTCCATGAGTAAACTGACTCATATTATCAATGTTAAAAAAATTGATTTGAGATTTGAAATGCGATTTGAAAAAAGTCATAGTTTTTGCAGAGGCAAAAATTACTGGAGTACAAAAATCTAAAACTCTGACATCTTCAAACGTTTTTAAAATTATTTCACTACCAATACCATTTAAGTCACCTATTGATATGCCTACTATTATATTTTCTTCTTCCTTCATTAAAAATGACAACTTTTGTTCGTAATTTTGAAATTCTTTGAATACCGCAAATTTAACTAAATAAACAGATAATAATATGTTTACTGGAATTATTGAAGATATTGGTGTTGTTTCAAATTTAAAAACAGAATTAGGTAATCTTCATATATCAATAAAAAGTAAAATTACTTCTGAATTAAAAATTGATCAAAGTATAGCACACAATGGTGTTTGTCTTACCGTTGTTAATATAAATGATGATGAATATACCGTAACTGCTATAAAAGAAACCTTAGATAAAACGAGTCTTAGCAAATTACAAATTGACGATAAAGTAAATCTAGAACGCGCCATGATATTAGGCGACAGACTTGATGGACATATAGTTCAAGGACACGTTGACCAAACAGCTACATGTACTCATGTTAAAGAAGAAAACGGTAGTTGGGTATTTACATTTAAATATGATAGTGCTTTTAATAACATAACTATTGAAAAGGGGTCTATAACTGTAAACGGTACAAGTTTAACGGTTATAAACTCTAAAAAAGATGCGTTTAGTGTGGCTATTATACCTTATACCTATGAGAATACTAACTTCAATACCTTTAAAACAGGCACAATTGTTAACTTAGAATTTGATGTTTTAGGAAAATATGTTGCGAAACTTGTTGATCTTAACAAGTAATTTTAATTATTACGTTTAAGTAATAATTTTTTTACCCCATAAAACAAAGCGAAAGCCATACCAAATAGGACTCCTCCATCAATTGGAAAACCTGGTGGTGGTGGTGGCCCCGGAGGTGGTGGCAAAGTCTGGGCAGCACATACAAAACTTATTAATACAAATAAGATTGAGGCAATAATTCTTTTATTTTGTATTGTCATGGGGTCGCAAATGTATAAAAAAAAGCGAGCTCACAAAATATTTACACCTTTATTTCTCAAAAACACTCCATGAACGGTTTAATATTTCCGATGAAACGCATTTTTGTTATATATTGGTTTACGAAATTAGTGGCCCTTTTTTTATAAAAACAGCTCTAATAAAAAATAATCCCTCACTTTTATTTTACAAAGCAAATATATATAATTTCGTTTAAAAGGAAAATAAAAATTTATCGCTGTTTTCTAAATCTATATTACAACGCATTATTTCATAATACATTATAAAAAAAGCCTTTCATTTCTGAAAGGCTTTGCAATTTCTGAGTGGTCCCACATGGACTCGAACCATGGACCACCTGATTATGAGTCAGGTGCTCTAACCAACTGAGCTATAGGACCGAAATTGGAGTGCAATATTACTACTTATTTTAATTGTTAGCAAGAAAAATTATTGCTTTATCTCTTGACACAACTCAATTAAAACACCGTTTGATGATTTTGGGTGTAAAAAAGCCACCAACTTATTATCAGCACCTTTTTTAGGCGTTTCATTGAGCACATTGAAACCTTCTTTTTTAAGTCGCTTAATTTCAGACTCTATATCATCAACAGCAAAAGCGATGTGATGAATGCCTTCTCCTTTTTTATTAATAAATTTTGCTATTGGACTATCCTTTTTAGTGGCTTCTAATAATTCAATTTTATTCTCACCAACCTTAAAAAAAGAAGTCTTTACGCCTTCGCTTTTTACTTCCTCCATTTTATATTGTGGTTCACCAAAGAGTTTGGAAAACAATTCATTAGACTCTTTAAGGTTTTTTACGGCAATGCCTATGTGTTCAATTTTATTCATAAATATTTCATTATTTCATTTCCGCTCAGGAGGAAATCTCTCAAATTCCACAACAAAATACGAAAATCACATTCAAAAGTAACATAATCCTTAAATATCCGTTATTTTTGCATTCTAAACCTATAACAGGTATTAAACATGAGTAAAGTAGAGGAAAGTCAAAGACAAAAAAAAATAGGATCTGTTTTACAAACCGATTTAGTTGATGTATTGCAAAGAGCTGCTACACAAGGCGGTATGCGCGGTATTTTAATATCGGTTTCTAAAGTAAAAGTGACTGTAGATTTAGGTGTAGCAAAGGTCTATTTAAGTATTTTTCCTAACGATAAAGCTAAAGAACTTCTTGTAGGTATAAAATCTAACACGCCCTTAATTCGTCATGAATTGGCGCAACGCACCAAACACCAACTGCGTAGGATGCCTAATTTGGAGTTTTTTATTGATGATTCTTTAGAATACATAGACCAAATAGAAAAATCTTTAAAAGGGAAAGAAAACCCAATAAAAGACCCAACTATTTTAGACAAAAGAAAAAAAACTTAATTTTCTAATTACCCTTTTAACCAGATAATTTTTATTGTTTTTTCAATGGTCTGCTTGAACATTCATTTTGTCATTATATTTTCATAATATTATAGATTATGAACCTTTCTCTATACATAGCAAAACGTTACTTACGCTCAAAGAGCACCAACAATGCTATAAATTTTATAACTTATATTGCTATAATTGGTGTTATTCTAGGTTCCGCATCATTATTTATAGTGCTTTCTGGTTTTGCAGGTTTAAAGGATTTTACACTTCAATTTTCAAGTCAAGTTGATCCTGATTTAAAAGCGGAAACGACTATAGGGAAATCGTTTGTCCTTACTGAAGAAGAAATCACTAAACTCAATGCTTTAGAAGACATTGCGCAGTATTCAAAAATTGTAGAAGAACGTGTCTTTTTAGCCTCTGGAGATAAAAACACACTCGCTGTTTTAAAAGGCGTTGACGAACATTTTCAAAGCGTAGTTGCTATCGATTCTACTCTAGATCACGGTAGTTGGCTAGAACAAAAATCCAATCAACTCGTTGTAGGTTGGGGCATTTCAAATAGCTTGTCGCTTGGAGTTTTAGATTTCACAAAACCCATAAGCGTCTATGTTCCAAAACCAGGAACAGGACAAATAACCTCAACAAAAAACGCCTTTAATTCCATTAATGCTATAAGTGTTGGTGTATTTTATATTAACGAACAACTAAACGACACCTACGTTTATGCGCCTATAGATTTAGCTAAACACCTGCTAAATTATGAACCTAATCAAATTTCATCCATAGAGTTTAAACTTAAAAACGGTACCGACGAAACCCAAGCCAAAGCAAATATTCAAGCCATTTTAGGAGATAAGGTCATTTTAAAAAATAGAGCACAACTAAACGATGCGCTTTACAAAATGCTAAACACCGAGAATTTAGCAGTTTACCTCATCTTTACACTCGTGTTAATCATTGCGTTTTTCAATGTTATTGGGTCGTTAATTATGATGATGCTCGATAAAAAACGAAGCCTAAACACGCTTTTCAACATTGGTGCTACCGTAAAAGACATCCGGAAAATATTCTTTTACCAAGGTAGTTTAATGAGTGTTGTAGGCGGACTTATCGGGTTAGGCTTAGCGCTTATTATCACAGCGCTCCAAAAAGCATTCAGTCTGGTTATGATAACTCCAACACTCGCTTACCCAGTAACTATTAAAGTAGAAAACTTTTTCATTGTCTTTTTAACCATTTCTGTTTTAGGTATTGTGGCTTCAAAAATAGCGTCGGCACGTATTTCAAAATCTTTGGTACAGAATTTATAGCTTACTCAGTAAACTGATAGCCTGCAAACTTCTCCAACACCTCATCAAAGGCAGCAAATACATCAAATTTCAATCCAGATTTTAAGGCTTAATAAAGATTTAACTTTTTCCCCGTAGTCTTAGGAACAGCATCTATATGAACAGTAATACTAATTGCTTTTAGGCGCATATAACTTTCGCTAAAAAACACATAACCACCATTTGCATTTCTTGAGGAATCATTACCCCAACTATTTTTTACTTTATAGTATTTAGTGCCATTTTGATCTTTTAACATACCTGCAATATGCATTAAATGATCATCAGTAGTTGTAAAGTTTTCAAACTCATCTTGTCGATACTGCTGAGTAATCGATTTTTCTGGATAAACAGCTTTCAAAGCTTTTTTATTGTTTTCTGAAGATTCAGGAATAACAGCTACACCATCTTTAGAAGAAAAAGTACGCTCACTTACGTCGCAATCCAACTCTACAGTAAAACCGTTTTCTAGAGCATAATCAATTGATCCCATCATTTCATCTAAAGAAACATTATAAAAACTACCATAACTCCAATTATCAGGAATATTCAAAATAAATTGAGAGTAGAATGGTGCATGAGCGAATGAAGTAATACTAACATAATCCGATGGATTTATTTTTGTCATTTCTAAAAAAGACTGTGGCGTATAATTCTTTCCTTGATAGTTAAAAGAAGTAGGATTACTACCTATATAATTAGAAAGAACAGCATCTATAGCTCCTTTCCATTTTTTACTAAGCTTTTTACCAGGGTTATCTACATAGGTTTCAACCATGCTTCTAAGTACAGCAGATAACTCCGCATGATTATGGCTAGTTTCGCTATTTAGTAAGCCACTAAATTCTATATTGGGTACTAGACCGTAGTCGGCCACCGAGTTAAGTACATCATGTGCCAAACCTCCTTCGCTAAATTGGGCTTTCCCTTGTCTCATCACAAAATTCTCTGCTTTTTTTGGATATGTATTTCGCACATTATACATTTCGGAAAGATCTATTTCCTTTCCAGTTAGCCTGATAATCTCTGACTCCAGAAAGGAAGTGCTGGAAAAACTCCAACAAGTCCCTGTACGACCTTGACTAATAACAGGAGTAGCTTCTAGATTGATAAGTTCAGTAAACTTATAAGATTCTTGAGCATAAATGGTATTTAGAGAAAAAAGGATTCCGAAGAAAAAAAGAGTGATTTTAAACATGGCAAATAAATTTATTCAATTCCTCCATATGGAGCATTAGTGTCTTTAAAGCTAAAGTATAAAAAATGATGATACCTAATTTAAAAACGACCAAAGAATATGCAGATATCACCTATAAAAAAAAGATTGATTTATAGTAAGGCAACTAATCATATGCAAAAAAAACTACTATTCCGTAAACTGATACCCAGCAAACTTTTCAAGTACCTCATCGAAAGCAGCAAATACATCTTCAGAATGATCTGAAGTTACCATTTTCATACGGTATTCTTTAAAATGCGGAATACCTTTAAAGTAGTTTGTGTAATGGCGGCGGGTTTCAAAAACACCAAGAATTTCACCTTTCCAATCAATAGACATTTGTAAATGTCTGCGAGCAGCTTCAACACGTTCTTTTAAAGAAATAGGTGATAAATGTTCGCCTGTTTCAAAAAAGTGTTTTACTTGTTTAAAAAACCAAGGGTTGCCAATGCTAGCACGACCAATCATAGCACCATCTAACCCATAATCATCTCGCATTTCCATAGCTTTTTCAGGGGAAACTATATCGCCATTTCCAAATACAGGAATATGCATGCGTGGATTATTTTTTACCTCGGCAATAGGTTTCCAATCGGCATCGCCTTTGTACATCTGGGCGCGGGTGCGCCCATGAATAGCGATGGCTTTACAACCAACATCTTGTAAACGCTCTGCAACTTCAATAATTTTTATAGAATCGTGATCCCAACCCAAACGGGTTTTTACGGTAATAGGAATGTTGGTACGTTTTACCATTTCGGCAGTGAGTTTTTCCATGAGGCAGATGTCTTTTAAAATACCTGCGCCTGCGCCTTTACTCACTACTTTTTTTACGGGGCAACCAAAATTGATATCGATAATATCTGGGTTTGACTTCTCTACAATATCAATGGTTTGCAACATGCTATCCAAATTGGCTCCAAATATTTGAATGCCTACTGGTCGCTCCTTTTCATAAATATCCAGCTTCATTACGCTTTTTGCGGCGTTACGGATTAAGCCTTCGCTAGATACAAACTCGGTATATACCACATCAGCTCCTTGTTCCTTACACAATGCGCGAAAGGGTGGATCGCTAACATCTTCCATTGGCGCTAAAAGCAATGGAAAGTCTGGAAGTTCTATGTTCTCTATTTTCACCAAAGTAGATTTAATTTTGGCGCAAAATTAAGAATTATTTCTTGATAACCTTTTTGATAAGTATTCTATTGGACTTGAGATGAATTTTAACAATATAAATACCTTGGCTAAACTCCGATACATCAATGGTAGGGGAATTCCCGGAATAAATTCGAGTTAATTTAGTGTCGAATATTTCAATAGAAACCATTTCTGAACTTTTAACTTTCAAAATATGGCTTACGGGATTAGGGTACAAAATCAAAGTTGAACTATCTAAATTAGTATTGTTTAATGTTTGATCGCTTGTTGTAAATGAAATAAGTTTTGCGTCATCTGAAACTGTAAATGAGCCAACAGTAATTGCAAAAGATTCTGAAGTTACTAAATAGTTGTTTTCATCAACAAAAGTAATGGCTTCAGCTTGTTCTTGACCTAATGAAGACAATTGTGTTTGGGTATTGGTTCCTGAAAAAACATTATTAGTATTAAAACTTTCGCTCACCCAAATAAAAGGTTGTAAAAATTCGGTATAGCCAACCAAATATAATTTCCTCGTAGCCATGTTATAAGTACCGCCAGTAATTAATCCACCACTATTTAATGTCGTTGATTGCGGACTTACTGGATAAGTGCCTTGTGTTTTTGGTACTAAATACCCTTTAGTTATGCCATCCACCCAATTTTTTGTGAACACCATCAAGTTATTAGAATCCAAAGAAACTAACGCTTCGGCATCCCAAATGGTGTTGTTGGGGTTTGATGTGAAATTAGTTTGATCAGAATAACTGTATTCTATCCTTTCCGCGGTTATGTTGGTAGAATTCGTGTAATTGGTTTTACTTATTTTATAGATTTTTAAATCGGTTCTGTTTCCATTATTATTTCCTATATCACCAATATAAATTGAGGTGTCGTCTTGAGAAATATCCTCCCAATCTACATTTGTAGCATTACTTATTATAACTGTTCTAGTAACTTGCCCGGTATTAATATCTATTTCATAAAGCTTGTTTTCACCTCCCGAATCGTTATGGGAAATAAGTTTATTATTGAAGAAGATAGCTCCAGAAGATTCATTTAAACTTGAAGGTAATGGAAACTTTTCTGTTACATTGCTTATTTGGGCAAAAGCACCAAATAGCCCTAAAATAAAAAATGATATTGAAACTATAACTTTCATAAATCTTCATTTTATTGAAGTGCTAAATGTACCATAAAAACATTTATATTTATAAAAAATTCAATCTTTGGAAATCCTTTTTGAGCCTCAACTATTTGGCTATAATATAAAAATTCATTTGGTTTTAGAATACCTCGCTTTTTTTGTGGCGTATAAATATTAAGTCTATTTGCGTAGAAAAAGTACTGATGTTATTTCGTCAAATAACATATAATCTATTATTCTAAGCACTGCTTTAGGCGCCTTAATTGGTTCACGATTAATTGATTTTTTAGAAAACCCCATGATTTAATTTTCGTAACAAAACATGATTTAATTACTTAATACAAAAGCCATTATGGGTGATTTACTTGGTGTGGAATTTGTTAAAAAACGTATTGTCAAAACTGAATCGTCTGATGATTTATTTACGCTTCCTACTTATTTTGGAAATTTTTATTGGTAGAATTAGATGTTATTTATCGGGAATTAAAGAGTTTACTTATGATAAAGAAACAACCTCTTTTTTGGAATGGTCCGATTTCTAATTCATCTAAAGAAAAAACAATTCAAATTTATTATCAATCATTTTAAAATTCATTTGGTATTAATTCTACAATAACTTCATTTTTTCTTTTAATGATTTCAAAAGGTGCATTGTATCCAAAAAAGTAAAAGGTATTGGTGTGAGCAACACCTTCTGCTTCTAGAGCAGCTTTTAATTTACTTTTATAACTTTCTATTTTCTTTGAATTTGCCCATCCTCCAAACGTAATTGCTGCAACCGTTTTTGCAGGTTCTTCTTTAAACTCAATATTAGATTGGTTTGGTTTTGGTAAGTCTTCTTTTTTTAACTTTTTTGGAACCATAAACATTATGGTCATGCTATCTTCTAAACTCATAGTAACTGGAGAAGTCATTGATATCTTTTCTTTAGATTCATTACCTCCAAAAATATACCCAGCTAAAACTGAAAAACCTTTACTCGATGCCTTTTTATAGTCGTTTGTTTCTAATTTAACCGATGTAAATAAACTGGCTTCATAATTGCGAATTTCAAATATGTCATAACTTTTTATCACTTTGTATGGATAGCTTTCTATACCGCTTTGTACTTTAAAATAGTATGTAACCTGAACGACCAGAAAAACAAGGAGTATAACACCCAAAATAATTAAAACAGTTTTCATTTTCATTCTTAAAAGTTAGTGTTTATTTATTAAATCTTTTTAAAACCCAAAGTCCGTAAAAGCCTAAAAACAATTCAGCAAAGGTTCCAAAAATATACCCAAAAGTTGGAGTGCCATCTAAAACCAAACTTAAAAGTCTTCCAAAACCTAATCCTAACATAAATATCATATTAGATACTAAAGCTAACTTTAAATAACTCGCTTTAAAAACTCCCATAAACCACAGGGTTGAGAAGCCCAAATACAAACCCATTATAGCTTTAAAAAAGTTATGTTCGTCAATGGTGTTTAAATGAATATCGAATTGCGAATCAGGCCTAAAACCATAAACAAAAGACACAGGAACGACGATTAAAACTGAAATAATCAAGTGTATTTTATTGATGAAATCTTGCTTGGTTTTAATGATTATCTGTTTTAAAAGTTAATCTCTGCTTCAACCATTTCACCCTTTCTATCCACGACTACTTTTGTAGTGTTTCCTTTTTCAAAGGTTGCTAAAACCTTCATATAACTCATCATATCTACAACTGTGCTATCTCCTAACTTCACAACAATATCCCCTTTTTGCAAGCCTGCTTTTTGTGCTGGTTTATCTTCGCTAATGCCATCTATTCGCATGCCTTTTCCATCAAATAAATAATCAGGAATTACGCCTAATCCTACTTTAAATCTAGGTACTTCGTCACTCTCGTTCTTAGTTTTCCTAAAAGGTAATTTTCCGTTGTTATCCAAATCAGAAATGACTTCAAAAATATAATTAGAAATGGTTTGCATGCCTTTATAATTCAGCTTTTCAAAATCGTCACTTGGTTTATGATAATCTTCATGCTGACCCGTAAAAAAATGTAACACAGGAATATCAGCATTATAAAAAGATGTATGATCGCTCGGACCAATACCCGATTCTTTTGGAATCAATTTAAAATTGCTATTATGTGCTTTCAAGGTTTGTTTTAATATAGGTGAGGTTCCAACACCGTAAACAGCAAGCGTACTATCTGCTTTTAATCGACCAACCATGTCCATATTAATCATGTAGTTTATTTTTTTGGTGTCGATTGTTGCGTTTTTCACAAAGTAGTTAGAGCCCAACAAACCCATTTCTTCCCCTGAAAATGCCATAAATAAATAGTTGTTATTGGTATTTTTCGCTTTAAGATTTTCTGCCAAATTCAGCATTACGGAAACACCACTCGAATTATCATCAGCGCCATTATGAATGGCTTTTTCGCCTCTGTGTAAGGACCCTTCAGCACCATAACCCAAATGGTCATAATGCGCACCAATTGCAATGGTAGTTTCAGCATTATTATTTATAAACCCTAAAACGTTTGTTCCAGTAATAGTACTATCACCATCTTTTACTGTATAGTTTACCTTTTGATGCGGATTCGTTTTTGGCTTGAATCTAAAGACTTGAAAATATTCATTTGTTCCTTTGCTTTCTAATCCTAGGTTTTCAAAACGTTTTGCAATGTATTCTGCAGCAGCTTTTTCGCCTTCGGTTCCGGTTTGACGACCTTCTAAAGCGTCATTAGATAGGAACGTAACATCCTCTTTTATAGTTACAGATTTTATGGTTTCTTTTTTACATGAGGTTAGAAAAACGAAAAAAAGAAGCACTATTAAGTATTTCATAGTTATAAATATTAATTTTGCTCAAATTTAATCATTACTTATAAATTTTTCAGCATGAATAAAATATACCTTATCATATTAGTTTTAATAGTTTTTGCATGTAAAGACGAAAAAAAGAATAATGTTGAAAAAGTGAAGCAAGTTGAAGTTGTTAAAGACTCACTAATCTTTTCCGGAGAAAATCATTTCAAATCTATGAGACAAATCACATTTGGAGGAGATAACGCGGAGGCTTATTGGAGTTTTGATGATAAACAAATTGTATTTCAATCTAATAATAAAAACTGGAATGTCAATTGCGATCAAATGTTTTTAATGAATATTGACGAAACTTTTAAGGATAAAATTCCGCCAATGGTGTCTACAGGAAAAGGGCGTACAACATGTTCTTATTTCTTGCCTGATAACAAACATATTATATATGCCTCAACGCATTTAGGTGATGAAAAATGTCCTGATACTCCGCTTCGTAAAAATGGAAAATATATTTGGCCCGTTTATGACACCTTCGACATTTTTGTTGCCGATTTAGAAGGTAATATTATAAGTCAATTGACGAATGAGAAAGGTTACGATGCAGAACCAACGGTATCGCCTAAAGGAGATAAAATTGTATTTACCTCAACTAGAAGTGGTGATTTAGAATTATACACCATGGATTTAGACGGTGGTAATGTAAAACAAATTACTGATGAATTAGGTTACGATGGAGGCGCTTTCTTTTCGCCTGATGGCACAAAAATAATCTTTCGTTCATCGCGTCCAAAAACAGAAAAAG
>RCNA010000085.1_pt1 | contig 12891 bp, 6 predicted proteins | sample 2041331 | NCBI WGS metagenome assembly RCNA01 (sample SAMN09708233, study PRJNA481090) | Marine sediment metagenome, whole genome shotgun sequencing project. | reverse complement strand
AAAAATATTGTAAAAGAAAGAGTCAAGAATGGGAAGCTAAAAAACTTCTTAAATTCTTATGAAGGGAAACTATTAAGACTCACTCAAAGCTAATAGTTTCATTGCTCTTCTCCGTCAGTATTTCCTTCGGATTTGATATTTCAAAAATTATCAGCATAATACTTTATTTCATGTCCTTTTCCAGGTGGTACCATTATCATTGGTTTTGCCAAAAAGCATTTTACCATATCAGAACACTTTAGAAATTTCTTTGAACAGAGAATGGCATCACTACAGCCTTACCTCTTTGTCTTCCTGGTTTCATTTTTGGTAATAAACCAATTACTCTTTTAGCTTCTTTTTCTAATCCTGGGTGTGGTGCTCTAGCACGAATACCAACTACATTACCAGTTTTATCAATTTTAAAAATAACGTTAATACGTTGTCTTCCAGACAAACCTAAATCAGCAGCTAACTCTGTATTAAACTTTTTATTTACAAATTGAGATATTTTTTTAGACATACAATCTCTTTTTGCAGCGTTATTTCCTTTTTCACAACCTGGAAAAACAGGTACGTTCTCAATCACTGAAAATGGCACATCAATATCTTCTTCTACCTCTTCTACTTCTATTTCTTCAACCTCAACAATTTCTGTTTCTTGATCAACTTCAGTAGATTCAATAACCGTTTCTTCAACCTCTTCTTCATCTTCTACAATCTCAATTACTTCTGGCGCTGCAGGAGGTGGTGGAGGTGGTGGAGGTGTTTGAATTTGTTCTGTTAATGGAATTTCTTCTTCCAATTCTTCTTCCATACTTACCATACCAATATCAATATCAGACTTGTCGTATGTTTTGAAATTAATAGCGTAGTTTGTTAAAAACAACATTAACGCTAATCCAATGGCGAAGTAAAGTGAACTGTTACGTCCAACATTTGCTTTGGTATTTTTTTTAGATTCCATAATTTAATCGTTTATCAAGATTGCTAAAATAACTATTTATTTATCAAAAAAACAAGTGTTTAAGTGTTTTTAACGTACAAACTATTTTTAAACACTATTATAATTGCCGCAAATAGCGCCCCTAAAGTATTAGCTAAAGCATCATATATATCTAAAGCTCTTGAGGCTGTCATAGTATCTTGTAAAACCTCAATAACTATACCAAACAGTATTGCAAAAACAACAGCATATATTACTGATTTTCTTTTTTTAAAGCTAAACGCATGAAAAAAGGCTAAATACCATAAAACAGTAAAAAGGCTATATGCCAAGAAATGAAATATTTTATCAGCAAAAGAAATCCCTAATTGCGGAAGGTCTTTTAATGTTATTAAACTTACCGTAAATAATGCAATAGAATATCCTAGAGCAGCTAAAAGCGTAACCTTTTTAAGCACCTATAAGTGATTTGTAATCGTCTGCAGACATCAGTCCATCAACTTGCGATAAATCTGAACACTTCATTTTTATCATCCAACCACCTTCATAAGGGTCTGAGTTTACAATTTCAGGTTCGTCCTCTAACCCTTCATTAAACTCAATAATTTCACCAGATAATGGCAAGAATAAATCTGATACTGTTTTAACAGCTTCAACGGTTCCAAAAACTTCGTCGGCTTCTAAAGTTTCGTCTAAAGTTTCAACTTCAACATAAACGATATCTCCTAATTCGCTTTGCGCAAAATCAGTAATTCCAATGGTAGCAATATCACCATCTAATTTAATCCATTCGTGATCCTTAGTATATTTTAATTCTGATGGTATGTTCATTTTATGATTTTAAATGTGTTTATTCAACAAATGTATTTATTCAAATCCTAAATTCAAATATATAATCTCTTAATTACCAAAATTATATCTGATTGTAAATCCAGATCTAATTGTTGTTTGTGGGAAAGCTGTTGATATAGCATAGTCTGAGAACGTATAATCAAAATAAAAGATTCCTGTTAAGTTTTTACTAAATGCATAATCCGCTGAATATTTTAATCCCCAAATGGTTTGCCCAGATGTAATTTGATTATTCTCTAAGTCTAAATACCTAATGATTGTTTTGTTATCTCTTACTGAAATATCAGCTTTCATATTTAAATCACTAACAATACGTTTTTTTGGTCCTGCTAGCTTTGAGCGAATACGTAAATCTTTAATCCGGTATCCTAAACCTAGTATATACTCGTTTCCTTGTACTTCTGTAACTAAATTATTATCAAAACTCAATGACAACATTCTATCTTTTTTAATTTCGGCTAGAATTCTTACAGAGTTTTTCATTTCTAAATCTATTCTAACCAACGGACTGAACAGTTCTGTTAAATTGATATTACTAAATAATCTTTCGTTCTTAAAGTTACCTGATTGATCTTTAGATTCTGGTGATTGATCTACATACGATGTTCCTGGAACAGGTGCTTCATCATCATCAGGATCTAAATTCAAATTCAAATTGGTATTAAACTGATTGATGGTATATGCTGAACGATAGCCATGGGTTACAGAAAAACGTTTGAATCGCTTTTTAAACCAACCAAACTTCATGAAACCTGTGTATTTTAAATCCCAGTTTGGTATTGGAATATCTCTAAAAGCGCTGGTTGTTATTTTGTTGGCATCTTGCCCAGAATAAGCGGCTAAAAATGCTGGCAACAACACCTTTTGGTTGTTTTTTCCAAAACCTTCAGGATACCCTTCTGGATCTCTAGTGTAAGAATCAGTTCCGTAGAATTTTTCAGCTAGCCTTTCTGCTATTTTTAATCTGTTTGTTCTAAAATCATCAAATGCAGGAGAGTTTATCTCGTCACTTTTGCTAAATGCTGTTTTAATTAAAACAGTAGAAATATTAAAGTTACCAAATGTATTTGGGGTTAATTGAATATATTCATCACTAAACCCATCTCCATCAATATCTGGTGCTTGATAGTTTTCAGTAAAGTTTTGAAAATAGGATCTATTTCCAACAATGTCAATTTTTAAATCTCTTACAGGCTGCAAGCTTGCAGAAATATCAAGTTGTTTTGTATTAGTGGACGTATATTGTTGATTAAATTCATCAAAAGTAGTTAACCATCCGCGTCTTGCCGCTAAATGTCTAATATCACTCTGGCTACCAAATGTAAACCCTACAGTCGGTTTTAAAGTCCCAATAAAACCAGGAGTTTGTCTATATCCTGGTAAAAATATACCGTTATTCTCAGAATAGTTTACTTGAATTCTTTTAATACTTGTTAAAATATCAACCCCTGCATTTAATAGCTTTGTAACGGATTGATTTTTTACTCTAGACACCTTCTTTTTATCATCAGCATTAGGTTTTCCTCCTGGAGGTGCTCCACCAGGTGTTGTTCTTGTTCTTACTCTTCTAATTGGCTTTTTAACTAAACCTATGTACTTATAAAAACGGCTCATATCCAACGACGTGTTGATATTATGAACGTTTGAATTTTGAACGGTATTACCTAAATCAAAAGTTTCCCCATTGACCTCTAAATTACCAAATAAATCAGAGCCTTTCTGCCACTGAAAACTACCTGTGTATTGGTACGTTGCATCAATAAAACTAAACGTTGGTATTTTGTTAAGAGGTAACTGATACGTAATTCCAAGGTTTTGAGTTTGCCTATTTGGGTCTCCAACATCTAATAAACCATCCCAAACATCTAAATCCTCATCTTGTTCACCAGCAATTAAATCATTGTCTTTAAAATAATTACGAACAATATTGTTATTAGCCGCAGTAAAGTTAAATTGTAACGAATTGGTTAGATTATAATTGATTGCATATTGAAAATCGAACGTGTAATTTCTTCTAAATAGTTCTTCTATTGCAATATCTGCTTCACTAAGTCCAATTTCTCTAAACTTTTGTCTGTTGAATTGCCTGTTTATATCTGAATTAATTGTAAAACTTGTTGGCAATAAATTGAAATTAAAATCTTTTAAAATTTTCCAATATTTACCAGTGAAAAGCGAATCATTTTTTTTGAATGGCTCAATAGTAACTGGATTAAAATTATGTGCATAATTTGCTCCTATACGTAGTGTTTTGTTAACCGAGTTTTCAATTTCAAAATCTCTATGTTCAACTTTGTTGTATGAATAATTTAATGTGACGTTTTCAACATCATAAAACCGAGGTTTTTTATCTGTTGTTCTGTTCTTTCTAACCCCAATAAAATTGATGCTTTGTCTTTTGGTGTAATCTTCAGATTGTTGTTTTATTACCTCTCTTTCAGAATTACTTTCTGCAGCTTCTAATCTAGATTCTAAAGTTAAATCTTTAAAAAACTGATCGTACTTTGGTGTTATTAGCTCTTCACTTTGACCATAATTAAATGGAAGTTGAATGCCCCATTTTTTTGGTAGTAATTGGCCAACATTAATATTGGTAACCACATCATATTGTTTTACATCTTCCAAACTACGTTGACTAGGACCTTGCTCTAAAGACCCAAAGCCAGAAGTACTTTGTCTTCCTGTTGCACTAATGTTTGCAAAATCCGCAATGTTGGTATCCATACTAAAAACAGCTGCCCAACCGCCTTCGTTATCTAAATCTGATAGACGCAATTCATTGAACCATACCTCAGCACATGCATTATCGTTTGAAACATTTTTAACACCAACCATGAGTGTTCTGACATCACCAAAATTAGGGTTCCCTTTGATTCCTACACGGTGCTGACCTACAACATATCCTCCAAATGGATCAGCAACTTCTACGATTTCACCATTTACAACATCATAAAACGTAGGATCTTCATTGCTCAATGTCATATCTGAAATACCTTGTGCTTTAACTTTTCCTAAAATTTCAATTGGTAAATTAATTTCGTTTGCATTTGGCCATAAGCCTTCTCTTGTGATAGATGTAGAGACCTGTAACGGAATTTCTATTTGATAATAGTTCTCCGTTAAATCATTACCCATTCTAATAAATCCTACTAAATCATCACTAGCTAAATCTCCTGTTCCAGACTCACCATCCTCAGCATGCATAAACATCCTCATACGTTTATACTGACGCATATCAAGATTAATATTTTTAAATACTGCCCTAGAATCTTCAGTTTCTAAATTACAAGTTTTAACAACTAAAGACTGTTCGTTTTGACGTACGACTGTATTATTGTTAAATAATTGCTCTGGCTCAATTCCTGGAGGTCTATCGTAACTCCCTTCGTTTTCAAGTGTACCAATAACACCCACTGAGAAATCTGTTTGAGGGTCTTCAGCAGGAACACCTACTTCCTTATCTAAAGTCTGAGTGTATCTTCTCCAATCACTTCTAACCAAATCTAAAGTACCAAAACGGAACACTGTTGCTTCTTGAAAATCTTTTAGATAAATTCTTGTGAATCTTACGGAACGTAAATCATTTATACCTCCAATGGCTTTAACATGACTTCCCTCAACAGGAATTCTAAATTGATACCATCTTACATTTTTAGAATCTCCGTTAGGTAATGCACGTGGTCTGTCTTTAAAGTCTCTTAAAAATTCTTTTAAAGGGTTTGTATCTGGAAGATTATCAAAATCTGCCTGTGTTTGCGGTAAATTTTGTCTTGTTAAATCTAATTCATATTCAAAATAGCTATCAATCGTATTCATGGTATTATCACGATTAATATCTTCTACATCGGGTTGTGTATTAGCGCCTCTATCTGTATTTGAGAATGTATCTGGAGTATTACCTTGTACACCATTGTACTTTTTATAACGCTCAAAAATATCACCATCGGCATTTAAAAAGTATGCATAATTGTCTTTTGCAGGATCATCTAAACCGTTAAAAGCAGCAAATCTAACATCGTCAATTGGAGCTTCCTCTGAATCATCATAACCATCATAACCAACATCTTGATTAACTCTTTCATTTCCTGTAGTATCAAAAGCATAAATTAAGGATTGATTTTGAGGCACAACACTACCCCAACTTGTTTCCTGTAACAAACTTATATCTCCATCTACTGGCAATCCATTCTCATAAAGCTTTTTACCATCTTTTATAATATCTTCTGAAATATTTCCTAAGTTGAATACTAACTTTCCTCCAGGATTAGCTGGGTTATCCTGAAATGGATCTTGTAACCAAAAGTCGATATACTCAACATTTTGCTGTTCAAAATCTGTGGAAGTAATTTGTCTTGTAATACCTGCCCATGAATTTTCTGGACTAGTAAGAATATCATTATTAACGATATCTGTTGTTTGATAATTATAAGGCCCTCTTTCTTCTGGATAATAGGCTAAATCTAAAGTAAATATAACAGAATTTTGACCCTGTACTAAATCTCGATCTGGAAACAGCTCATTAATAAACACACGACTTGTATATAAACTTGAAACATCATCATCAGATATTTCACCTGGACGTTGGCTACTATAAAAAATAGGATCAATAGTGTACCAGTTTAAAAGCCCACGATTATAACCGTTTTGTATACCAGCTTGATCTTCTGGTTCATCTGGGTTATCATTACCGTTAATATCTAAGGGTCTACTTGATAAAAACCATGACTGTTGCGATTTTAAATCGATGCCGTTTTGCGAGCCTTCAAAATCGTCAATATAAGAGGTAGCTTCTCCATTAAAATTAGTACCTTTTGGTGCCCCTGGAGCTAAATAAGCGAATTCACCACGAAGTGATAAATTTGATTCTACATCGGTATCAATATTTGGTAATTTATTTGCTAAACGTGTTAAGAAAGGCACTTTGGTTGAATAATTTCCATTCAATCCAAAAATGGTATTATTTATTGATTCTGAACCAAAATTTGCTTTTTGAGTAATAGGACGTTCGTTCAGGTTTAATAAGGTCCCTCCTAAAACAAAGTTATCATTGAATTTATGCTCTACATTTAATCCTGTAAAACGTCTTGTTTGCTGTCCAAAAACCGCATTATTTTCAGTTGAAACCTGAATTGGCGTATTTGATGCTTTTAAAGATTCATCTAAAATTTGAACACGCCCCAATTGATAATTTACAGTATAGTCAATGCCTTCAACCAACACACGACCACCAGCAGTAACTCTTACTGAACCACGAGGCACATTAAATGCACCAATTGGAATACCATCGCCACCACCAGAAGATTTGTAACGTCCTTTTAATTTGAATTTATTTTTTTCAACCTCGTCTAAGGCTGCTGTTTTTGTGCTTTTATAAAGTACATCATAAACATACTTTTTCTGGTCATCATTATATAACGAATTGTCATCATCATAAGTACCACTACCCAATACATTAAATAAATACTCTCCAAATGGTTCGGCACTTGTAAATACAATTTTACCATTTTGAGGGATTACTGTTATTCCTGGAACATAATCAAAAAAACCATCTCCTCTTGATTGCGGATCGTTATTGAAATTCAATTTATCCAGATTAAAAACCCGCAATAATGGTGAGTTTTCAATGAAATCATCACTTGGTGTGCTCCCGTTAACTGGGTTTCCATTAATGTCTAAATCAAAATTTGCTCCAACTGGTGTAATAAAGTTTAATGGAGATGCTTCGTTATAGAAAATATTTAACGTAAAATCGTCTTGACTCAAATTGTAAGCACCAGTATCATAGATGTTTTTCATCATCAAATCCCAAACTGGCTGATTCACATTGGTGATACTACTTTTTAGCATTTTTAAAACTAAAGCTGTATTTACTACTGAAGTTACTTGTCCTTGAGCATTCGTATCAACATCAGTCGCATCAAGACCATCATTGGCAAATTCACCAACTTGAAACACCTTTCCACCTACAGTATACTGGAATGCAACTGCTAAAACCTCATCGTTATTTAATCGTTGATTTAAAGAGATATAACCCAATTCGCTATTTAATGCATACTCCTGTCCATTGATTAATTTTCTTGCGTTTTCTAACTTAGCATAATCACTTCCTTCATTAACTTCATTATTTAAAGTACCAAAACCTTGATCCGCAGTAGAAATATCTCGTATTTGTTCTGTTAAACTTGACCCACCAGTTGTTATAGTTATAGGATTAAAGCCATTATTTTCATTATCAGGAAAAGCCCCAGGTCCAGAAAAGACAGGAACTGTGGAAAACACTTTATCACTTTCTCCTATATCCTGAAGCGCAACAATGTTTCTAACATTATCTGTTCGATTACTTCTATTAGTTACCCAAACCTCTAAACGTGTAATTTGTAAGCCTTTATTGTTGATGAATGGATAATTGGCCAAAGCATTATCATACTCATCTCTAAAATATTGTGCTAAAAAGAAGTGTCTGTTTTCATCGTATTCTCTGATAAAAAACTCAAATTCTTCAAGTGTCCCACCTCCTTGAGCAATAACAGTATTGCCTTGAGATTTTTGTTCTGAAAACACACCTGTTACTGTGGTTTTTCCAAACTGAAGTTGTGCTTTAACACCAAATAAACTTTGTGCTCCGGTAATTAAAGAACTATTTAAAGGCATACTCACATTACCAACTTCTATTTTTTGAATAATATCATCCTCGGTTGGTGTATATTCTAATTTTATAAGTTGTTGAAAATCAAAAGTAGACTGTGTGTCATAATTAGCCGTAACCTGAAGTCTTGTACCTACTTTACCTAGTAAACTTAAGCTGATACGTTGATCAAAATCAAAAGTAAAATTACTTCTGTTTCTTGGTGAAAAGGAAGGGTTATCTTGTTTTGAAAATAATACTCCTAAATCCATTTCAACAGATCCTTGAGGAACAACCTCAATCGTATTGCTTCCAAAAATACTTTCAAAAAACCCAGAGTTTACATAAAATTCTGGAAGTAAATTTTTTCGTTCATCTTCTGAACCCTCTTTTTTGCCATCAAAGGCATCAATTTTTTCTTTGTAATAATTCCTTAAATTTTCTTTAGCAACTAAAGCGTTATATTCTTTAGGTGATAGAATAATAGGGTAGTTGATATTAAATTCTCCTATTTTCTCCGTATAAATGTAACGATCAGACAAAGGATCGTAAGTATATTTAGACTCAACACTGTTTGGATTAGGTACTTTTATTTTCCCTAAACTAAATCCTGTTTTTACTGAGTCTTGTACTGGTTGCTGAGACCAAGCTACTAACGAACAGCATAATAAAACTGCTATTAGGAGAGATTGTTTAGTTAATTTGTAAAGTTTATGGTTAGTTGGGTTCAAAATATATTATAAATTTTTTAAGGCCTGTTTTATGATAGTTTCAACATCGGCATCAGGTTGAGTTACCATAATTTTATCCACAACACGTTCAGCCTGCTTTTTAACAAAACCAAGCACTTCTAAAGCAGATAACGCTTCATCTTTGTTGGTATTGCCTTTAGAAAAAGAAACTTCATCAATATCGTAAATCTTTAAGATTTTATCTTTTAAGTCTAAAATAACACGTTGCGCAGTTTTAGCTCCAATTCCTTTTATAGATTGAATTAAAACTACATCTCCAGTAGCAATACCTTCTCTGATTTGTTTTGGAGTTAAAGATGACAACATGGTTCGTGCAATACTAGCGCCTATACCGCTTACAGAAATTAATAGTCTGAAAATTTCGCGTTCTGCTAATGACGAAAACCCATATAAAGTATGAGAATCTTCTTTAACCTGAAGATGTGTAAACAATTTTAAATGCTCACCATCTGGAATTTGCGAATATGTGTGCAATGATATATTTAGCATATAACCTACACCGTTACAATCTATAACAACATGTGTTGGATTTTTTTCAGTAAGTTTTCCTTGAATGTGTGTTATCATTTAGAGCAATTCGTTAAACAACCAAATGTAATAAAATTATTCACATTACATTTACAACTTCTCAGCATTTTCTAATTCCCATTTTTCTTTGTGTTGCGCATCTATAACAGCAATAGCAGTCATATTCACAATTTCATCAACGTTAGCACCTAGTTGAAGAATATGCACTGGTTTACGCATACCCATCATAATTGGACCAATAGATTCTGCCTCGTTCAACTCTTTCAAAAGTTTATATGTAATATTTGCTGAATCTAAATTTGGAAAAATGAGTGCATTTACCTTTTTACCTACTAGCTTTGAAAACGGAAATCGTTCGCGAAGCATCTCATCATTTAAAGCAAAATCTGTTTGCAGTTCGCCATCTACATCCATCTCTGGATAATTTCTATGCAACATAGAAACAGCTTCTCTAATCTTTGAAGCTTTTTCGTTTTCTGAAGATCCAAAGTTAGAATAAGATACCATTGCTAAAACAGGGTTTAGACCAAACATTTTAATAACCCTAGAAGTCATTTGTGTAATTTTAGCTAACGTTTTTGCATCTGGATCTATATTTATTGAGGTATCGCTTAAAAACAACGGCCCTCTTTTAGTCATCATTAAATTTGTTGTCGCTGCACGACTTACACCCGGCATTAAACCGATAAGCTCTAACATGGGTTTAACAACCGATGGATAGTTACGTGAATACCCAGAAATCAAGGCATCAGCATCGCCTTCATTTACCATCATTGCAGCAAAATAATTACGCTCTCTCATTAAACGTTGTGCGGAATAATAAGTTACTCCTCTGCGCTTACGTTGTTCCCAATAGACTTTAGCATATTTATTTTTACGATCGTTCTCTTCTTCAGTTTTTGGGTCTATAATAGCAATATCAGCATCAAATTCAATTTCTGCCATAAGCCTTTCTATGGTTTCCTTTCGCCCAAGTAGAATAGGAGTTGCTATACCTTCTTCATGAACTATCTGCGCTGCTTTTAAAACATCTAGCTGATCTGCTTCAGCAAAAACCACACGCCTTGGGTTTAATTTTGCTCGATTCAATAATAATCTAACCAGTTTATTATCAGAACCTAAACGCTCAAGCAAGGTATCTTCATACTTTTCCCAATCTGTAATGGGGTGTTTTGCAACACCACTTTCAATGGCTGCTTTTGCAACAGCTGGTGGAATTTCTGCAATTAAACGCGGATCAAAAGGTTTTGGAATAATATAATTTTTACCAAAAGTTAAACGTGTTTCGCTGTAGGCAATGTTTACTTGTTCTGGCACTGGTTCTTTCGCTAATTTAGCTAATGCTTTTACAGCAGCCATTTTCATAGCTTCGTTAATTTTAGTTGCACGTACATCTAGTGCCCCTCTAAAAATAAACGGAAAACCTAATACATTATTTACTTGATTAGGATGATCACTTCTACCTGTTGCCATGATAATATCCTTTCGGGTAGCGACTGCAATATCATATTTTATTTCAGGGTTAGGATTAGCCATTGCAAAAACTATTGGGTTTTTAGCCATAACCAAAAGCATATCCGGAGTAACAATATCTGCCATAGAAAGCCCAATAAACACATCGGCATCTTTCATAGCCTCATCAAGTGTATCTATTTTTCTATCTGTAGCAAATTCTGCTTTTTCTGGAGTTAAGGTCTCTCTATCCTTTCTTATAACACCTTTGCTATCCAACATCACCATGTTTTCGCGTTTAGCTCCACAGGCTTGATATAAACGTGAACATGAAATGGCTGCTGCTCCTGCACCACTTATAACTATTTTTACTTCTTCAAGTTTCTTTTCCGATAGTTCTACTGCGTTTATTAAGGCTGCTGCCGAAATAATTGCCGTACCGTGTTGGTCATCGTGCATTACTGGAATATCCAGTTCTTCTTTAAGACGCCTTTCAATTTCAAAAGCTTCAGGCGCTTTAATATCTTCTAGATTAATCCCACCAAAAGTAGGTGCAATCATTTTTACCGTTTGAATAAATTCTTCAACATTTTCAGTATCTACTTCAATATCAAAAACATCAATATCTGCGAAAATTTTGAATAATAACCCCTTACCTTCCATAACTGGTTTTGAAGCTTCAGGACCAATATTTCCTAAACCTAAAACGGCAGTTCCGTTAGAAATTACAGCAACTAAATTACCTTTAGCTGTGTATTTATAAGCAGTGTCTTTGTCTTTTTCAATCTCTAAACATGGGGCTGCAACACCAGGTGAATAAGCTAAAGATAAATCTCTTTGACTTGCATGTTTTTTGGTTGGAACAACTTTAATTTTACCAGGAGTTGGTTTTGCGTGGTATATAAGGGCCTCTCTTCGTTTGCTTTCTTCGCTCATAGGAATGGTTAATTAACTAAACGAACAAAGATAATAATCCTATTCAAGCAACACCTAATCTTTTAAAAAATTGATATTTCTTTTTAAGCCAGAAAACTTAGTGCGTTTTACTGCTGAATTTTTGAATACTTTTTTAAAGGTATCTTCTGTAATGTCTAGCCAGTCTTTTTTTGTGATAGATAATAAATCTGGATGTGGATTAAAAAGAGGTTCGTTATGTGATTTTGAAAACCGATTCCAAGGGCAAACATCTTGACACACATCACAACCAAACATCCAATCGTCCAGTTGCCCTTTGAATTCTGATGGAATATTTTCTTTTAATTCTATGGTGAAATAGGAAATACATTTACTACCATCAACCACATAAGGCTGGGTTATAGCCTCCGTTGGACAAGCATCAATACAGGCGGTACACGTTCCACAATGATCTGTAGTTACTGAATCATATTCTAAATCTAAATCGATGATCAATTCAGCTATAAAATAGAAAGAACCCACTTGCTGAGTTAGTAAATTACTGTGCTTACCAATCCAACCTAAACCCGATTTTGCTGCCCAAGCTTTATCAAGAACTGGTGCAGAATCTACAAAAGCACGACCATGAACCTCGCCAATTTCATCTTGAATGAAGTTTAAAAGGGATTTGAGTTTATCTTTTATCACGAAATGATAATCGGTTCCGTAAGCATATTTTGAGAGTTTAAAACTGTCGTTGTTTTGTTCTTCTGAAGGAAAATAATTTAACAATAAAGACACCACACTTTTCGAATCTTCAACCAACTTAGTTGGATCTAATCGTTTATCAAAATGGTTTTCCA
>RCNA010000084.1_pt1 | contig 13000 bp, 13 predicted proteins | sample 2041331 | NCBI WGS metagenome assembly RCNA01 (sample SAMN09708233, study PRJNA481090) | Marine sediment metagenome, whole genome shotgun sequencing project. | reverse complement strand
GGGCCTGATTTTGGGTCTTCATGCGCGGGTTGTTGCGCCGGCTTCGGCGCGGCTTGCTCACGGGAAGGTTTGATTTCAATCAGTTTTTTTTTTGGTCACCGTCGGAAGCAAAATCTTTTAAGTCATTGAGCAGCTGTTCGAGGGGAATCAGCTTTTTTTGCTCTAACAGTTTGAGAAAGACCAGCTCAAAGGCGTATCTGGGTTCCGAGGCCATGCGAAAGACGGGTTCCTGACTGACAAGCAGGTCGAGGATCCGGACCAGACCGAGAAAGTACCTCACAGCATCACGACAACCTGTGGAGCCTGCACGGTTTGGTCGAATGTCTGGAACGCCAGGATCTACACGATGAAGCGAAGCTGATGCGCGCCCGCCTCAACCTCGCCAAAGCGCGCGCCGACGTGCCGGTGAACGCGTCCTGCGCCTGTCGCATGCAACATCTCTGCTGCGAGACCTGAAACGCGTGACCTGAACCGTGGCCGATTATCACCTTTACGCGCACAAAAACTCTTATGCGATGACAACGCAGCTACTGTTGGAAGAGCTCGGCATCGACTACAACGTCACCTGGTTTAATGTGCACAAACCCGAAGAGTTTCCAGCCGATTTCCTGCAACTGAACCCGAACGCCAAAGTACCCCTGTTGATCACTCCTGACGGTCCGATCTACGAATCAGCCGCGACGATGATGTACCTGTCGGAAAAACACGGTAACCGCTTCATGCCGATTGTCAACGACCCGCAGCGAGGTCCAGCACTGCAATGGCTGTTTTATCTGATGAGCACCTTCCAGCCAGAAGTTCTGATTCAATTTTACGTTGAGCGTTACTTCCCTGAAGACGAGTCAATGCAGCAAGCGCTCAAAGCAGCCTCGTTGCGCGAACTGGAGACCCTGTGGGGAATTATCGATAAAGCCCTCGACCCCGGGCCCTGGTTTCTCGGCGAGACTTACAGCCTTTGCGACATGCTGTTTGTAATGCAGGCGATCTGGGTCGAAAATCAACCGCCAGATTTGACTCAATTTCCCAATTCAACGCGCCTGATGAAAACCGCTTTTGAACGACCCGCAGTGCAACGCGTGATTGCCATCCATCAGATCGAGCACCTGACTGCGCTCTAGAGCCTGAAACTTTTTCTCCGCATCATCAAATGACAATCACTTGATCACTTGCAGCTGGATTGGCAATCGATACTTAAGAGCAATAGAACCACTCAATGCAGGTGTGAGATGACGCGACTCGGGGACTTAGAAAAACTTGAACTCGAATACGTAGATAAACATGTAGGCCTCGTAGCAGATCAACAGTAGGTAGCCACCGAAAAAAGCCTGCAGCAGGTGCTCTACATTTAGCGCCCTGAAAAACTTGCGCCGCGCTGTAGCCACCAGGATCATCAGCGACAACGCAGTAAGGCTGAGTTTCACCGCCAGAAATCGTTCGACACTTTGCTCCAGCATGGACGCCATCACAAAATTCGCTTCGGTTGCACCCAATTCCAGCAAGTTCAAGGTGAATAGCGCATCGACACAACTGAGTAGCAAAAGTCCTATGGCAAGAAACAGGATGCGGGGCTCGTGCCAGTCAAACAGGAAGTGATGTTTATCGACCTGACGCCGGCTGCCACGCCGCCGGGGCCGGAAATTCCCATACAGGAAGGACCACCACACACCATCACGACGATTGATAGAGTAACGTCGGTCTGCAATCTGGTCGGATATCGATACACCACCGTGGTACACCGGCTGCGTTCGCAGTTTAACCGATCGATACGAAGTAACAGGGCGCAGAGCATTGTCTGACTTGCGACTTGAACGGTGGGGTTGCCCCCTGGGCATTTGGATTTCTTGTTTTTGCATGGTGCGATCATGCTACGCAACCCAGCGGGCAAAAATATTGACGCAGTTGGCATTTCGTTCACCGGCAAGCCATCGGTTGCCGACAATGAGGCGACAACCAAATCAAGGCCATGAGAAAGGCTACAGGCTAAATATCGATGCCACCCGGCCCCGCCTGCAGGCAAAGAACCGGTTTTAAGAATCAGCTGCGCAGCCACTGGTGTCTGAATTTCTCGCTGTCTTTGGTATCCGGAATCTCCCTCGCCAATGACTCCACCAGTTGCTCCAGACTGGTGCTGTATGCCGCATGATGCCGCACCAGCCTGCTGGCCAGCGGGCCGATATAACCCGCATAGTCTTCACCGATCTGTTGCAGTTTGTCATCGTCGAAGCTACGAACCGGGGTTGCTGTAGTTCTGGTCCCGGATTGGTTGATGCGGGTAGTATCAACGCGCGTGCCACTCATCACTTCCCATCGCTTGAGAAATTCTTCACGTTCACCCGCTTCGGGTATTTCTTTCGAGATCTGCGTAACCAACTCTTCCGGCGAGGTATGCTCCACATCATAGGAAGTCATGATGTTCTTGGCGATCGGCCCGACGTAGTCGACCAGTAAACTGGTCATCGAATCGAGCTCACCCGGGTTGGTTGCATAAGCCTCGGGCTCCTCGTGTAAAGGTACCTGCTGAACCGGTGCCTGCGATGACGGTACCTGCGGTGTCTGACCGGGCCTCTGCCCGACCGCCGTAGCATCATCCGCGGCATTGGCGGCTGCTTTCGATGCATTCAGCTTTGGCAGCACTTCCTTGATACCCTGCACAAACTCACGGGCACTTTGATAGCGCTCCGCCTGCACAACCGACAATCCCTTGAGCAGAACGGGAATCAGGGCCGTCGGATAGAGAACAGAGTAATTGATGCGATTGTTCGGCGGCAGGTTGGCGATTTCAGGCAAACTGGAACGCGGTATTGCCGGAGTCTTCGGTAGCAAGGCAAGCATGTCGAGAAACACCACTGTTACCGAAAAAAGATCGGCACGTGAGTCTACTTTCAGGCCGAACATCTGTTCGGGCGCCATGTATTTCGGTGTACCAACAACGGCGCCGGTCATGGTCAACTCGGGGCTTTCAGCTACCCTGGCGATCCCGAAATCAGCCAGTTTGACACTGCCACCTTCCTTCAAAATCATCACGTTGGCCGACTTGATGTCGCGGTGAACAATGTCCAGGTTATGCGCCGCATGCAAGGCTTTGAGCAATTGCGAAATGATAGAAAGCGACTTTTGCAGTTTGATACCACCGCCTGTTTTAATAATTTCCTGCAGTGACGCTCCTTCCACAAACTCCATGACAATGTAAGGCATGTCGCCGTCCTGGCCGTATTCGAGCACCATCACGATATTGGGATGGACGCACCTGGCCGCTGACTTGGCTTCGCGCTTGAAACGTTCCAGAAACTCACCGCCACTTTGCTCGGTGATCAGGTGCGGGTGCAGAATTTTTATCGCGACCCGACGTTCGATGTCCGCATCGAAGCCTTCATAGACCACGCCCATCGCGCCTTCACCCAGCAACGACAAGATCTGGTACTTTCCGATCTTCTCCGGCAGATCACCCATCGCTTCAGACCTGGGTTCTGTCCAACAACTTCACCGCGCTGGACAGGCTCCGATACATCAGGTTAAACGAATGTCCGAGAGACGACAGTTCGTCTTTTCCGGACTGATCAAATTCGGAGACGCTCATGTCACCCTTACTGATTTCTTCAGCCCTGGCGGCAATCTTGTTGACACGCTTGATAATGATCAGATGCAGAAAAACGTTGAGCACCAGCCAGATCGCGGCAAACACGGCCCCGAGAATAATCATGAACGCGTTAAAGGTGGCATCCGCTCGCGCTATGGGTATAGCCATCGGCACGTTGACGATCTGGGCACCTATGATTTCATTATGCTTCCAGCCGAAGCCGTTATGTGCGCCATATTTCTTGACCATTGCGGCGGGAGCGGCATCCGGTGTGCTATGGCAGACGAGACAGCCTTTCTTGGTAATTTTAAACGGCGTGCTTAAAAACAGGTATTGACCGGTCGGAGTCGAACGCACACCGCTATATTCCTTAACATCCGCGTAATTACGAAAGTATTGAATGATATCCTCTTCCCATGCAGCCGCTTTATGTTCCGGGTTAGTCGGATTGAGCGCCGCCTCCTTGTAGGAATAATCTGGATAGGTCTTGCGCAGGCGCTTCATGTTTTCGGTAGCAGCATAGGCCGGCACGGTCTGCGACAGGAATTCGTCCGTATCGATTTTATTCAACAGGGGGCGTATTTCTTCTACGGTGTAGGAACGCACGCTGCGCGCCGCTTCCATCATGATTCTGGCTTTGAGTGCTACTTCTTCCTTGGCATTTTCCAGCAATATTTTCTTGGTCAGGAAAGACGCCGCTGCAAATCCGACAACAAAGACCAGGAACATCGCCAGATTGAATTTAAGCCGTATACTCACGCTGCTACTCCTGGTCTGCTTGTACACCGCAGATTTATTGTTTTTCTGGGTTGTAGATAGCGGATATTACCTTAAATCCTGCGACCTTTGTTATACTCGAACCAATTAAAAATTGGTCGTACGCGTGTCCCCCTCCAATAACGAAGTCACCATCATGTTTGCAGATATAGTTGGTAGTACACGACTGTATGAAATCATGGGTGATGAGGTCGCCGAGAAACTGGTAACAACGACACTGAAGCAGCTTTCGAAAATCATCGACAAGTCGCATGGAATAACCATCAAAACCAGTGGTGACGATGTCATGTGCAGTTTTTCCAACGTCGAGAACGCGCTCAACGCTGCCCGCGACATGCACCTTTTTCTGGCAGAAAGAACAGCTCCCTCCAGAGACTATAAAATCGCGATCCGCATCGGTGCGCATACCGGACCGGTGATCGAAACCGAAGGAGATATCTATGGAGATGCGGTAAACCTCGCCGCGCGGGTAGCGGCCCTTGCACGCGGTGGTAAAACGCTGGTTACCGGTTATACGGTTGAACAACTCAGCGAAGTAACCCGCAAACGCTGCCAGCGCCTCACCACCACAACGGTAAAGGGCAAGGAATTACCGATCGATACATACGACGTGGTATGGGAGCAAACCGATGAGCTCACCCGCATTGTGGGTAACGAAGTGGCGAACGCTCTACAGAGCTTGCTGACCATTCGCTACGACGATAACGTCATCAGGCTTTCCACAAACGCAGTAACCAGTGCCTCGGTTGGGCGCGGCCAGGACTGCGATCTGATCATTCCATCGCAACAGGCGTCGCGCGAGCATTGCAAAATCGAATGCAATCGTGGCAAATACATATTTGTCGACAACAGCGCCAATGGCAGCTACATCAATCACAACCAGACCGAAATGTTCTTTCACCAGGAACGGGTACCGCTGACCGGTGAAGGTTACATCAGCCTGGGCGAACCTTCCGTGAATAACCCCGATTTCCTGCTGCACTATGCGATTGAGCTCGTCGATAGCAGCCAGGCGAAATCCGCATAGCCCACCGCCAATCAGGAAGGTCGGTGAGCTTCCTGTCAGACGAAGCCGGCATATCGCCTGCAGACCACCGTTTTAAAAATGAAGTCCATGAAGCCGATATAATCGACCACCGGTAAATCGACGCGCTGCTGGATCGCGGCCGCAAAACCTGGAAAGGTGGTGCATTCCAGAAGCAGCATACCGACCCCGGGATTCTGACGAACAAAATCCTGAGTAATTTCGACCAGCTGTTGCTCCAGCAAAGGCACATCAAGCGTGGTGCGTGTACCACCGAGGTGAGTCGCCATGAATTCGCTGGAGTCCTCGGCACCAAACACCTTGATCCGATCCATGTTGGTGACGCCTGCGGCTCGAAAAAAGCTTTCATCCAGGTATGCTCGCGAAGCCGTAAACACGCCTATGGATTTCGATGGAGATATCATTCGCAACAGCAACGGCAACAGGATCAACGGCGAGGTAAATACCGGTATGGAGACTGACTCAGCGAGCACATCCTGCACGCTCGAAAAGAATCCACAACAGGTAACAATTGCCCGCACACCTTCACCTTCCAGTTCTTTAGCAGCCGACACCAGTAGATCTACCTCGACAGGGCGAGGGTCGGCCCACTCATCAGCATGAGGGGGATACCAGTCCAGCCCCTTGACCACTTTCAACCTCACCGGATAATCATAACTGCTGGCATTGCCAACATTACCGGGCAGCATCGGATAGCGTCGATTATCAAACATCAAAATGCCGATAGCTTCACCCGAATAGGGATACCCTCCGCTGATAATCATGCTTCACACCTGATTGACCTGAACCAACCACCATTAAAAAGGCCCGGGATTAACAATGCAAACCTCGGGAGCCACTTTGTCGCCTGGATTTCTGCGCAGCTATGCCTTGCGATAAATTGGTTTGTCGCCAACCAGCGTGAACCGATTCATGACGCGATGCGCGCCCCATAATCACATGACGCATAGTGCTGAGTAAAACGATTGTCGCAGAAGGCAATGTGGTTGGAGGACAGCTTGATGGGTTGCTCGAAGCCTGGCAATTTCGAGATCCCGACCATGTAGTAGCCAATCTCGGCGAGTGGCTGCCTGGGTCTGACGCACATACGATAATATTTCGTGGTTTCAACCTTCATCATTCTAACTGTGATCACAGTCGTTGACGACTGCCAATTTCGTCAGTAGCATCATCCTCTTGAGAATAAGCGACTAAAACAGACCCTGGTATCCATAAATATGAGCAAATCTTGCGGCGAAGCATTGATGCATCTACTCGGATCTTACGGTGTGACCACTGTTTTCGGCATTCCGGGAGAACACACTCTGGAACTCTATCGCGGCATCCAAAAGAGTAATGTTCGCGCGGTCACCCCGCGTAACGAACAGGGCGCCAGTTTCATGGCCGATGGCTATGCACGCGTCAGCGGTGAACCCGGTGTATGCACCCTGATCACCGGGCCAGGCGTCACTAACGCCGCCACTGGAATCGGTCAGGCCTACGCGGATTCCATCCCGATGCTGGTTATTTCCAGCGCTAACGACAGCGCCTCACTTGGCAAGGGCTGGGGACGCTTACACGAAACCACCGATCTGTGCGCCATTACCCGTCCAATCACGGCCTTCAGCGTGATGGTGCATCACCCCTCGGAGATCCCTGAACTGGTCGCACAGGCTTTCACCGTATTTCGCTCACGCCGACCAAGGCCGGTGCACATCGCGATTCCCATCGACGTCATGGAGATGCGCGTCAGTGACGACTGGCAGCCTTATCAGATTGCCGAGCTGCCCATTCCGGCACCCGCCGCAATTAAACAGGCTGCGGATCTGCTATCCCGCCGTAAAAGCTGCGTAATGATGGTCGGTGGTGGCGCTCAGCACGCGAGCGATGAAGTCACCCGGCTTGCGGAACGCCTGCAGGTGGGTGTTATCGCCTCGAATGCCGGCAAAGGCGTAGTCGCTGATAGCAACCCACTCAGCCTGGGCGGGGCCATCATCAGTCCGGTCGTACATGACTATCTGGCCAAAGCCGAAGTGGTGCTCGCCATCGGCACCGAGCTCGGTGAAGCCGACAGTTTCATCTACGACCTGCCGGTCAATGGCAAGGTGATCCGCATCGACATCGATCCGGCGCGCTTCAGTGACGCCTTTCCAGCTCACATCGCCATCCTGGGTGATGCGCGGTCAGCCTGTGCGCAGCTGCTGAATGAACTCGACGGCAGAGATTGCGGCCGATCATCGACCGAGGTAATCGCCGAACTCGACCAGCTTCGTAGCCGCCAGCGGGCCGCCTATACCGACGTTGAACGCCAACATATTCATCTACTCGATATTCTACGCAGCGAGTTGCCCGACAATGCAGTGATCATGGGAGACATCGCGCAGCTGGTATATACCGGTACAGCAGCAATGAAAACCCTGCAACCACGCACCTGGTTTTACCCGGCAGGTTTCGGCACGCTGGGTTGCGCACTACCCGATGCCATCGGTGCCAAAATCGCAATGCCGGATAGAACGGTTATCGCGCTGGTTGGTGATGGCGGATTCATGTTCACTGTCAACGAACTGGCCACCGCAGTTGAAGAAGGCCTGTCGATCCCGGTCATCATCTGGCACAACCACAGCTACGCGATGATTCGCGACGGCATGGTGAAGCGAAATATACCCGAGATCGGTGTCAATCCGCGCGCCCCCGATTTCGTCAAACTGGCCGATGCTTTCGGCTGCCCTGGCAGTCTGGTCGATAGCGATGACAGCTTCAGGCAAGCCTTGCAGGCCGCTCGCGAACATCCCGGGCCAAGTCTGATCGTGGTGCACGAAGATGCCCCCTGGTTGATGTGAAAAGGTGAACCAGGACATGCTCACAACCGACAAGATAAACTGCACTGTTGACTTCGAACGCGATGGCAAGCAATTCGGTAACCTCGAACTCAGCTTCTCCGATAATCAGAACGCCTTCGCCAAGGTTCCGGTTCCCGTCGTCAACATCAAAAACGGTCCGGGTCCAACACTGTTATTGACGGCCGGCAATCATGGCGACGAATACGAAGGACAGGTCATCCTGAGGCGGCTAATCCATGAGATCTCTGCCGCAGACATCAGCGGACGCGTTATTCTGCTGCCCGCGCTGAACTATCCCGCCATGCTCGACAATTCGCGGGTATCGCCGCTCGACCAGGGCAACATGAACCGCAGTTTTCCCGGCATAGAGGGTGGTCCTCCGACCTCAGCCATCGCTCATTTCGTGAGCAACACACTGCTGCCACTGGCAGACGCGGGTATCGATTTGCACTCGGGCGGATCATCCGCCTATTACCTGCCTTCGGTGTTCCTGTGTACCGCGAGCGATCCCGGGATGACACTGGCCAATCTCGAACTCGCAGAAACCTTTAACGCACCCTTTACCTTTGTCGTCGACGGCGCCGGCAGTTCCAGCGGCTTCGACCCAGTGGCCAATCGGATGGGGGTAGCGTTTATTTCGACCGAACTCAGCGGCGGCGCCAACGTCAATGTCGGGGCGACCGCCATCGGTATGCGCGGCGTAAAAAATGTCATGCGCCGACTCGGCATTCTTGCCGGAGCACTCGAGCAGGATGAGCCGACTCGCTTCGTCAATGGCATCAATGGTAGTCGTTACCTGAGCGCACCCTACAGCGGAATTTTCGAAGCTTGTCACGAGCTTGGCGACCAGGTAATGGCCGGCGATATAGCAGGGCATCTCTACTCGACAGAAGAAGTAGAACGCGCTCCGTTGGCGCTAAGCTTTGAGCAACAAGGTCTGCTGATGGTGCGTCGAAACGGCGCGCGCGTGGTACGAGGTAGTCACCTGTTTCTGATCGCCAGTGAGATGGAGCGCAGCCATGTGCTTGGCGACAACTGAGCTTCAAGCCGATACATCAATAATGAAAATCTTCGCTGGCGGCGACCAGTGTCGATGAAGTATTCCGCTGCCACCTTGTTCAAACAGGCTTTGCGCGGCCAACGCAAGTGGCCTCCAATCGTCGCCGCCCCGCCGCTCAAGAAAAATGATGACGTCATCATAATCGGTGCCGGAGGACACGGTCTTGCCGCCGCGTGTTACCTTATCAGCCAGCTGATGTGCCGCTGGAATGCAGCAACCGCATGATAAACTCACCTTCAATGATTGATTCACTGGCGACCCTGACGAGATGACTTCGAGCACCCGCAAACTGCCCAAAAACCTTAGCGTCACCTCATTGAATGATCGCATTTACCAGAGTGTGAAATGGTCATTGATCATCGGTGAATATTTCCCGGGCAGCGTGCTGTCAATTCGTTCACTGGCGAAAAAGATGGGCACCAGCACCATGCCGGTGCGAGAGGCGCTGACTCGGCTCGCCTCGGAACGCCTGCTGCTGTCATCGGTAAAACGATCTTACAAGGTCGCCGAACTCGACTCCAAACGTGTTGCAGACCAGTTCTTCCTGCGCGCGCGACTGGAGGGCATAGCCACCGAAATCGCCGTACCCAACCTGACGGCGAGCGAGATCGATGAGCTGGAAACACTCGCCCAGATGATGGAACGTGACGTTGAAACCGGCAGCAACGAGAACTACATCGTGCGTAACTATAACTTCCATTTTTCCATTTACGCGGCGAGTCAAAACGAAGAGCTGTTCTGGTCGATCGAGCGCCTGTGGGCACAAACCGGTCCTTACCTCGCGCAGGTAGTGCGTAATCAGAACATGCCGGAGGAATGGCAGGTGTTGCACACCGAGATCGCCAGGGCGATTCGTGCGCGTAATGCCGGCAAGGCGGCCCGCCTGATCGAAAAAGACATCAGCTGGGGTGTTGAAACATTCGCCTCCTTTATCGCTAAAGAGGAGATCAAACATGAGTGAAGCGCTCACTAAAGGCGCACACAATCTGCTGCAAAACTGCGCCGGTGCAACGGCAGGTGATCAGGTGTTACTGGTCGGTGAGTCCGGATCCGCTCCTTTTTTCGACCCGCGCCTGTGCGACGATCTGGCAGAGGTCTGCACAACACTCGGCATCGAATCGCAAATAATACTCGCGCAACCCGGTGCCGATGCCAGTCAGTTTCCCGTTGCGGTCAGTGAGGCAATGCAGACTAGCGACATCACGATTTTCTTTTCCCGCCTGGGTGATCAACTGCGCTTCATCGAAAGCCCCGGTGCGAGCAAAAAGATCATGTGTTATACGCTCGATCGCGCGCATCTGGCGTCAGATTTTGCCGGCACTGATTATCATACGATGCAACGACTGCACGATCATCTACTCGCGAAAATCACTGCATCGAAAACCTATGCCATCGAGGCGCCAAACGGCACCTCGCTCACTGCCATCGTGCCCAACCAGATCGAGAGCGGGAAGTCGCCGCTCACCGAGTTCAGTCTGCAGCTTTTCCCGGTGATGATTTTCCCGCCATTGCACTTTCATCGGCTTGATGGGCAGCTGGTGCTGGAGAATTTCCTGATGTCATCGTCGACGCGTGCCTATGCCGATAGCGTGCTGCACCTCGATTCCCCGATAAAGATAACTGTCGAGGATTCGCAAATGATCGCCTTCGAGGGCAATAATCAACTGATCGGCAGGCTGCGACATCAGCTTGAACGTGCCGCCAGCATCACCGGTGGTGACCCTTACCAATTGAACTCCTGGCACACCGGCATCAATCCCTATACGTTTTATCAGGGGGACCCTTACCAGGACCTGGAACGATGGGGCACCGTCGCTTACGGATCACCCCGCTACACTCACATTCACGCGGCTGGAAAAGACCCCGGGGATGTGTCCATCCAGCTATTTGATGCCAGCATTGCTTTCGATGGCGAGGTCTTGTGGGATAATGGGCGATTCAACTATCTCGACAGCGAGGAGGTCCGGGACATACTAAACCCCGCCGAGCGTAAGCAGTTGAACGCTTCGGTGCGCCTCGATATCGGATTGTGATGACGAATTCGGTCTGGTTGCATGCAGCACTGAAATTCATGCAGGTTGCAAGGTATAAGGACAGCAATAATCTAAATCCTGATGGTGTATTTCTAGAGTAAACCTCGATCAGGCTTTTTATCAATGAGTTTGAGAATGAGTAAAATATTGGAAAGCAAAACCCCTAAATACCTTCAATCCGAAGCCATCGAACAGTTTGAACGGGACGGATATTTTTCGCCGGTCCCAATAATTTGCGAGTCCGCGGCTAAGGCATATCGGGCCAGACTCGAAGCCTATGAGCTCGAATTGGGGCACCCGGTTCAGGGCCCCCTTCGAACTAAACCTCATCTGCTATTCAAATGGGTCGATGACTTGATGCGCAATGAAACCGTGCTCGATTGTGTTGAGGATTTGATCGGGCCCGACATCCTCTGCTGGAACACCTGGTTCTGGATCAAAGAAGCGAATTCCACCAGTTATGTCTCCTGGCATCAGGACAGTCAATACTGGGGGCTCGACACCAGCAACCTGGTTACGGCCTGGCTTGCGCTTTCACCGGCAAGCGTTGACAGTGGTTGCATGCAAGTGATGCCGGGCTCGCACCTTGAAGCACCCATGGTTCATCAGGATCTCTACAATGACGACAACCTGCTGACGCGCGGCCAGGAAATAGTTGATATCGACGAAACGAGGGCTGTCTCCATGCCATTAAAAACCGGTGAAATGTCGTTTCACAACATCAGTATTGCCCACGCATCGGGAGCGAACGTGACCGCTGATCGAAGAATCGGGCTTTCATTTCACTATATGCCCACGCAGACATCCCAGTTAAATGCGGACTGGGACTGCGCAAGTCTGGTTCGCGGCGAAGACCGCTATGACCATTTTGAGCTCTCACCATCACCCACATGCGACTTTGATCCGATCACTGTTGCCTATCATGAGAAAGCGACAACGGCGATGCGTAAACTGCTATTTCAGGGGGCAGAAAAAGTGCGCCCCACTATCTGATTTTTCCGAGAAAATCAGATAGTGGTGATTGCAATTCCCACCATGTTCTTGCAATACCTTGCACTGTATCAATACAGCTTCAGGTCACCCGGAATATGGCGCTAATCCAGCCACTCAATAACGTCTAGCTCGGCGTCATTACAACAACATCACCGTGCTTGTTGATATGAAGTGCTCCAATGGCGAATAGTAAGGGCTGAAATTATAGCGGTCGTCATTCAACAAGGTTCCCACGGAAGAAAGCTACAGGTCCGGCAGCCTGAACAACTATTCTCGAGGAAACCTGTCCAACTCCGGTATACACTAGAGCGCTGTAAAGTTTATCAAATCGGTTTGCGTGTTATACAAATGAGAATCTTCACACTGGGTCTGTTGTTACTGTTGCTAAACGGATGTAGCACTGGTGTTGTCGTGCATGATCAAGATAGAGCTGCCGAGCTTGTAGTTGATTGTCTGACCGCTTTTAAATCCGATGATGGCATCAAGCTATCCTATGCGTGGACCGATGATAAATATAAAGCGACCGTATCTGCAGACGAGTTTGCTCGAATCGTCAGTACCATTCGGAGCAACAACCAGGGCGCGGACATTCACCTGGATGGCTTCGAGTTTTTCGGACCCGTTGAAGCCATTACCGTTCATGCCCGTTCACAAAACAGTACAGGGACAACCTGGTTCAAATTCATGCTGGTTGGA
>RCNA010000083.1_pt1 | contig 13022 bp, 3 predicted proteins | sample 2041331 | NCBI WGS metagenome assembly RCNA01 (sample SAMN09708233, study PRJNA481090) | Marine sediment metagenome, whole genome shotgun sequencing project. | reverse complement strand
GAAGGGGGACTGCTGCGAAGCAAAAGCGGTTAGAGGAAAGAAAGAGACTGATTGCCAGGCAGTTGGAAGAAGGGGTGCAGAGGAAAGAGCTGAAACGAAAGGAGGTCCATACTGAGTGGCAGGCGGTAGCAAGGACAGACCTGATGCCGCAGGAACGGAGCGAACTTGCGGAGGTGGACAAGATCCGGAGGGCAACTGTAAGGGACCAGTTGACACCCGGGAAACAGCACCAACTCCAGCAGGAGGATACAAAGAGGCGGGCAGTGGCAAGGAGAAGGTTGCCACGAGAGAAACGGCATCAGCTGCAAGAGGATGATACCTTGCGACAGGCAGTTGTAAGGAAAGGGCTACCTTTACATGTCCGGCGCCACCAGTTGGAGGTACACAGCTTGCAGCAGAAATTTGCAAGGTTGCAGTTGTCAGGAGAAGAGATACAGCTGCGGCAACAAATGAATACGGAGGCTCACCGAGTGGCAGCCGAAAGGGCGAGGGAACAGGATTGGCTAGTAGTAGGTGATTCTGTTCCCACTTTCATTCATAAACTCGAATTAGCATGTGCGAGGCAATCCGCTTCACAACGACAGGAACCGGGGAACCAGGATGCTGACAATGACGATGCCTTGGAGGAGGAAGATAGATCAGGGGGAGACAGTGGAGCAGGTTTATTTGCGAATTATCTCAAGGACATTACCTCCGCTTTGTACTTGTACTATGCTAATTCTGGTTTCCTGCGCTTTTCTCAGTGGAAAGACTATAGTGAAGAGTTTGATGGTTGTGATATAGATGTTGATGCTATCAAGCGCGAAATTAAGGATGAGCAGCCAACCGAGCACGAGTTACAAGAAATAGTGTCCCACTTCTTAACCAAGCATTCATATACTGGAGGGGATCTTCCCGCTTGTGGAGCTTGCGGTATACGTATTCAGGAATGCAATGTTACACCGTCTTTGAAGTACAGACAACTTTATCTGTCAGATGATGATGCAGCCCTTTTACAGTACACAGAAGAACAGACCGATAAACTGGTGGATTGCATCAATGATCCCAGTTGGACTATTCAAGTTCCGATCGATAAAGAATGGACCATGAAAAAAGTGGAAGCATGGCGCGTTCGATCTGTGTACCATCAGAAGAATGTTTCAAGTGGAGAAGCACTCATTGCTGAGGATGACAATGGAGTAGTTCAGCAGGATAATCAACGGCAGCATGAATTGGTTGATTCTGATGAAGAAGCAAACGAAGATGTTGATACAGCTAGTATGGAAGACATTGGCCATCCAACACACCATGCAATGCAGTACGAACTTGCAGCTTCAGATGAAGAAGAAGTAGCGAATGCTGACAATGGAGTAGTTCAGCAGAATAGTCAACAGCAGCATGCATTGGTGGATTCTGATGAAGAAGCAAACGAAGATTTTGATACAGCTAGTTTGGAAGACATTGACCATCGAACACACCATGAAATGCAGTATGAACTTGCGGCTTCAGATGAAGAAGAAGTAGCGAATGCTGATATGGCCGGCATTACAACCTTGGAGCATCAGGTACTTCCTGGTGAGGAAATGCAATATGAATATGTTGATTATGATAATGAAGAAGAAGGACAAGTTTATGATGTACCTGATAATATAACAGCTACAGGCGGTGGAGAAGTATTTGTATCCGATCACAATGAATCAGTCCAGCTCGAACATCAGCAACAGGCTGAAGCAATCCATGCAAATGGGGAAGATGGACAAGATGCTGAGATGGCTAGTGTCGACAGTAGAGGGTCTCAGGATGAGGCCAACCAAGGGATCTATTGGCACTTGCACCCAGAACTTGTTGACATTGATACCGATGGCGATGAGTACACTATGATTTGTCCCACTTGCAACTCCCAGTTATCGGATACAGAACGCTCGCCAGCCAAACTTCCGAAACATTCGGTAGCAAATGGGATTGACTTTGGGTGTTACAAAAGGGCTGGTTTGGAAATGCCCAATCTCTACGAACAACTTATTATTGCAAGATGCCGTTTGTTCTTTGCAACTGTGAAAATTGCTTCCAATTTATATGGTGTTACCAACAGTGATATTCAACACATAATGAAGTGTCATGCCGTGCTGTTTCCTCACAATTCTCCGACAGTAGCTTCATATATGTTCAATCCGAATATTTTTGGAAAAGATGGTATATTGGATTTGGAGGCTTTGAAAGGTTTGATGCAGATGTTGATGATGGATGAAAAGGGTAACGTAGACAATTTGTTTTGGACAGTCTACAACACAGCCATCATCTGCGCCAGGGCATTTGTTGTTGCACAGTGGTTGCTGGTGTTGCAACGTACGAATTGTTGTTACCATGATTTGAAACTTCAGTGTATCGAAAAAGTTGTCGAAATAGTGAACAAGCTGAATGAACATCTGCGGGAAACTGCTGTGGCAGTTACAGATCCTGAGGCTCTCGCTTTGGAGCGGAATGCAGGGTCTGATGTGGCACAAGTACAGAATCTGGAAGGCCCTGATGCGTTCAGACCTGAATTTCGGTCAAGAACAGCCGCTGCAACACACAGTGATGGGGACCAACCATTTGCAATGTCATATTCATATGTAACTAACAAAGAAGAAGCATACATGACAGGTGATACTACTGATGACTATCGTTACAAGGCACTTGCTAAGGTTGTGAATTTAGGAGACGAGGACATCAAGCATCTAGGAGGAAAGGATGTTCATGGGACAGGACTTTTTGTTGATATGAAAACGGTGAATGAATACTTACACCAGTTTCCACCCAGTATGCAATTTTCGTCGGTGCGAGCATCTGAACCCCTATGTGATTTTACAGAATGCGATAGAGGGTTAGCATCCTGCTTCCCCCAGGTATTCATGCTTGGAACTGGCTACGGAAAGGTAGTTGGGAGAATTGATCAGGGAGCCAGATACCATCTTCTTAATCAGTGGCACAATGTACCCTCCGAATGTCGGTGTTTATTGGGGTTTCTTTTTGATATGAAGCAAAGAATGGAAGTTTTTGATGGTGTCAAGGCTTATGTTGAAGGGAATAGTAAGTCGCTTCAGAGTATACGAGAGTTGCTAGAGAGCAAAGATGAACGGGCGCAGTTGAAGGCCGCAATTCAGTTCCCTTACACACGAGGAGCTAAGAAGATGCTCACAAAGTACATGGGCCACCTCCGCTTTGCTGGAAAGGATGTCGCATATGGAGCAGTGGAAGGGAGTAAGCTAGCCCACCGTGCAATGGGATGCACTAAAAGGTATTCTGCAGCTACGTGCTTTCTGACATTCAGTCCTGCCAACTTGGATAATCCCCGTGCCATCCGAATGACGTTTGCAAGTAAAAACAACAAGAGTTTTCCTGCTATGTTTCGGCCGGGTTGTCGCCATGGTAACAACGGAACCGAGTTTTTGCAGAGCTTGACTGAAACTTCCATCGTGTCGGAAGGTATAATAACAATACCTCGTGCAGAAAGATCCACAAGGGCAATGAACAATCCTGTTGCATTTGTGATGGAGAACAAGATGCTTTTGTACGATATCCTGACAGCATTGATTGGTCTGCATCCAGAAAGCAAGGGGTATTATGCCAAGATTGGTGGAGAAGCCAGCCGGAAAACAAGGTATTACCGGACAAGAAAAGGAATCCTGGGTTATCCGTTGTTCCTGATTGGTGTGACAGAAGACCATAAGAAGGGTTCCCTCCACTGGCACTTGAATGTGAATGCTGGGATATCGGCTTATGCCATGCAGCGCTTTGCTAACTTACCTGATATCTGTAGTGATATTTCAGCAGTCCTTGATACACTTTATGTATCCCGTTTGTCACCGAATGTCCAGGTTGGGGTTCTGGTTCGAAAATTGATTCGCGCAAAATACCACAGGTGGCATATTCCAGACATAGTGGTGGAGGCTGTGACCCCACAGGCTGTGTTACCTTCCAGAGCCGGGGATTTCGCGGCAGTAGAAAGTGGCGTACATGCTCCCTTATCTACTGAACGGTTGCAGTCATCGATGGATGTGCAAGGTGCAATTCAAAATCTGCATGATTCCACACATAGTTTTGCAAGATGCCACCAAGGGGATCGCGGTAAACAGGGTTGTGCACTCAGCATGCCTAGTACTTGCAGAGAAAAGACGTGGCCGGTTAGACTTATCCCTAATTTACCTGACGTACCTGTAGGTGATGATGAAGGTAGTGGTAACAGCAGTAAAGAGGGAGGCACACCTAATTCATCCTACCTGGTCGTCCCCCTAGCACAAGGTGATATTACAGATGATGACAGTAAACACCACCTTCGGAATTTGGTCAACGACAAGTTGGACGATACAGTTGTTGTTTGGGAGTCCCGGCGTCCTGAACACCATTCTACAATGTTTGAAGTTGATCTTACGGATTGCAGTAATCCTAAGCCACATGTCATACAGGCATTACAGGATTTGTTAGGGAATGTTGCCCCATATAGCAGGAATGCCAACCCATTTTGGAAGTGGCTTGAGGAAGAGGCATCGGATGATCAACTCCTGGAACTATTTAATTATGTCAAGCAGCAGCTCCCTCTGTCAAATGGTTATGTGGCAACTTTCAATCCAGGTCTTTCATATTGTACCGCATCCCATAATAATGCATGCCTTCTTGGTAGCTTGGGACAGGCTCGAGGTGCAATGTTCTACCTTCTTCCCTACGAAAAGAAGAACAAATTTCCGCTCGATCAAGCACTCCTAATTGTTGATCAGGCCTTGAAGCATGTGGAGGAACACGAGTCTACGGCATCAGATAGTGGAACAATGCAAAGAACGACAAAACACTTTTTGACTCGTATCATCAACCGGCTGCATCTAGTAATGGAAATTTCAGATTGGCAAATCGCAGCAGCGCTCCTGGAGTTGCCTAGCATGTTGACAAGTGACAAATTTGTATATGGAAATCCTGGTGCCTTGGCAGCTTTCCAGGCACATCTTGAAATGGACAAAGACGCCACTGAAGCTTTTCAACGCCTGTGCAATTGGCTTTCTGATAGACGCCAGCATGCTAAGGATGCAGCACAACAGCGTCCGCATTGGATTGTGCCAGATATGGATGACAGTGATACTGATGACAGTGAGGAAGGCAGCAGTGATACTGAAGGAAAACATGCTGATGAATCGCAAACAACTGCTCCCCAGACTGTTCCATATGATAAGGAGGCTGTTCTTGCAGGCATGGGTTACATTCGCAAAATGACAATTAATGTTAATGGTGGTCCTTCCAACCCACCACGCCCTGTTTACATTCCAGCCTGCTCCCTTTACTACTACAGAGGAAAGGGTTTGAAGGGTGTGAACTACAATGAATATCTTGCCTGTTTTGATTTTATCAACAAACAACCTTCCCAAAAAAGGGACGATCCAAATAACTTCAAATCTCCGAAACAATTTCGAATGGATCCAACCTTCATTGGGTATCATGATAGCTACCACGTCATCCGTCGAAAACAGTGCCTGCCGTTGACAGTTGGTGGGCATCCCCGGCTTCCTAAATTTCCAACCGGAATGACTGTGACCTCCTTCAAGAATGATCCTGCCTATAATCGGTGGAAGGAGGCAGCAGATGCATTCGCTCGGTACCATTTGACATACTTCCGTCCCTTCGATCATTCTGATGCTACTACCCTTGGTTACAAATGGGAGGATCTGGAAGAGTGGATATTACAACAGCAGAGAGGGCGTGATGGCCTAGGACATTTTCGACTCATGATGATGGATAACAACATTATTGGATTGCGTACTTCCCGTATTTGTAAAACCATGACAGCGGAGTATCGAAATCGAGGTCGCGATATGTGGTCTGAGGAAACGAAGAGGGAATATGCTACAGATGAGGCCCGATTCAATGCAAGACACCAGCGTTGTTCTGGGCAAGATGATGCATTAGAGGACTATCTTTACAACCCCATCAAACAAACAGTTATGAGGAATCTCTACAAACAACTTGAACATGATCGACTGCAGCAGGTCGGGCTTGAAAAATTATCTGGTTTAACTCCTGCTCCTGCATCTGCTGTTAGGTATGCCACGGTGTCTACGACCGAACATGCAAGTATACTTTCCTTGCATTCTTCTACTACAGTGCAACAAAAATCGCAAGGGCTTGCAATATGGAAACGTAGCAACAATGATGCTCCTACTGAAGCTAGACCATCAGAAAATGACGTGCAGTTACCGGTAACAATGCACTGCAAGGCTATTCAAGCGATCCGGCAACGCATCGATACTGATCCGACAAACCACAACACCCAACAAATGCAGCTTCTCGAAACATACATTTCGCATTACGTGAATGACGCCCATGGGTGCAGTATCTGTCCGCCACCTAAACTTGTTCTTCTTCATGGTGGTGCAGGTGTAGGCAAGACAACCATTCGTGATGCTATCCTAGATGTGGCTTCTATTTGCCAAAGGTATCAAGTGAAAGTAGCCTACAATTCTATTAACGCAGCAGAAATGGGGGGACAGACAATGTCCAGTTTTGTCGGTTTAAAACCGGCTGAGCATATGAAGAGTGTCGGCACTTTTTCTCCTGCAATCGTCCAACAGTTGTTGGCATTGGGCTTTGACAGGAAGACTATAGTTGCTATTGAGGAGATTTCTACTGAAGCTCCCTTTCATTTAGCCCGTCTGCACAGGTTGTGTCAGATTACATTAAATGAGACTGATCTTGCTTTTGGTGGAATTGAGGTCTTCTTCATCGGGGATTTGTCGCAGTTGGGACCTGTCAAAAGTGGTCTTAGTCTCACGCAAGCTGTAATGGACATCCATCTGGCCCCCGATCTCCGGAAAAGGCCGACAGCCAGACAGAGGAAGCTCCCATTGGGCCCTTCTGTTCTTCCTACTGAACATCCTGAAGAAGCCAAATACAATGCGCATCATCCATTTACAGTTGGAGTGAATTTGATGACTAGCGCTCGATGGTTTGAACTGACTGAGCAAAAACGTTCTCTTGATCCCGCCCACACTGCATTGGTACAGCGATTATACAGGGGCAAGCATGTTTCACTGACCGATCTGCAGAAATATAAGGTCCTGTCTAAATCAGATTTGGAACATAAAGAATGGCTGAGTGCACCGGTTTTAGTTTCAACCAACAGGGAGCGTTATACACTAACAGACACCCGGGCTAGATGCTATGCCGAATTCATGGGTTATCCAGTTCTTCGCTGGTTGTCAAACTACAAAGATTGGAAGAATCAACCAGATCCTGCTTTTATAAACACAGCCATGCAAGATCCTTGCTTTTACGAATACTTTGTGCAGGGTGTCGACGGTTTTGTCAACGAAGTATTATTCAAAGAAATTCGCATAATCAACGGTACTCCTATCCGTTACCATTCCCTCAAATTTGATGAAAAAGATGAGGCAAATGTGCGTGATCATTTGAACCATTGCAATGCAGGAGAAGTTATCACCCTTCCTTTTCGACCTTTGGCAGTTATTGTGGAGGTGTTCCTTCCTCCAAGTACCACCCTAGATGTCATTGATGCTTTATATTACGAATTCTCCCTTGACAGGCCTGTGAAAGAACATACGAATGACCCACCTGTCGAAGGTCCCTGGAGGATTTTGATTCCCATTTATTCTCAACGCTGCAGGTGGAGGAGTAACGGTGTTCCTGTATACGGCGGGGAGTGCTTCCAGCCATCCAGTGTCAAGTTACAATCCTACTTCCCCCTCGAACCAGCCTTTGCTATTACCGTACATAAATCCGAAGGACGAACCCTCCATCGCATCATTATTGCTCTTTCACACAGCCCTGGTCAGATGTGTGATTTTTCTTACCAACAGTTATATGTTGCCATGTCCAGGGTCCGAAGTGGAGACCACATTCGGTTGTTGCTCACGGGTGAGCGAGCCGCTCAGTGGGACTCTTTGGCCTACTTAAATAGCCTGAAGGTAGATCCATCCATTCAGTTTTTCTTTGATGGATTCCGCGAATTTAATGTAACTAGACCCAATGAGAACTGGATGGATAATGAATGGAGTGCCGAGCGGGCTAATACTAAATTACGGGAACGTATCGCAAAAGAGCAGCAGGAGCTCTGAAGTTCCTTTCGACATTTTTGGGGCACTATAGTTTCATAAATTGACTTTATCTATTTAAACCTTCTTCATTGACAAGTTATACTTGGGATTTGTTAATTATGTTATCTTTGTTTTGTTGTCCTAATAGTTTTACATTTTGTATTCCTACAAATATCACTCTAAGAATTATTGATTTTAAATGAAGGTATGTTGAATAGAGTCCTTACTTGTTTGACTCTCCTTTTTTGCATTTTTGCTCAACAAGCCTCTTTTGACACGCTTCGAATCTCCTTTTCCTTCGCTCGTTCTGATCAACTTCTTCTTCCTGTTCTAATTGTTGGACCTGTTGTCCATCTGGCTCCGGATGATGCCTTTCCTCCTGGACTGGTCCTGCTGGTTTTACATTAATGAATTCCACCTCCGATTCTTCATTGCTAGTTTGGTTTCTTTTCGCCTTTGGAACATCCGCCGTTGGAACCTCCTTACCCTCTAGAACATACTGTGTTGTTCCCTGGTCTGCTTCTCTTGCTGTCACCCAACTAGCCTTTGAGTCAACAATATTCGCCAAGACCTGTTTCAATACAGTCATGATATCCGTTGGGATTTGCAGCTCTATAAGGATGTTATCGAAGTACCAATCATCAGTTGGGTGGTGACATTGTGGCTCTGCCGTATTCTTACTCCACTCGGTAAGGAAGGTTGGGCACTTTTCAACCAACTTGGACATCATCGATGATTCCTTTTGTACCATATGATATTCATCTTCCAGCGACACCAAGAAGGGGTCGTCGGGATCCCTCTCTTTTGTTCTCTTGATTTCATCTTTTATGTGTGCTAAGTAATCTTGAAGCTGCTCTTTGTTATAGTAACAGGCCAACCGCGCTGAAGATATAATTGTTGTTTTGAAACTTTCCACAATTTGCTTAAAATGTTTCAAGGTGAAAATAGGGATTGGGCCAAACCATGCTACAGGTTGCACTATCACTGCTGGTAGGCCATCAATTCCAATGAGCTGGTTCGTCGTATTCCCATCATTTGTTGTACTCCCCAGCTTCATGCAACCAGGACAAGCCCTCCTCCTACATTCTTGAAGTGGTAACCCTCCTGGTATCTGAAACGGTTGGTCGATACAGCGTTTGTAGTTGGGTGGTTCCGTATAGTGCAACTGGCATAAGCTGTAGCAAATTTCACAAACACAGTGGAACTCAGAACATTGGAACTCAAACAAGGCCCTCAAAGCAGGTTCACCAATACTGTCGTGATTATTCTGATGCTTACACCAGCAGCATTTTCGTTCATCGGCCTTGCTCAAACTTTCGAAACCTACAAATTTGTAGTACGACGTGGCAGTTTGATCAACGATTCCTTTCTTCTGTTCAACTGTAAAAGTCCATGGTTTGCTTGCAATGTAATAGTAGATGGTGTACTTTTCTTGTCCTGATAGTACATCATCGCTTTTGGTTATTTTGCGAACCGGAAATCCCAACGTAATATTATGCCACTTCACCATTGCTGAGAGCAGATCTTCTACATCTTTTGCCTCCATTGTTTTCATGGTAGTAAGATGTATTGGGGCGGCTGTTTTACATGTACAGTGTTGCATGGATATTACTTCCAGTAGCGAATCATTTACATCTTGGCCTGCAGTATGTTTGCTATTGTTCTTTTCTTGTATGGTCAACTTTCCACTACAGCCTTTGCATTGTATGGTTCCTTTGTCAATGTCAGCAAGAATGATAGCATCTGTTGGCAGAGCGTGGTTCTTGATACGACAGTGATTTTTGATGTATTCCAATAGGTCGAATTTTGATTTGAACCTTGTCGTCGGTCCTACCAGACGGTGTCGTAGAAGAAAATCGTATGTTGGTCCATCATTATCAAAGAATTGGATTGTATCCGAATGCAAGCTATTCATGATACCAGAGTTGTATTTCCCTTTTGACAAACCAAACTGATTAACCTTCGCTTGTCTTACAGTATTAGGTGACTTGTTGTCTGTTGTCGTCTCTGAATGAATCGAGCGTAAGTAATCGATTCCTTCCTGTATACGTAGTATCAACAAGCTAGAGTATATAATTGGATATAGTAACTAATAATATGGAATACGTGCTTATTATTGTACACGTTTAATATCATATGTAACGTTTGATTCTTCCTGTTTTTCTGCGTAACTTCAAACAGGTAGTCAGTAATCGTTCGTCTCTTTATGGCCTGATAGGATGGCGAGGTTACATTTAGCACAGTATAGGTACTATATGTAATTACATAAAAACCGAAGGATTCGGTTCTTTGTTAAAGGCCTTCTATTCATGTCACATGAATACTTGTTCTTTCAGGTTCCATCCAGGACTGGTATTGTTCAAAACTGCATAGAAATACGAAATACGTAAAAACCGAAGGATTCGGTTCTTTGTTATAGGCCTTATATTCATGTCACATTAACATTTGTTCTTTCCAGTTCCATCCAAGACTGGTATTGTTCAAAACTGCATACGAATATGATATTTGTTGTATAAGGCCTAACTAATATTATCTAAAAAACCAAGATCGAAAACCTAACGGATGTCTCTAATCCATCCATTCTACGCACTCGCAAGGTAGGCTTATTTATTAGCTCGGAACTATTTTAGTAGCAGCGTATAAAGTTAAAACGCAACTACAATTCTATTATGAAAGTAAAAGGACAACTACTAAACAAAAATAACAAAAACGTCCGAAATTCGTCAATCTACCTATATATAGGTAGCCTAAGGTCTTAGTAATTCGCCCAACAACAAAAAACCAACAACAAAAATAGTGACGTTGCAACGAGAATCCACAAACAAATAAAAGATTTGGACTGAGAATCGCCCCAATCAGCAAACACACTCAGCAAACAATATGCTCGCACTCAGCAAAAGAAGTTCTAGGGTTGTAGCTGCCATTGGAAAAGCACCATGGACGGTGATGAAGGTGTTGTTGGAAAGAGAACAACCAGCGAACCAGCACCGCTTATAACAACCAGCGAACCGCTTAGAACAACCAGCGAAGCAGCACCGCCGCCACCTGCCAAAAGGAATATTGCAACGGTCAAAATTGAAGCTAATGAAAGAGCGAGGGCAAAGTACTTGTCAGTCAAGAATACAACAACAGCACATCCAGACAAGGCACCCAGAGTCGGCAATTCCACAATAACTGACTGGAAGACGGCTTCACCACAACAGCTAGCCGAGAAGGGACTGTGTATAGTCAGCAATGGGACGATCGGGAACGCACAATCCAGGCACATTGAAATTTTCACCTCCCACTACGCCAGATCTATTGCGTTTGGTTCCGACCTCAACGGACAGACTATAATCAGTGGGGGGCGGGTACAATCATTTGCCATGGTCTCTGCCGCACAACGGAAACTCTGTCCGCTATACCCAGAAAGTTCTAAAGCTGATGCTGCAGCACAGAAGGCATTTCGAATTCTTTTCGATAGAATAGAAGACATTTGCTTTGCAGCCCTTGAAATTGTTTGGCCGGGAAAATTCAAAAGGGAGGAAGTGAAAGTGGACGAGGATTTTGTTGCTTACCTATACAACAATGGTGTAACGCAGTCAGCACAACTTGTGCACGCTGACTCAGGTTCCAAGTATAATTTTCGTGCGCTGCTTTATTTGTCTTCCATTCAGCAGGTAACTCATTTTGTTCCTTACCATCTGGTACCAACCCCCTTGGACAAGGATGGTGAACCCATAAACATGAGTTTTCTGGACAAGCGATCGAACAAGAAGAACCAATTCATATCATCCGAAACTATTGAAGCTTATGCCGCGCGCTTCAGCCTTATGCTTCTCCCCGATTTGGGGAACAATCCCCCTGTTCCCCAAACACAGGCGTGCAAACTTACTGATGACGAGAGCCGCAAGATATTCGTTAGGCTTCACACGAAAATTCTTCATGCCATGATTGCTCAAAAGTCCGCAATTCCCATTGATGATGGTGTCAAACTTGGCGACCTCTTACTATTTGCAGGAGACTTGCTCCACATGGGAGAGATTCTGACAAAGGAGGAGCAGCGACTGTTGATGTTCATCCCTGTGACGGTGGTTGGTACGTACGGCGGGGATAGGCAACTCCACCCCATCTGTTTGTCCGAGTATATCCACGGGCGACACTCTCCAGACAACATTGAGACTATTTTTGCTTTTATGGTGGCCTTGGAGTTTCCCCTTGGGCAGACTATTGACATCGAGACCTCAAGGGTTGTCTCCCACAGTGGGGACTATAACAGTTTTCCACAAACGGTAAAGAACCAGCTTAAGAACATGAAAAGAATCTACCAGAAGGGCTACAAAGATGAAAACATGCGGGCTAAACTGGATGCTAAACTGAAGGAGGAGAGGGAGAAAGGTGAATGGTGACTTCTATAATGCACCCTCTAATATATAATTTAAATCCTCAACCCAAGCAAATTTCAGACAGCATTACATCCTGGCTACCTAAGTGCTACCATAGGGATGTTAACCCCGTAATCGCAGGTTTGGGTCAGCTATTGCAGGTGAATAGCTCGAGGAAAACAGTTATTGAGTATGCCAATCTTGTCATAAATCTGAATATGAGGAGGCTTATTTTAGAAATAGTCAGGGTCTACAGTAGACTGGAAGACAAAGAAAAATAAATCTAGTGTGTGATTTATAATGAGCTAAAGTTTTTCATGCATAATCGCGCGGCTTGGCTTTTGGCTGGCTTTTGGCTCTTGCGGTAAATCTTACACTTTGAGGTCCCAAAATCTTACAAAAAGCCAATGCGTTTATGTAAGATTTTGGATCTCAAAGTGTAAGATTTACTGGCATTCTCGGCGGCATTCTCACTGTCTCCCTTGTTGCCATAAAATTTAATAGGTCGGGAAGTGTCCACAGTGAGAAACAGACAATGAATGTGCATTACAGAATTGTTTCTGGGCCTGATCGACAGCACCAAACAGCTTCGCAAATATTTGCT
>RCNA010000082.1_pt1 | contig 13033 bp, 11 predicted proteins | sample 2041331 | NCBI WGS metagenome assembly RCNA01 (sample SAMN09708233, study PRJNA481090) | Marine sediment metagenome, whole genome shotgun sequencing project. | reverse complement strand
GTGGACATGTTCGGCGAGATGAACACGGCAGCCAAACTCCACAAAGTGAGCTGCATGGACCCGACGGTGATGGATGCCGCCACAACCCTACATGCCGCCACCTTGGGCGGAGCGGCTCTGCTGGATGCGGAGTCGCAGATCGGTAGTATTGAGGTCGGCAAGCAAGCGGATATGATTATGCTGGATATGAATCAACCTCACCTCACTCCGGTCTATAACCCGGTTTCCCATTTGGTTTATGCGGCTGGAGGCGGTGATGTGTTGCACTCGGTGATCAACGGTCGGGTGCTTATGCGGGATCGACAGCTGACCACCTTGGATGAAGCGGCGATTTTGGCAAAAATGGGCCGTATCGGTGAAACGGTTCGGGCGATGAGATAGCCGGGTAGTCGGGCAACGGAAAAAACGGTTTATGTATACCCCTATTGTGGGAACCCTCGGTTACATCCTGTCTCAAGACGGACAACGGGTATTGTTGGTGCATCGTAATGCCAGAAAGTATGATCATCATCTTGATAAGTATAACGGTCTTGGTGGAAAGATGTTGCCTGATGAGGACGTGCATACCTGTATGGTTCGGGAGATAGAAGAGGAAGCCGGTATTATCTGTCAGGAGATGAGCTTGCGCGGGACGGTTAATTGGCCCGGATTCGGCCCGACCGGAGAGCATTGGCTCGGTTTTATTTTTTTGATCACAGCCTTTGACGGGGTTCCTAAAAAACATAACGAGGAGGGTGAGCTCGGTTGGCATCTGCTGGATGAGCTGGCGGGGCTTCCTATGTGGGAAGGAGATCGTTATTTTCTCCCCCTTGTTTTTGATGAAGATCCACGTCCTTTTTATGGACACATGCCCTATGCTCAGGGCCGTCCTGTCAGTTGGAGATATTTTCGTTAGGAATGAAAATTGATGGATTCGTAAAAAGTCCCAAATGCCCACTTTTTGCTTCGTAACCCATTGAGTTATCGTTTCCAAAAACGCAAATTCTGACTTTTTACGAGACTATCAAAATTTAAGATGTGATTAAAAAGCTGATCAGAACGGGATGAGATACAAAACAAAAGTGGGAGCACAAAAAGTGCTCCCGCTCAACTCTTCATTCAGATCAAAGAGAGGGTTTATTGTTTAAGACCTAATGCCTGTACGGTTTCTTGCGTCAGCGTTCCACCCTGAGCAAGTCCTCTAGACTGCTGGAAATCTCGAATAGCTTTCCTCGTCATCTGGCCCATCTGGCCGTCGATAGAACCAGGTTGAAATCCTTCCTGAGCAAGGACTGTCTGTACCTGTCTTATGAAGGCACCTTGATTATCATAATTACAGAATTGCTCTTGACGCCATTCAAGGAACGGTTCGCAAACTTGAACCTGCTGTTCAACACATAATGTGTTAGCAATGCCGGGTTCGCATGTTTCCCTGAACTTAGGAACAGAGCAGTCCACCGATTCTATGGCTCCTGGAACTGAGTACTTTTGAACCTTTGTGTGACTACAGACCTCGACAATTACCGGTTTCTTTTTATACTTAGGAGGTGTTATCACAGTAACTTCGCGGGATTCACAAGCAATATTAGATGCAGGCAGCTCCGGCTGGGTACATTTTTCAACCTCATAAGAACACGTTTTATATTTCTTTCTATAGTCAAAAGAGCACTCTTGGTCTTTATCTTTACACGTATATCCGGCTACCCAGTCGTATTCAGCGTCCTCTGTTTCTCTACACACATCAGAACAGTCCCAACAGGTAGATTTTTTTCTGAATAAATGATCCCATTCCGACTTAACCTTAACCTTTATTTTTGTTTTCTTTGACTGGCCCGGCAGTCCGACAGGTTCCTCATAAGCGACCTTCATCGTATCCGTTGCTGGGCGATATGCAGGACCAACCTCTTGTTCCTCACATGTAATATAGGTTATGGTTTTTGTTTTTTCCGGCTCCACGAGTTCATACGTCCAGCCGACTCGTTTTTCTTTGCACTGCACCGGCCTTCTGAGGCCGTAACATTTCTCTCTAACTGTTTTATCTACAGATACAGTTGTGGTTCCATCCTGCTGAACACCCGGTTCCGAACATGAAAGACCCGCGTCCAACTTGTTGAGGACAGTTTTGAACTGTCCCGGAGAAATACATTGAGACCAACACTCTCCGTCTTGGATGTCGGGAAAACAACCGCCGGCAGGGCATTGCTGTTGCGCGCATATTGGATCAGGACTTGTCGGCTGAACACATTCACCATCTGGCCCCTGCTGTTGCGATTGAGCATAGGCCGGACCCGCAGTAAAGCCGATCAATACCAGCATTATTGCCCCAAAAACCAACTTGATTCTTTTCATTACTATCTCCTGTTTATTGTATTAAAAAACGTACGTTTACGATCTTTCACTTACGGCACAGCAGAAACCATGGCGGAATCTGTGAAAATCCAACTTATTTGGCGGGCTGCTCACCCGGCACACCAAATTTGAAGCACAAAAAGACCTCCAGTGTTCTCAATCAACATCGCCAAACTTATCTTCTTCTTTAAGAAATAGCTGCTGATAAATTAAAAAGCAAATTAATTATTTTCGAACAAAAAATTAGTAGAGTAAAAAATGTTTTAATCGTAAGTTAGTTAGCCTGATTTGCCACATGTAACGCATAGATATTTACAGACTATTTTTTTTGCAATGCGGATAGCCCACAAGGCCGGACCATCAGAGTATCTTCAAATTCCGTAGTTATTTAATTTTCATTCCTTAGAGCATACCGAAGGCTTTCATTTTGGTGAATTTGTAAAATCCTTGCGTTCGCCCCGGTTAGCTGGTATAGAATACAAATCATTTGTTGTTGTTTGATTTTAGAATCAATCGCTCTGATTTTTTAGCGGATTGACTGTAAGTATATAAGGAGGAGTGTTGGTGGATAATAACGAAGAGCTTGTTCGGCTCGAACAACTTGTCGACAGCCTGATTAATAAGTATAATACATTGAAAAGTGATTTTCATGTTCTGCGAGAAAAACTTCGAGACAGTGAAGATGGATGTGAAATCTTAAAGCTGGATGTGGCCGAGTTGCATGAACAGCGTTCTGAGGTCAGCAAGAGAGTCTCTGGACTGCTTGGCCGTATTGAGCAGTGGGAATCTGAGCAAAAATCAGGAAAGGATGCACATGGAGGCGAAGGGGAGAATGAGGAGTTCTTTGTTGCTCCGTCTGAGTAGGAGTATGGTTGAGCAGAAATCGCATTACCATTACTTCCGGTAGGGCATGGAAGAACGTCTTATTCAATTCGCTCTTTTCGGGCAGGAATTCTCGTTTTACAGCAATGCGCCCGATGATGAAGTGCGGGAAGCTGTGGCTATGCTTCGTGAAGAATTAGAAGCAACCGGAGTCTCGACGAAGAGCACTGTGCCGTCCAGTAACCAGCTTGTGTTAGGAGGCTTACGCCTTGCCGCTCGTCATGTGAATCTGAAGCATGAATTTAATGTTTTTTATGCCGAGCGGAAATTGCAAGTTGAGAGGAAACAGTTAATTTCAGGGTTGATTGACAGTGTTTCTTCAGTATTGAATGAATAAATTGTATATTTTTTTGATATATATACTCTATATTAGAGTTATACGGGGTAATAAGTTTCCCTGCGCTGTTTGTGATCAACGGAGTATTGAGCCAACTCTCATTAAGAGGGCAAGCTTCGCTGTTGTATTATGGAAAACTTTATTGATTTCCAGACGATGACATAAGCGCGCCCACCTATTTATTTAGGTTTAATTATTGCGTTGACACGGCAGGGTGGGGATTTTTTTTCAGCGATTCAAAGGTGCTGGCCGTATGTACTTTTGAATAATTTTGAGTGAAAAGACGGGTGGAACTGCGTCCGGTGATTCAAAGACAATTCTGATAAGATCAGGTTTATCATATATCGTGTACCCCCCCCTCCAGAAGGACGCTTTCAAGGAGATATAGTTCCTTGTTGCACGGTTTGTATGGTTTGCAGTGGCTTTTATAACCCTGTCTGTTTGTGAAACAGGTATGTGATGCGGTGCCAATCTGGAATGATTTTTTTTGTAATATCATCTTTATAGTTTGTCTTCCATATCTTGCGGTTTCATTTGCGGAGCTTTCTCGATCTGTTCTGTATCAGTTGTTTTTCCTCACCTCTTCGTTTCCTGTCATTTCTGATCAGTTTCATGTACATTCTGTTGTTCTGTTCTTTATCGTTTTTTCGGACGGTTGAAATTTGCTTTGCTTTTTTTTCTGCACTGAAAATGACAAAAAAACAAAAGAATTTATTTGGTTGCTTTGCATTCTCGCTGTTTTTTTATAGCAGAAAAAATAGCATAACATAGCAGGTATATTTATTATGGTGATTAGCGGAATGGCGGTAATTCTGTTTGGGCTAGCATTCGTCTTCGGAATAACTGTCGGCTTTTTTTTTCGTAAAAAGATTATAGAGGGAAATCAAGCTGATATTGAAAATCAACGGCGTTTGATTATCGAAAATGCCTTACATGAGGCTGAACAGCTTAAAAAAGAACGTCTGTTGCAGGTCAAGGAAGAGATATATCAGAACAAAAAGGAAGCTGAAAAAGAAATAAAAGAGTCTAAGCGAGGAATTAAAGATGAACAGCGCAGGCTTGACCGCAAGCTGGACAAGGTGCATGAAGAGTTCAATGATCTGAAAAAAAAGGAATCCGGGCTGAATTCCAGAGAAAAAAAATTAAGTGACATGGAGCTGGTTGTCGCCGGGCGTGAGGAGGAATTGGGTTCCCTTGTAGAACAGCAACGTTTTAAATTGGAAAATATTTCCGGAATCAGCCGAGAGCAGGCCAAAGAACAGCTGATGGACTCCATAGAAAGCGAGGCTCAGATGGATGCGGCTAAACGGTTGGTGCGCATTGAAAATGAGATGAAACTTGAGGCTGACCGTAAGGGAAAGAATATTCTTGCGCTTGCTATCGCCCGTTATGCCGGGGACTATGTCGCTGATAAAACCGTATCTATGGTGCCGCTTCCCAGTGATGAAATGAAGGGAAGGATCATTGGACGTGAAGGTCGAAATATTCGCGCTATCGAGGCGGCGACCGGTATTGATATTATTATTGATGACACACCGGAGGCTGTCATTTTGTCGGGTTTTAATCCTATTCGACGCGAAGTGGCCCGCCAATCCTTAATTCAGCTGATTTCCGACGGTAGAATACATCCGGCCCGTATTGAAGAGGTGGTCGCCAAAGTGACTGGTGAGCTGGACGTGGAGATAAAAGAGGTCGGTAAGCAGGCCACGTTTGATGTCGGCGCTCATGGAATGCATGTGGAGCTGATCAATTTAATCGGTCGATTGAAATATCGAACCAGTTATGGGCAGAATATCCTTCAGCATTCTTTGGAGGTCGCCTTTTTGTGTGGCATAATGGCTGCGGAGCTCGGACTTGATGTAAAAAAAGCTAAACGGGCTGGCCTACTACATGATATCGGGAAAGCTGTAGATCATGAGGTGGAAGGTTCTCATGCGGTTATCGGTCGTGATCTGGCGAAAAAGTATGGAGAGCGTGCAGATATTGTGTACGCCATAGGTTCGCATCATGAAGATTCTCCGCCGAAAAGTGTGCTGGATGTCTTGGTTCAATCAGCAGACGCTTTGTCTGGTGCCCGACCCGGAGCTCGCAAGGAAATGTTGCAAAGCTACGTAAAGCGTCTGGAAGATTTGGAAAATATAGCCAATGCCTTTGAGGGCGTTGAAAAATCTTATGCTATTCAGGCTGGTCGGGATTTACGGATCATTGTGGACAGTAAGAAAGTGCATGATGAGTGTGCCACATTGATGAGCCGTGATATCGCTAAGGCTATTGAGGAGCAGTTGACCTATCCGGGGCAGATCCGAGTGACGGTTATTCGGGAAACCAGGGCTGTCGAGTACGCTAAGTAGCTTATTCGATATAGTTTATCTTTTTATATAATATGCGTAACTAACGATGCGAAGAACGTGCTCATGAAATCAGTTGAGGAACAAATAGCGCTCATTGAGCGTGGGTGTTCGGGACTTATTTCCCGAAAAGAGTTGGAAAAAAAACTCAAACAGGCTGTTGAGAAGGACGAACCGCTGACCATAAAAGCCGGTTTTGATCCCACAGCACCTGATCTCCACCTCGGACATACAGTTTTGTTGCAAAAAATGCGACATTTTCAGCAGCTTGGTCATAATATAATTTTTTTGATAGGTGATTTTACCGCTCTGATCGGAGATCCCACTGGTAAGTCTGAAACCAGACCCCCATTGACCCGTGATGATATCGCCCGCAATGCTGAAACCTACAAGCAGCAGGTTTTTAAAATTCTTGATCCGACAAAGACTAAAATTGTCTTTAATTCAACATGGCTTGGTGAACTTTCTTCGTACCAGATGCTTCATCTGGCATCGGAGCTGACTGTCGCCCGCATGCTTGAGCGTGATGATTTTAAAAAACGCTTTGACGGCAATAAGCCCATATCTATTCATGAATTTTTTTATCCGTTGATTCAGGGATATGATTCCGTCGCCATAAAAGCGGATGTGGAACTTGGGGGTACGGATCAGCTGTTCAATTTGCTCATGGGCAGGGAAATGCAACGTTCCAGAGGCATGCAACCCCAGGTTATCGTGACCATGCCGTTGCTGGAAGGCTTGGACGGTGTCAACAAAATGAGCAAGTCGCTGGGCAACTATATCGGCATTTCCGAGTCCCCGGATAATATCTTCGGCAAGGTGCTTTCTATAAGTGATGAGCTCATGTTTCGTTATTATGAGTTGCTCAGTGATTTGTCCTTGGAGGAGATTGCCACGCTTAAAGAGGATATGGAGCTGGGGAAGGTGCATCCGAAGGCGGTGAAGGTGCGACTGGCCAAGGAAATGGTGGAGCGTTTTCATGATAAGGATGCCGCTGATGCCGCTGAGAAAAATTTTGAAAAAATTTTCAAACAGCATGAGTTGCCCGATGAAATTGAGGAAAAAACAATTTTTGTGGAGGGTGATTCCATCTGGCTGCCCAAGTTATTGGTTGAGGCTAAATTGGTGCAATCGACCTCTGATGGTCGACGGATGGTAAAGCAGAATGCGGTGTCTGTTGATGGCGAGAAGGTCACCGATGTCAACGCTGAGATTTCGGCTAAAGGTGAGGTGTTGCTCAAGGTGGGGAAACGGCGATTTTGTAAGGTGATTTTTTCCTAAAGTATTTCTATATCTTTACATAATTTTCAGGCGGTGTTTTTATTCTTGCATTGACAGGCGGGGCATTCTCCTTTGAATTCAACGTGATGTCCTAGGATTTCATATAAGGTTACGCCCTTGGCAATTTTCGTCAAATTTTCAAAAATTTTTACTTCAATATCATCCACTCTATCGCATGTACAACAGCGAATATGGTAATGGGGTGTTGTTATGGCATCAAAGCGTTTTTGAGCACCGCCAACTTCGAGTTTGACAATTATGCCTTTTGCGGCCATTAACTCCAGATTCCTGTACACTGTTCCCAACCCGATTTTGGGCAGGCGTTTTTGTACCATTTTATAGATGTCACAAACGGTTGGATGATAGTTTTTTTTAGAAAGTTCTTCGAGCAGGATTTGACGCTGGGTTGTTAGGCGAATCATAAATTCCGGTTTCTTCATAATATGCACTATTACGTTGGATTGATAAAATGAGCCTTTGCTTGCCGTGCAGCGTGGAAAAAAAATTTAATTTCCCCTGTTGGATAAGATTTTTTGATGATATCGGGTGTGGAAGGCTGCTGGATGCCGGAAAGCCGATAACGATATTCTAATAAGATAACTATTATCAATAGTATATATAAAGCTATTATTTAATTTGTCAAGGTTAATCAAGAACATCGCATTCTTTTTTCTCTGGACCTTATTGAAAATACAGGAAACTTTTCATGAGTTCAGACCAACTGAGAATAAAAAATATTCTTCTTGATCCTCCGCTCCTACTGGCTCCCATGGCCGGTTTGACCCATTCAGCGTTGCGAACCCTTCTCTTGGATTTTGGCGGGGTGGGACTGCTATCCACGGAGATGCTGGCCGCTCGACGATTACCTACTGAGAACGAACAGCTTTCCCCGTTTCTTTTTCGGACAAACCGAGAAACACCGCTCTCTTATCAATTATTGGTGACAGCGGTTGCTGAGGTTGCGCCAGCGTTGGAGGTTCTGCATCGTTTAAATGCGGATGCTGTTGATCTTAATTTAGGCTGTCCCGCCCCAAGGGTGCGTCAGGCGGGCGGCGGAAGTTCCCTGATGGATACACCGGAACAGGTACGGAAAATTGTGACTGAGGCCCGACGACAAACATCGTTACCCCTAACAGCGAAAATCCGACTCGGTGAATCGTTTGCCGAAAAAAAATTACGTGATTTTTGTTTGATGTTGGAAGGGGAGGGGATTGACCTATTGACGGTTCATGCAAGATTGCGTAAAGAACCGTTTTGCCGGAAACCGCATTGGCCGTGGGTAGCCAAGGTTAAGGAATGGCTCTCGATTCCGGTGATCGCCAATGGTTCTGTTTTGTCTGTGGCTGATGCTGAAAAATGTTTGCGGATCAGCAAGGCGGATGGCTTGATGATCGGGCGTGGTGCGGCCTTCACTCCTTGGCTTTTTGCCGATATCGCTAGAGAGGTGTACGGCCTTGATATTCCGCCGGTGAAAATTTGTCTGCCCGCTGTTTATGCTGATTTTGTTTCGGCGTTGATCGAACGCTTTCTTCCCGAACGCCGGCTGGGCAGGCTGAAGGAATTCACCCATTATTTCGCTGATAATTATTTTTTCGGGCATAACTTGGCGGTCAAGGTGCAGAATGCGACTTCAGTCGGCGAGGCTTGGCAACGGGCCGAGGAATTTTTTCAGCGTAATGACGAAAAGGGTATGCGGGAAGCTGAACGGCAATTAGGGGAAGTTGCCGCATTGCTGGCTGAGGATTGAGCTTTATAGAGTAGCAGTGCCGCCGCTGTTGTGCAGTGTGTGTTTATTTTGTGCGGTAAGTCGTCTCACGTCTCAAGGGGCACTCAGAGCAAAGAGGGGTTAAAATAGCCGAATTGGAGTGCCGGGAATTGTTCGCGCAGGCATTGGAGCCAATGGAGCATGCCCATTCCCGGTTGGGACGGTGTATGCTGAACCGCTTGGAGATAATGTTCTGGATCTATATTCAAATTGCGCAACTGGATCAGATCCGGGCTGCAGGAGGCGATAAGTTTGCACAGGGCCGCATACTCTTCCTGATCGTCAGTGAAGCCGGGTAGAATAAAATAGTTGAGAGCAACATGTTTTCCCGCCTCTTTCATCACTGCAATGGACTGACGCACATCGGCAAAAGAAAAACCGGAAGGGCGATAATAGCGTTGATGATACTCCGGGCGGGCAGAGTTTATGGATATTCGGATAGAATCAAGACCGGCCTGAGCCAGCTTTGCCACAACGTCAGGCAAGCTACCGTTGGTATTCAGGTTGATCGTACCCTTGTCTGTTGTTCGCCGTATCAGGCGAATTGATTTTTCCAGAGTTGTCGCCTGAAGTAAGGGTTCCCCTTCGCATCCTTGGCCGAAGCTGACCACTGGGCGGGGAGCGGTTTCCAGATGGGGAATCGCTATCTCGGCAAGTTCCTGTGCTGTGGGCACGAAGCGAATTCGATCTTGCGTGGAAGGGCAACAACCGGAAGGTTGTAGAGATATACAGCCGATGCAAGAGGCGTTGCAGACCGGGGAACTGGGCAAAGGAGCTTCCCAGCGACCGAGAAAGTAATTGCGGGCCGCAGGGCAACCGTAGGTAAGGCAACATTTGCCGAGGTGCTGGATGAGACGGTTTTTTTTATTTTCTTTGAGCTTTTTCGCTGTTTTTTTCTGAATGCTTTCTTGGTCAAATTCAGCCGCATCTTGGCGAATATCTTGGTCACTACGAAAGGCGGCCACCCAAAATTTACCGTCCAGCCAGCCGACCGCAGTGTAAGCAAACAAGGGCAATAAGGGTGCCTTGTCCTTGCTTTGATAGGCGGAGGTGTACACAGCAGTATAGGCCGGAGCCATGAAGGCCGCTACGGCGGAGATATCCGTTTCGCCGTTATAGGGATTGCGATCCAGTAATGCGGGTTCTCCGGTGCCCGGTTCAATGCCGACAGGTAATCTGCCCGGCAGGACAAAAAGCTCACTACCTTCAGGCAGTTCAATGAGTTCACTCTGATCTGGGCAATTAAAAAATGCGCCGCTCGCCCCGGCCATGCTCAGGCCATCATAGTCAATAATTTCACCTCGATTGTTGGCGAAGAGCAGGGTGGGCGTACCGTTTTGTGAAAGAGTCATTTTTGTAAGCGATTATGTCGGTGGACGTATTTTTGTGTTGTAATTATTGTCTTTTTAGCTTGCTGAGAACCGAGTCCACCGTATTGTAAACATCCAGATCATCTCCAAAAACATCCTGTATTTTTGGATGATTAATTAAATCATCAATAATATAGGCTGTCAGGTAGAGAGTGAGGATGTTCGGGTCGGGCACTAATGTCCGAAAGTCAGCGATTTTTAAACGAATCTCGAATTCTTCCATATCGGCCGGTTCGCGTAGTTGTCGTTCAACGCCCTGCTGAATAGCATGCATATCGTTTGTTTCGATAATATGCTCATCCAGAAGCCGTTGAACCAACTTTATCGCCAGTTCCGGCGCATTGTCTTTAGCCTTGTTGAGAATAAAACGGCGTTCCCTTTCCCGTTTGCGGTCAAGGGCATCAATGGCGTTATTGGTGGATCTGCTCGGATTGATGTGGCGAGCCATGGCGGTTCTCCTTATCTGTTTGCCCGCTTTTACCTTTTCAGGTGTCAGCGGTATCACTTTGGTAAAGTTTCTGAAACCCGTCTATCCGTGCGGCGGTTTCAGGAGCAAGTTTGATGTCATATTTACGAACATACTCAGCGGCCATCCGGTGGGTGTTGAAAATAGGCACATTGAGGCGCAGATTATTGACGGCGATCTCTAAATATTTGTTCTGATGTTCATAAAAAAGCTTAAGAACTTTGGGCAAAAGACGGTAGAACGATTGAGAATCCTCAGCGTACAGCAAGGTTTCCGGGCTTTCGCTCAGGCTGTCCGCCTTGAGTGGCCCTTCATAACCGAATTTCCAGCCCGTGGCTCCTTCATGATAGCCTTCCACCCACCAGCCGTCCATAACGCTCAGGTTGGGAACACCGTTCATAGCCGCTTTCATGCCGCTGGTTCCTGATGCTTCTAAGGGCCGTTTGGGACTGTTGAGCCAAGTATGGACACCCGCAACCATCATCTTGGCGATTTTCATGTCATAACCGGGGATGAAAATTAGTTGGGCCAGACCGTTGCTACGGGTATACAGCTCCTCCTGATTATCTAAAATAAGCTTGAGAACTGATTTTCCCGGTTCATCTTGGGGATGCGCTTTGCCAGCGAACAAAAAGTTGATCCGCCAGTTGTTTTTCACCATAATATCCGCCAGCTCCGGGATATTGTCAAACACAAGATCCGCCCGTTTGTAGGTGGAAAATCGTCGGGCGAAGCCAACTGTGAACACATCAGGGAGCAGGCGAATTTCTTTACGTATGCCGTCCCGCATGTGCGACAGATAGTTGGGAGGATCAATCCAAGTCGTATCCATCTGGGTGCGGTGTTCCGACAGCATGTTATTGACATACTCAATCAGTGTCAGGTTGTCCTGAGACCAAGCCTCCCGTAGCCGTTGCTGAAACAGACCGTCCTTGTCAACCGCCATCTTTGTGAAAACACCCGGATCATCACGCCAGCCAACAAGCTCTTCCGTGCTGTCAAAGACTTCGGCGCGGGTCTTGCTGATCCACGTCAGATGATGCACACCGTTGGTAATAGCCTTTATCTTGTCTGCAAAATCAGGGAACTGCTTTCTGGTGACATCCCGATGCAGTCGGCTGACGCTGTTGACCGCCCGGTTGACCCGCATGGCTAAGGCGGTGAAATTGTATTCACTGGGAGAGTCCTCATCGCTCGCCAACAGGTTCAGAATTTGATGACAGGTTTCATGGCTGATTCCGGTGTATAGAGAACGGGCGAATCTGTCGTGTCCTGCCTTTACCGGGGTGTGGATGGTGTACACAATATGTTTGGCCACCTCTTGAGCCGCCGCTGTGATATCATCGTCTGTCATGCTGGATTTGTAATTCGATCCTAATGTTTTTTCAAGCTGACGAAGAATCAGGTGCAGGGTGACGGTGACTCCATGCTGTTCGTTGAGATGGATTGTGGCAGGGGTGAGACCCAACGCCTCGATCAGGGGCAGAATGCCTGATCCCAGCATCCGGCGTTGGTTGGCTTTCATTATGGCGGATTTTGCATTGTACAGCCTCAGACCGGCCTCTCGAACCCAGGGCGGAGATGAGGGGATAGAGTAGTCCAAAAGAAATTCAGGCACAAAATAATCCAGTTCTTCACTGACTTCCATTTTCATCCATACATGGGCCTTGGCTAATGTGGGATGATCGTATTCATTGAAAAAGGATACGGTGATCTCCAGCGGTTCTCCCGGATGTTCAGGATCTTGTAGCTGAAACAGAGTCGGAGTATTTTCCGGATCCCAGTTGGTGGCCTGATCAATCTGACCGACTCTGGAGTCAACGAGTTGCGAAAAATAGCCTTCACGGTAAAGAAGCGAGACTGCCAGTACGGGTATGTGGGTGTCCGCAAAACTCTTCAGGGTGTCGCCAGCGAGCACACCTAAGCCACCGCTGTAGTTTGGAATTTTTCTGGAGCCGCTCAGGTATTTATTGAGCAGATTCTGAGTGACCGCATTGTCACTTTTTGTATAGCTCTGTTCCAGAAGAAAATCCTGGATCGGATGAAAAATATCGGGATCCGCCCCTATCTCCATGGAAATATAAGCGACTGAATTTTTATTCGGGCCGCTGAGTGCTCCCCAAACATGATCAAAGACCTGCTGTGTCACTCCGAAAAAGGTGCCAAATTTATTGGTACAGGTCAGTTCTTCAACCGTATTGATGTGGATTGGTTTAGGTCTGTTCACGTCTTGTCTCTAAATGCCTCGTCAAAATA
>RCNA010000081.1_pt1 | contig 13102 bp, 12 predicted proteins | sample 2041331 | NCBI WGS metagenome assembly RCNA01 (sample SAMN09708233, study PRJNA481090) | Marine sediment metagenome, whole genome shotgun sequencing project. | reverse complement strand
ATATCTATACAAGAATAAATACAAACACACGCACTTACTTATCTTTGCAAACTAATTATATAATGCAGTAATATAAAGGCCCACAGCTGAAAAAAAGAAGATTATCGACGTCGCAACAAGTCTCTTCTGATATTGTTTAAATAACAGACACAACTAGTTGTCTTTATGAATCTTTTTCAAGCGTTGTAAATTCACTTGCAACAATCTATATTCATAAAAAACAAATCGACTGTTAACCTAACAAGGAGTCTTTAAAGATGAAACAAATACTACTTTTAACCTTAGCGTCATCATTTATTTTTACCGGTTGTGCAAGCACGACTAACGGTCTGCAAAAAGCCACCGCTAGAAACATCCAAAGCGACTATATGTCAACCGAAATAGAGATTTCCAATGTGGAAAGACAAGCAATGAATGTTGATTGGAAAGCAAAGACCCCAGATGGGAAAGTATTTCGATGTAGTGCTGATGATATGGTTCGAGAGGTTAAATGTAAACAATGACAGGGTATCAATGTGAAAATTGCCGTGAAATCTATTGGCCTAATGAATGCGAAGCAACTAAGAAGGAAAGGGGAGAAACGTTGAACTTTTGCCCTTTTTGTAATCAGTGGACACCTGAGCACCAGGTTGACGTTTCAGATCCTGCGTTTGATGGAAACCAACAATGAGAAACAGATTGTAGTAGATTTACCCTTCGACACCCAGGAGCTTTACTCAAAGATAGTTCCTTTTTACAGACAACAGGGCTTTATCATATGTGGAACCACCGCAGAATGGGAAAACTCACCCTTTAGTAGAGATGTTTAACATGACTGTGTTACCTCAAAGAGCAATAAGTATTAGACAGCCTTGGGCGTGGTTGATTGTCAACGGTATAAAGGATGTGGAAAACCGCAACTGGCGAACTTATTACAGGGGGCCTGTCCTAGTCCATGCTGGACAAAAAATTGAACACTATGCTTATGATTACGTAGTGGAAACAATTTCCGATACAATCATAATTCCTCCACCTGACCAATTGGAATGTGGTGGAATCGTCGGAGTGACAACCATTATAGATTGCATAGAATCATTTAGTGATTCACCTTGGCATGTATTAGGGACGTATGGTTTTATACTTCAAGAAAGTAAACCTTTACCATTCATGTCTTGCAAGGGGAAATCGAATTTTTTTAAGGTAGATTATTCCTTTGAAACAAAATAACGAGGAAAGTATGGAATTATTCAGTCTTGGTCAGCGTGTTAAATATAGCGGTCGTGGTTTCCCTGGGTTTGATCCCAAGGTTACTGAAATGAAAATTGTCGAGATCCGCAATATAGATATTGTTGTTATTTACAAAGGTAGTGAAATGTCCGTTCTTCGCCACGAAATTGCACAAATTGCATCTAAATAAAGAGAGGTTTGATTCATTACTATTTTTAACCCATACCCTGAAGGTACAGAGCGTTGTTTCAAATGCAAAGGATATGGGTATACTAGTGTTCTTGTTCCCGCAAAACTCCATTTGTATATTGTTGAGCGTGAATTTTGTAAGCAGTGCGGAAGTTGTGGTTATCTTTCAGTTGGGCTTTGTCGTGATTGCAATAGAAAAGGGTGGTGGTTTTTATGGGAAGATGGTTGCATTTTTTGTGGCGGAAAAAACACTATAAATCTGGATTTTACAGCGTGAAATCGTATTAGAGGGGTGTGTCTATGACAGAAGATAGAGAAAACATCACTTGGCAACCTATATCTTTTCTTCCGCAGATAGCGGAAATGATTGATGGTATGTTGGATGCCTCCAGGGAGACATTCGAGCCTCTTTGTCAGGTCAAGGTCCATGACGATTACACAATCAAGAGAATTTTTGAAGTCACAGGCCAACAAGTTGAAGATGAGTGGATGTATGATGAACAGCTCAAGATATGGCTGGATATCTCAGAACTGAAAGCAGGGCAACGTGGAGAACTTTACAGGCTTCAGGGGCAAATGGTTGAACTGAAAAAGGTTAACAGAAAAATTCTTGCCATTGCCGAAGAGCATAAGGATAAAACAATTGAGAAAGTTCTTGGTAAAAGCGACGCTGAATTAGGCATGGATTTTCTCATGGGAAAATTGAAATTATAGGTGTGACACCGAATAGCCCAAGCGGCTTCCCGCTTGACCGTAAATTTGTCCACTTTTGATTATGCAGAGCCCTGTGACCCCCAGGAGCATTGAATCAAAACAACGGTTTTTGTGGCAATTATTTGATCTAAAAAAAGGTGCGGCTATGGTCCTGTTATTTTGACAGGAAATGGGATGCCTGAGAAGGAAAGGATTTCCTTACATCCAGTGCGCCAGAAATGGAGCAACTATTTCGATAGGGATTTTGTCTGAAATGACCGAAATCTAATTTCAGGGTTAACAGGAAGAAGGTGAACTTGCAGTTTTGCTTAAATCGTTGAGATTGGCAAAGGATATCTTCATGCCGTTAGATAGAAAATCCATTTTTGAAACTGCTTATTGTGGTCAAACCAGACTGTGGCTTTCCAGTCACCTGAAAACACGAACTTTTCTGCAGGTATTTGTTTATTAACAATAAGTAAGCTTGCTGAGCAGGTTGTTATCACAGTTACCGATGACGATAATGCTCTTAAAACAGCACAACTCCTTATGAGGGGGGGTGTGCGAACCGGCACGGCAGATGCTGAAATTATTGAAGAAGCTTTCTTGCTCAGAAACGATATTAGAAATGTTGAGATTATAGATGTATCAGCTGGCAAAGAGGAACGGGGCTTTGATATCGTTGGACACCACTACTGGTATCGACACCCTTGGATGAGTAGTGATATTATATTTTTAATGAGAACCGACTTTCCCTCCTCCCGTATCATCAACAGAGAGCATCGTATCACCGCTTACATTTCTGCTCATAGCACGGTGTTTTGCTGATAGCTTTGTGAGTGAACTCGATGATACTGATACATCGCCTAACTAAGATTAAGGTTTTATGTAATATTGTTTTCGGAAAAGCTTGTCAATAAACGGGAGAGTAAGATAATGTGGGTAAATTCGAGTTCCCGTCAGTAGAAACCTCACTTTTCCAAGGTCTTTTCATGAATCTACCCATCTTCTTTCGGCTAATCCTCCTTGGTCTCATCGTTCTGGGTCTCGGACCCATTCAAAACATTCAGGCGGCTGAAGAAAAACCGGCCGAGGAAGAAAAGAAAAGACCAGTTACCGAAGAGCAGAAAACTACCTTTATACAACTCTATTCATGGGCTACCATCCTGCCCAAAGAATTGATCGACCTGCAGAGTGAACTGAGCGAAGATAAAACCATTACAGGTGTGGAGAAAGAAGTTCCTGACCTTATTAAAGAAGCGAAACAGCTCAGATGGGATGCAACAATTGCCCAGACAGCTCCCGATATCCAGCCGATCCAGGTAACGGGCTTTCAGACCAAAACCTACAGGATAACCACCAGACTTAATAATTTTAACGAGCCGATTACTGAGGCAATTTCGAACTTAGTCGCAAAGAGGAAATATTGGCAATTAAAGAAAAAGCAGATATCGGAGCTGGAAGAGCAGGAGGTCTTGTCCCTGGCCCTAGCCAAGGACCAGCAGACAAAACTGGTTGCGACCGTTGATCAAGCGATACAAGTAATTGAAGAACATCTCGCCCTCGCTCTGACCCTCGGAAAAAAAATTGGCAATCTTCAGATTCTCCTCTACTCTGTCGATTCCGACTTAAAGGCTCTGGATATCGTGCTCAAGGTGATTACCACCCAGAAAACCACACCTTCAATGCTGTCAGCCGACTTTTACAGAAGGATTACCGGTGACCTCCTGAGCCAGAGTTATTCGAAAACCAAACACTTTATCGATGAACACCTTGACAGTCTGAAAACTAATTCGAGGTTAGTTCTTCTCCTTCTATTGGTTGTATCACTGGCCTGGTATTGTCTGTACAAGACAAAAAAGTTGACCACTCCATCTTCCCGCTGGTATCCTTTTGCAACCTGCCCCCTGGCTACAGCCTTTTTTATAGGTGCCAGCCTCTACAATATTATCAGTATGATGCCGATTGACTTGGACCTGCCATTGCAATGGGAGACACTGTTATACGTCCTGACTATATTCTCAGCAGCCCGCCTAGGCACCTACCTGCTTCAACACAAAAGATGGAAACAGAGATTGCTCTTTTATGTGTCCATTTTCATGGCTTTCGCCCAGGTAATTATAGCCCTTGAGCTACCACACCTGCTTCTGTGGCTGTACGTTTTTTATGTTTCCCTTCTTGCTCTTGTCTACTACTTTTACCAGCTCGCCGGGACTAAAGGAAAGATAGGCAGAGAATTGTGGGTAAGGAGGGGGATGGGAATTTTCCCTGTTCTTATTTTGATTTCCGGAATCACCGGTTATGGTCAGTTTGCGGTAGTTGCTTTTTCCACCCTGCTTTTCGCCATTGTTACCTGGCTGATTATCTGGACGCTTTATATGCTGAATGTTGGCTTTCTTGATCTGCTGTTAACAGTAGTTCCGATTTCTTTAATCAGGGAAAATAGAAATAAAATAGTGTCAACTCTTCAACCCATATTTGCCTGGGTGCATATTCTCCTTCTTATTGCAGTGCAAAGTGTCATCTGGGATGTTTCTCCCACTGTTAATGAGGCGTTTAAGGAAGTCTATAATCTAGGGTTTGATTTTGCGGGACTCCATATCTCGCCCGGATTTTTTTTAACTGTCGTCTTTGTTATTTACGGAGCTTTTCTTACGTCAAAAGCAATTCAAACTGTTCTCTTGACTAAGATCCTGCCTCGCTACGAAGCTGAAAAAGGGGTTCAGTTATCCATTACTCGGCTGGTGCATTATGCCATTCTAACCATAGGTTTTATTATAATGCTGCGAGTGCTTGGCTTTCAACTCAACCAGCTCACCCTGCTCGGTGGTGCGTTGGGTGTCGGCATCGGGTTCGGTCTGCAGGCTATCGTTACTAATTTTGCCAGTGGCTTGATTCTGCTCTTTGAAAGACCAATCAAGGTGGGGGACACAATCCAAGTCGGCACCGAGTTTGGAGAGGTGAAATCACTCGGGCTGCGCGCCACCATAATTCAGACTTTTGATAACTCGGAAATCGTCGTGCCAAATTCCGACCTGATTACCGGTCAGGTGACCAATTGGACACTGGATGAACGTAAGGTGAGAATCCGGATCTCTGTTGGTGTTGCCTATGGGACCAATGTTGCCAGGGTCCTGGAAATCCTCGCTGCCTGTGGTAAAGCCAATCCAATGGTTCTTAACAAGCCGCAGCCAAAGGCATTCTTTTTGGCCTTTGGCGCCAGTTCCCTCGATTTTGAACTTCGGGTGTGGATTTCGGAGTTTCTTGAAAAGACCCAGGTTCTGAGTGATTTGAATCAAGATATCGATAATGAGTTTGCTATGAATTGTATTGAGATACCATTTCCGCAGTCCGATCTCCACCTTCGTTCTGTCGATGCAATTGCTGCTTCACATCTGGGAGGAACGTCTGCTGCTCCAGTTCCTGCTATGCCGCAATCTTCGGGTCGATGATAAGTAATCGCTTTCTTCGGGTTTCCTAAAAAATGGCACTTTACATCCAGAGTAAAATGATCCAGTGCTTTTTTAAGCTACTCCTTCAAGGTGGCGTATGTAAATTATTTGTGCAGAGACCAGCCGATACCAATAGTAGACATTTTTCTGGTGCTACTAGTGGGCTCCGCTTTTGCTCTTGTAACTGACATTGATATTAAACAAGATGGATCAGTATCTTCCAGATCACAACAACCAAATGATTCTTCGCTTAATATCAATATTTAAAGCTTGCCACAACGAACCTAAAGAGAAATGAAATCTACTCCAACTTTACACTATTCCTGTATGTACGTAAATTTTCAGATTTGCTTAAATAGTTAAGGTTGCCAATAATAGTCTCTGCCATTGCAATGACCTCACACATAATGGTCTTTTCGATAGGACACAAATAATTTAGGCGGTGGAGCCCTCTGTCCCTGCCTTTCTCCATACACTTCTTCCAGCATCTATTTTATTGGCGATGTTGTAGCGGTCAATTATTTTAAAATCGATAGATACTTTTACCAACTCCCACCAAGAGCCAGGTGAAGACTCACGCGTTGCTCTAAGAGTAAGCGGGTTACTGAGCTTAAATTACTCTCGGATGTATTGACTCTTTGTTGGAGAGATAGTAGGTCGAGTAACGGTATCTCTCCTTCTTTATAACGTAATTTTGCTATATCGTAGGCTCGTCTAGACTCTTTCAAAGCGTGCTTAAGTTCTGCCTCTCTCTCAGCTAATATCTTCCCTTGGTCTAACAGCTGTTCAACTTCAGAAAACGCAGTGAGAGCTGTTTGTCCATAGGTCGCTATTGCCTGTTTCTGTTCAGCAGTTACAATATCGATTTGAGCCTCTCTCTTTCCACCGTCAAAAATTGGAGCGAGGAGGTTAGCACCTGTTTGCCAGAGAATATTTGATGGTTCTAAGATATTAGAAAGTGCTTTGGACCCTCCACCAAACGTCCCAGTGAGATTTAAGGTCGGTAATTGAGCTGCTTTTGCTTGAGCTGTTGCATTAAATGCAGCAGCGACTCTTCTTTCAGCGGCAACGATGTCAGGACGTCGTTCAAGTAGTTCAGAAGGAAGTCCTGCTGGAGGATTGGGTGGTAGAGCTGGTAAGGTGTCCTGGACAGCAAGCTCAGCTGCCGGATAACGTCCCAACAAAAGTTCGAGAGCGCGAACACTATCTCGTTTGGACCCCTCAATAGTAATGAGTCTTTCGCGAGTGGTCGCCAAGTCGGCCCTAGCCAAAGCAACGTCCTGTGAGGTGGTCATACCATTCTCATATTGCAAGTCGACAATGCGAGATATTTCAAGTAAAGATTTCAGAGTATTCCGTACTATCTCAGTTTGTATTTGGGTTTCAATAACCGTGATGTAGGTTGTAGCAGTATTGGCCGCTAGGGAGTGTTGAGAAAAACGATAATCAGCCTCAACAGCCTCAGCACTAGCGATGGCACTACGCTTACCAGCACCAATTCTGCCCCAGAGGTCAACTTCCCAGGAGACTTGTAACCCAAGAGCCATATCCCCTGTATTGGCTGTAGAATCTTGAAGTGTTCCTGAAGCCGCACCTCCCGCGGTAAGATTAACTGATGGCTGTAAAGCTGCACCTGCCTGAGTAGCATAGCTACGAGCCCGCTCAACGTTTGCGGCAGCCGCCTGAAGGTTTTTATTGTTCTCTTGTGCTTCACCAACAAGTTGATTGAGTGTCGGATCATTAAATGAACTTATCCAAGCAACCTCTATTTTACTTGAATGTGAATACTCAGACCAGTTATCAGGTGGTGGGGAAATTTCATTTACAGTCGAGTCTTTCACTGATTGGTCGATTTGCTCTTTTGATGTATGAACACCACAACCACCCAATAAAAAGAAAAGAGATATAACACTGATAATTGTATTAATTGATTTCATTTTTAGTTTCCTGTGGAGTAATTCGAAAAAAGACAGCATAAAGTGCTGGAACAACGACTAAAGTTAGCAAGGTGGCGAAACTTAAACCGAATACGACGACCACTGACATAGCCTTAAAAAATGCATCAAAGAAAAGAGGTATCACACCTAGAACTGTCGTCAGAGACCCCATAAGTACAGGTCTTACACGGCTTGCAGTCGAATCTATAATTGCATCGTATCGAGGCTTTCCCTGAGCTATTTCAAAATCTATCTGGTCAACTAATACTATTGCGTTTTTAATTAGTAGTCCTGAAAGAGATAACACTCCCAAAATACCCATAAACTCCATTGGAGTCTGGGTCACAGTCAAACCAACAACAACACCAATTACAGCCAAAGGAACTGTCAGCCAAATAACAATCGGTTGACGCAGCCTTCCAAACAAAACGATCACAACTAAGACCATTGCTCCGATCCCCATTGGTAACGTCGACGCAAGATTTTCGTTTGATTCTTGGGAATCTCCGTGTTCACCATTCCATTCTAAGGAATACCCTTGTGGCAGATCGATTGTCTCTATTTGTGGACGTAGTCTATTAAAAAGATCCGAGGTAAGCTCTTTTGGTATTGGGTCACATTGAGCGGTGATACTCCACTTGCGGTTTTCTCGCTTAACGAGACCATCTCTCCAAATTGTTTTAAAACCATCGGTTATTTGAGCTATTGGCACAATAGCATTTGAAGAAGAACCAGTTACTAGAATACTACTTATGTTATCTATATCTTTTCGCTCATCAGCAGGAGCACGTGAAATGATTGAAATCATTTCATCTCCTTCTCTATAAACTCCAACTGATTTTCCGCTAAAATTTGTTTGTAATGCTTCTGAAAGATCTTCTCTGGAAACTCCTGCACTACGACCTCTTTGCTCGGAATATATAGGTTCGATTACACTTACAGCCTGACGCCAATCGTCTTTAATTGAAAGAGCACCCCCATCTGCACTCATGATAGCTTTTGCCTGATCGGCTAGCCCCCGTAAGACCTTAGTCTCTGGTCCTTTAAAGGTTGCTTCAATTTTTGATCCTCCCCCAGGCCCTAAAACAAATCTCCAAACTTTGGCTTGGGCATTTGGATACCTTTCTTTTATATGGCGTTGTATTTCAGGAATAAGTTCATCTATCTTATTATAATCGTCGACTCGTGCAAGTATCTGTCCATAGGCAGAGTTTGGAGATTGAGGACTGTATACCAGCATATAACGAAGCCCCCCAGAACCAATCAAGGTCTGTACAGCTTCTACACTTTCTACGTTGCTAATAAAGTTCTCAATTTCTCCGATATCTTTTTCGGTTTTGCTGATATCAGTACCCTGGGGGAGCCAGTAATCAATAACTATTTGAGGGGTTGTTGATGCCGGGAAAAATCCTGGTTTAACAAACTGAAACCCCCAAAGAGCAATTACGAGAAGAATTATTGATGTTCCTATTACTTTCCATCGTGCTGAGAGAACTTTTTGGGTTACATCCTTACAGACTGCAACAAATGATGAGTCCTTAACTGCCACAGTTACCGAAGATACATTTTCTCTAAAAAGCCAAAAACAGAATAGTGGGGTCAAAGTTAATGCAAACAACCAGCTGTATAACAAAGAGATGAGGATCACCCAGAACAAATGGCCGGTATATTCTGCTGTTGAACCTGGAGCAAAACCAATCGGAGCAAAGGCGATAATGCCGACTAAGGTCCCACCAAGAAGAGGCCACTTTGTCTGGGCAACAATTGATTTGGCAACCTCAATTTTCTTCAGACCTTTTTGCACACCAACCTGAATACCTTCAGTCACCACTATGGCGTTATCAACCATCATACCAAGGGCAATAATGAGTGCGCCAAGGGAAATACGATGCATTGGAATACCAGACATTTCCATGGTAGCAAGTGTTGCAAAAATCGTAAGAAGTAATATGGAGCCAATGACAACTGCAGAGCGCAACCCCATAAAGATTAATAGGGTTACAATAACAATGACGAGTGCAGCGATAACATTGTACACAAAGGCTTGAACTGAATCCGCAACAATTTTCCCCTGGTGATAATATTCGTGCAACTCCATGCCAATGGGCGTACCGTATTGGAGTTCACCAAGCTTTGCATCGATAGCCTCACCAAGTTTAACTACATTCGCTCCAAGCACATTGGATACTCCAAGAGCAATAGCTGGTTTTCCATTATATTTGAATATTTTTTCAGGAGGATCTTGATAGCCACGATAGACATGGGCTATGTCTTTTAGATAAATAATTTTTCCATCTGAAGCCGCTGACACTAAGAGATTTTGGATGTTTTCAACTGAATCAATACCTCCCGAGGGAGCGATCTGGAGGCGTTGATCTCCAATTTTCACATCACCTGCTGCTACAACAGCGTTTTGCTGATTTAATATGTTATAGATATTGGCCTGAGAGACTCCTAAGTTTGCAACATTTTCTCTAGAAATTTCTACAAAGATTGCTTCTTTAGCTTCTCCACTGACAGCAACTTTTCCAACACCGTCCACAAGTAGGAGCTCTTTTTGTAAAGTTTTAGCGTAGTACTTTAATTCTCTTGGGGTGTATCCTTCCCCTGTAAGAAAATAGTAGAGTCCGTAAACATCACCGAAGTCATCGTTTACGATGGGTGAGACTGCACCTGGTGGTAGAGAGCCTTCAGCGTCTTTAATCTTGTTTCGAACTTTACTCCAGACAAGTTGTAGGTCAGATTTGTTACGAGAAAACTCATATTTTATCTCAACCTGTATTTCTGACATCCCAGGTGAAGAGGTTGAGTTTATAGTTTTCACTTCCTGCAATTGTTGCAAAGCTGTTTCCAGCGGCTCGCTTACCTCTTCAGCAACTTCATGTGGACTGGCACCGGGATATGGTGTGTTAATTTGAGCGATCCGAATTGTAAATTCAGGGTCTTCAAATCTCGCCATATCCTTATAGGCTGACCACCCTCCTGTGACGACAAGAACAATGACAATAATGGATAATAACTGATTCTTAATAGTGTATTCTGCGATATTCATAGGTTCCACCGATTAACCGATAATTTATAATGATCATATGTTTTCAAATTACTACAAAGACCATTGGCGAACCTTCATACCTTCAGTCAGATAGGACGCACCTGCTCCAGCAATTGTGTCTCCTGCCGAAAGACCTTCAGTTACCACAACATTCTCACCAATACTCGGAAGTACTGTGACCTTACGCTTAGAGACGGCCATAGTCTCGATATTAACAAGCCACACATATTGTGACTGCCCGTCCGACAGGATAGCCCCTAAAGGGACAGACACTCCATTTTTTTTATCCAGCGACTCATCCTGAGAGGAGACAATTTCAACCATAGCGTTCATCCCGGGTAGAGTTATAAGGTTTTCAGGTGGCTGAAAACTAAACGTAATTTCAAATGTTTGGGTTGTTGTATCTGCCTCAAGTTTAGCTTCTTGGAAAACAGCTGGTATCCTTTGATTAGGAGCAGCTTCAAAAATCACAAAAGACTTGTCTTCTTTCCTCTGCATTGAAGTAGCAATTACACTTGCAGGTAAATTGATGGTAGCTTGCAGACGATTCTCCTCAAAGAGAGTAATAATTGCCTCACCAGCCTGAATATTCTGTAACTTTGTCACCTCAACCTTAGAGACTACTCCAGCAAATGGGGCTTTTAAAATAGTGTCGTTTAAAGCTTTTTGGCTCATTTCAAGTTCAGCTTTAGCAATATCTTTTTGGGATTTTCGTTTTTCCAGATCACTTTTGGAAATAGCGTCCCCTTTTTGCAGACGAATACCTCGCTGATATTCTTTTTCTGATGTTTCAAATGTTGCCTTTGCAGCCTCAACTTTACTTTGAAAGGTGCTTTGATCGAGTTTAGCGATGGTCACATTCTTGTCTACTTTGTGGGATTCTTTGACTGTTATATCCTCAATAAGACCACTTACGTTAAAAGAGAGTTCTCTTGATAAAGCTGCATCGACTGCAGCAGGATATCGTCTCACCTGTAATTCATCTGCAATTTTTGTTGTGATCAGCTTAACAGGTCTTGCAACCTCTTTTTCGGCCACTTCCATTTTTTCTGAACTACATGAAACGAGTAGTAATAGAGCGATAGGATACACGAAGGTAAGCAGGTTATTTTTGAACATAAACATAATTTCAGCCCTTTTAATTGTGTTGGTTTGAGTGGCAAATTTGGGATTATACTTTTTTTAGAAAACTATTATTTTCCTAACCTGTTTAATCAGGACCGCAATTGCTTTAACTTTTCCCTGGAGTTTGATGGCCAAGTGGTAACACCATTAATGAAGATGTCTGCTCCTAATGTGAATTCTTTTAATATTCCTTCAATCTTTTCATTTCCATTTAGATGCCTGGAGAGAAATCCGTTAATGAATCCAAGCCATAGATCAGTAATCACTTCTGTCGATAGCTCTTGGCTAATATTGCCGTTTTTTTGCTGCTGTTCAAAAACATGCTGGGTATATTTTTTATACTCTAGATCCTGTGCTGCGAACATATCTCTCACCGGTAACAACGCCTCTTTCCATTCCATCCGGAATAAAATGAGAGCAAAATATTTTTTTAGCTGGGGGTCTTTTATAATGAGTTGGACTACATTGCGGGCTGTAATTGTCAGCTCGTCAAACGTTTTAGCTTTTGTAAACACACTATGCATGGCTGTATTTAGTCGATCAAACATAAAAGCCCCTAGCCCGAGGAAGAGATCTGTTTTCGTCTTAAAGTGCCAATAGACTGCTCCTGTCGTCAAATCGATCCTATTGGCAATTTTAACAAAGGTAGCACCTGAGTATCCCTGCTCATAAAACACCTCTAAAGATGTTTCTAATATCTTCATCCGAGTTTTTCCAGCTTCTTCTTTTGTTTTTCTAGCCATGCGATACTCTCTTTAAATAGGACTGTTAATGCTTTTTGAGATTGATTCATATTTGGTGTGAATATATACATACCTGTAACTATGTAAATAGGAAATTTGGAATATTAAACATTTTAACTGAGGATCTCGTTAAGAGTTCAACGTATAAAAGCTGATATGACCTGAGTTTTTTGTGTGAAAAACAAATCTCTTGCTGGTAGGAAAAGGTATCAAAGAAGGGATAAATATCGATTGGTCAAGAAAAGGACGGTGTAACTAGAAGGCTAGTGGAGCGTTATCATCACTCTAGCTTGAGATCTCAAATGAGGAGTAAAAATTTTGAACATCTAAATAGAGCATTGTTCTATAAAGGTAAACTCTCATTAGAGCTTCAATTCAAACTAACTTGTAGTTGATTTGAGTGATGTTGTCGGGCAACATACAAGAGACCACAGCATCCTATAATACTGGATAGAGATTTCCACTGCCAATGGGAAAGGGTCGGCTGATCCAGCGTATTGTGCTTATTCCTGATCAGCTAATCCCAGCGATTGATCATCGAGCTAACATTGCCACAACGAAGCTAATCAATGTTGCATTATGCTCCAGCTTAGGGTGTTTCCTGTATCTTATAAGCGATCGAATATAAGTAATTGTCAGAAACGGAGCATCTTGAAACTCTAGATGTTTTCAGAAACTCAATATAATTTTAATGGACAAAAAATA
>RCNA010000174.1_pt1 | contig 13144 bp, 14 predicted proteins | sample 2041331 | NCBI WGS metagenome assembly RCNA01 (sample SAMN09708233, study PRJNA481090) | Marine sediment metagenome, whole genome shotgun sequencing project. | reverse complement strand
CCTGTTTTACCCGTTTGCCCTTATTGACTCCACGTTCATAACGCGACATATGGGCATATGCTGTTGTATATTTACCACCGTGCTGTAGAAATATGGCTTTACCGTATCCACCTTTTGTACCTTTAAAAGAGACTTTTCCATCTCCGTTCGCGTCGCCTGGAAGTGCAAAGTAGTTTCGAAGAACTACCGACGTGTTGGCGTAGTCCAGGGCCCGAAATAATCCAGACGGGGATCCGTTGGAATTCACTTCCTGGGGACTTTCTACAGACTCATTATATGTAGCAATACAGAAATAGTGCCACCTGAAACTTTTATTCATCCTAACAAATGAGGACAGACACCATGAACAATTGTACGAAATCCCCCCGACATTCTGCAGCAGGAAAAATGATAACCGGCTTGTTTGCGTTGGCTGCAATGCTGACCTGCCTGTTCTGTGCGAGCACAGTTGAGGCCAGCAGAGGCAGCAGAGGGGGAGGAGAGAGTAAAATCTATGGCATAATCGACAGCATGCCGACTGAGGGTTTGAATGGCACATGGATTGTCAATGGCCGTGAAGTTGAGGTTACCGACAGAACACAGATCAAAGAAAAACACGGGCGGGTCGAAATAGGGCGGTACGTAGAGGTGGAAGGTTTCAGGGAAGGCAACCGATTTGTAGCGTATGAGCTTGAGGCGGAACGTAGCAGAGAGTATCGGCGACGGCGATAAGCATAAAATCCCGCGCTGCTGGCGGTGTGGGATTAACATCTCTAAATTTCAAATAGCGCAGAATATAAAGGAGATGCAACAGGGTACTGAATAAATTTTCTCATGCCCTGTAAAATTATCCCCCTCATCATGTAACAAATAAAATAATTTCAACAGGTTACACGTGATTCGCAACCCGCTCCATAACCTCCGCAAAAGGATACTGCTCCAACCTCCCGAACAGTTCATGCTTGCTCAACTTATTCCTGGTCAGTCCGGGTGATGAAAGGCCGCAGAGCAGGCGAGCAACTTGGCGTGGGCTTGCCAAAATCTGCGGATATCCCGCTCGTAATCGTTGCAGGTCTTCGGCCAGCCCCTTCTGCTCCGGCACCCCTGCCTCGGTCTGTCTGCCGCTTATCTGCCCATTCTCCCCGTGCAGACAGAACGAGCAATGCCCGCAGTTCGCGGGGGGTTCCTCACCGAAATATCGCAGCAGGAACCCGGTCTTGCATCCTGCATAATTCACCAAATCAACCACCAATCCCAATCGATCTAAATCACTGTGTTCTCGCTGCGCAAATCGCGTAACCAGCCCATCCTTGAGGGCTGCGATATCAAGATGATCAGCAGCAAGCCTTCTGAAACCGAGACGCGCCCCGCTGACCTTGAGCACCAAATCACCCTGCTGTTCCAGATAATCCAGAGCCGCAATCACCCGTTTTCTCGGGCTGCCTGTCCGTTGCGCTGCCTCGTCCAAATCAATGCTGAACCAGATCTTCTGTCTGACTGCGCAGGAAAGCAGTTTTTTGAGAAACTCCTGTCGTTCCGCATCAAAGCGAGGAAAAATCTCCGCAGAAGGTCGCAAGGGCTTGAACAAGTAGCTGCTGTAAAACGGCCCGGTGGATGCGAGCAACCCCTCAAGCTCCAGATAGGTGAGCAGGGTTTTCACCACCAGCGGTCGCATATCGAACAGGCCGGAGAGATCATAGATCGAGCAGGAAAAAATCGTGTCCTGCCCGATAATACGATCGATAAAGTCCCGTACATGGTCGGGTTCCGGGGTATCGCCGTAGACAAAATTCTCCAGCACATGCAGATCATTACCGTTGCCGAGCATAATACAGGTTGACGGCAGACCGTCCCGCCCTGCCCTGCCGATTTCCTGGGCATAATTCTCCAGACTCTTGGGCAGATTATAATGATAGACCGAACGGATATTGCTCTTATCAATGCCCATGCCAAAGGCGATAGTGGCAACCACAACCGCTTTATCCGAGGCCATAAACCATTCCTGGACCTCCTGCCGTTGTTCATCCTTCATGCCAGCATGATAGGGTCTGGCCGGAAAGCCTGCTCCGGCAAGAAGACTGGCCACCCGCATTGCTGTCTGTTGTAGGGTGACATAAACGATGCTCGGCCCTGCGGTTCCGTTTTCCTGCTGCTCAGTCAGTCGATGCAGCAGAGCCTGATCCGGCTCATCAGCCGGTTCAAAGAGCAGGGTAAGATTGGGGCGATAGAATCCGGTTTGGATACAGTCAGATTCGGCAACAGCAAAGCTCTGTCGGATATCCGCTGCTACCTTGGGCGTTGCCGTGGCGGTCAGACCCAGCACCGCAGGCACGGCAAAGGTCTTGGCTAATTCAGTCAGCTTGAGGTAGTCAGGACGGAAATTATGGCCCCATTCGGAAATGCAATGGGCTTCGTCAATCACCATAAGAGAAAGCCGCAACCGGGAGACCAAGCCCACAAAGCGCTCATTGGCAAAGCGTTCCGGAGCCACGTAGAGCAACTTCAGCTCATTGCGTTGCAGTTTCTCATACACCGCATTGACTTCCTTAAAATCCAAGGAAGAGTCCAAACGTGCCGCTGCAATCCCTTTCCCGATCAGGAAATCCACCTGATCCTTCATCAGGGCCATGAGCGGCGATACAACCAAGGTCAGGCCGGGAAGATGGAGGGCAGGTAATTGATAACAGAGGCTTTTGCCTTGGCCGGTAGGGAAAATAGCCAAGGCGGAACGGCCCGCCAGAACAGCTAAGATCACCGCTTCCTGCCCTAGTAAAAAACCTTCAAAGCCGAAGACCTGTTGCAGGGTTTCTTCGGGCGTGTTCGTTAACGTGGTCATGCCTCTCCTCCCGTTCTGACTTTGGCTTACCCCGTTATCTCTGTGCAGTCGCTTTAAAAATTATATGAAAAAGACAACACGGCATCCATCAGATCCTCTGAAAAGCTGGTACCCACATTCAACTTGATCTGCTCATTTAACGTGACACCGCCACCCAAGGTATAGTAAATGCTGTCGGAATCAATTGCCTGAAAGCCGTCATGATCAGGAACGGAAAACACACCGGCTCTTAACTGATACTCAGAGGAGCCGGACACGTAAAAACTCTTTTCCACACCGAAACGAAAAATAAGCCCATCATCTATGGTGTCATCCATAGTGAGATTTTTCGTAGTGGCATCCTGTAACACGGAATACTCAACCATGTCCATTTGTGCGGAAAACAACCAACCGTCAAGGGCCTTCCAAGCGATACCCATTCCCCAAACGTCAGGAATATCAAAAGTTACGTCGTTAGTAGATATCGCATTGCATACACCGAAAGCATCGCAAGTTGTGGTCGTATTGGGAATGGTAAAATTTGCGCCTTTACGATAAGAGACACCTATGGATATTCCTTTGACAGGTTTATACAATGCGCCTATAGCGAACGTAATGTCAGTATCATCGCCTTCCACACGACTGTCATTTCTACTTGTCTCCTCAAGTATATCGTTGGAAAAACTATTAATGATCCATTGATCATGCAAGCTGGTATCCAATTTTTCTACATTCACCGAGGCACCTACAGAAAAGATACCCTCAAAATTGAACGCTCCGGCCAACCCGTAAACTCCCTTCTGATACTCATCAATTTCTTTTTTTAATATACCTTGTATACCTTGCAGTGGAAAGAATGGGATTGGCACAGGGCCGACATTTTGCCCATCAGCCGCTTCAAAACTTGAATTTTTGTAATAAACCGAGGCGGCTATTCGTCCGGGCACGACCGGCAAGGTTAATCCGATAAAAGAAAAATCCGTAATATCTTTATCAAAGGTTCTGATTTTATCGAAACCCATATCAAAAAAATTATTCATCGTATCCGCAGGCATGTCAAGGTAATCAGTTTTATACGATGAATGTCGTAAATTGGCTGTGAATTCCATATGTTGAACAGCTATTAGGCCCGCAGGATTGATCACAGCTGCGGTTGAATCATCCGCAATAGCTACAAAGGCATTCCCCATGCCTAATGATCTTGCTCCCGTCGCTTCAAACGGTTCCAGATCAAATGGAAGATGGAGGGACCAAGAAGACGAATCTGAAATCTGATTAGGATTACTCCAAGAAGTATTTTGTGCACCAAATACAAAAACACAAGCCATACAAAAAATTGACGTTTTATAACCGGCCATTTTGCCTATCTCCATTTTTTCTTGTAAAGAATTCTCCTGCGAATTCAGTTATAAACTGTAGCGATAAAAAAACCCTGAAGGAACGATCTCCCTCAAGGTTTCCCTGTAACTTTACACACAGACTACATATTTTTTTAAAAAAAATTCAATCGTCCATATCATAAGAACAGCATCCGCCTCTGCTGGCGGGATAGTACATATCAAAATTATTCCCGACGGCATACTGTGAACACATTCTTTGCGCCTGACCGATAAAGCTGGATTCACAACTCATTCTATAGGCCTCACCGCAAATCAAATTCGGTCGATCATCCAGACCGTCAAATTGAGCGGACTGACCGACAACTTCGGACACAGCGCAAAATATTTCCGCTGACCACTCACCGGATGCCTGACCTATCATGCTGCATTGGCTGGAACAATGATCAATGATATCATCCAAGGTGCTGACCAGTCCCTCAATATAACCATTACCGAAATCCACAGCCATCCTGCCTCTGTATCTTCCGCTTCTGATATCCCTAGCCACCCTGTCCACAGCGTCCCCAATAATCTGCATCAGCTGATCTGCTTTATTGCAATCGCCGCCAAGATTTCTCCAAGAACTACTCACAATCCTAGACGATGTTTTTTTAGCCATTTTATAATAAAAACTTTTCCTGGCCGCTGATGACGGATTTGAAGATCCCATAACGAACAAAAAAATTAATAATGAGCAGAAAAATGATATTTTTTTCATCACTAACACACCTTTGTTATAAATTTATGTATTGCAATTATCCACTGTTAATACTTTCTGTTACATCCAGCGAGTATCGGAACAGACGTTGTTAAATCTGGAAGATGTAAAATTAAAATCAAAGGCATCCCTAAATGCGCTCTGTACTTCGTTTTTACAGGATGATCTTCCGCGGGAAACAGTACAAACTTCATAAGGATAAGAAATATTCAACACAACCTCCGCAACCTGCTCCACGGAAATCTGCCACTGTCCTAAATTGGTCTCACAGGCCTGAATAAAGGGAACCAGTGTACTGACAATGAACTCGGATTGAAAACAGACCAAATGATGTTCTTTGTTAATTCTGTCAACTTCACTGTAATAAGAGCTGATCAGCGTCGGCAGAAATTCTCTCAGAATCACTCGACTGGAATAATTCCTCTTGACCGATCTTAACGATTTAGCTAAAATATCAGGCATGTACTGATCGCGGATCTGCGCCCAAGGAATGCCTTGAGCATATAAATTCTTATATATTGTTTTCACCGCTGATCTGGCTATATAATCAGCAGCTTTGCTGGCATCACTGGGACGATAATTGCTATTATAATTAGAGCTATAATTGCGATTTTGGGAAAAAGCTGATCCGGGGACGACAAAGAGAAAACAGCAAAACAGACCAAACATAAAAATTAACATTTTATTCTTCATAACGTCATCACCTCATTAAATTTAACTATCAATAATTGTGTATATTTCGTATATCACATAGAAACATGATATACGGTAAAATACAGCCGTAATTTCAATATGCGGCGGTACTTTGGCGCTTAAAAGAATTCAAGCCGTTAAAAATTACCAAGATCCATTATCTTGATCACAACCTGAATTATTGTACTACAAATGCCAGCTGGAGCGAAAAAAAATTTTCGCCAGCGAAGCCCACTTAAAAAAATAATTGGGCACTTGATGCCTAACACATGAACATATGAATAAATTATTGTTTTTCTGTCAAGAAAAAAAATGATTCAATCCGTGTTCATCTCTTTTAAAGCAACAAACGAGGCGAAATTAATCCAACGAAAATACATCTCCGCCCCGCTGAAACCGCTTCCGGTCAGCATATCAATATTTTCCTCCGCTGTAAAAGGAATCAGGACATTTTCCAAGGCCTCGCGCTTGGCGGCAATTTCCAGTTCAGAATATCCCTGTTCTCGCTTGAAATCATGGTACAGATTAATAAATTTTCTGTTCAGACAACCATGGCCACTGATAATTTTTTCACTGAGAAAAAGCATCCCGCCTGCAGGCAGAGCGGCATAAAGGCGGTCAACAAATTCCCGCCTGAGCAAAGGACGGATAAACTGCAAGGTATAGTTGCAGATAATGATATCCGCCCCTGTTTCCTTGAGGCAGGCGCAAAGATCAACATCCGTTATATCCTGCTGACGAAATTCAAGAACAGAGCCCTTGCCGAACATCTCCGCCTTGCGTCGGGCCTTGTCTAACATGGCAGGGGCATTGTCCATGCCGACAAAAGAAAGTTCCATATCCGGGAGCAGGCGGGAAAGCTCCAATAGAGTTGAGCCTGTAGCGCAACCGAGATCGACCACCGTGCCTCCGGGCTTTGCCAGATGCCGAATCATGGCGGCAGTGGTCTCGATAACTGTGCGATAAAAGGGAACGGATCGATCCAGCATGTCGTCGAAAACTTCAGCGACGCCGTCGTTAAAAGAAAAATCCTCTGTCACTCTGCCGTCGCTGTATATCCTGTCACTGTTCATTGCTCACCACTCATTACCTATGTTCAATCGTTTCAAAAAAAATAAGGTTGTAGGCAATGTGTAAAATAGCCTTGCTATCTTGTCAAACTGAAAGTATAAAATGCATTAAAAGTGTTGTCTTTTATATTGGCTATTTTCCTCCCAGCCAGCACAAAAATACCAACAAAATAGTCTATTATACAGTCGGTTATGTATCGTTGTTAACGACAGTATCAACAAGGTCAACCACAGTCATCGAACATAAAATATAAAAAGTAATCTACTAACTATGTCCTCTAATCAAGAAATACATTTTGACGAGATTCTCAGCCGTTATCGATCCGACCCCTATAATTATGTGGATATGCACGCTATCCATACGGGTAAGGTGCTTTTTCTTATTGAAGAAAATAGCGAAGTGGAGGGCGTGTCAGGCGAGTGGAAACATAAGCCGGGCACTCCTCTGTATGAGATCAATCGAGAGCGCAACACCAAGGTGGTGACCTCGAAGACCAACGGCACAATTTCCTCCTTCCGCTCCGACTTAAATGATCACTTTGTGGAAGCCGGAGAAAAACTGCTCACTATCCGCCACCCGCTCAAGAAAAAAGAGATTATTGAAGGAATCCTCCAAGAAGTTTTATTTTTGTTTGAGGCTCCAGAACGGGCCCGCTATTACTTCTCCATGGATATTCAATCCCGCATCGACCAGAAAGGTGCCCGTTCTGTGTTCATTAAGCCCGGAGATGAAATCTTCACTATGTCCCTGATGAAGCGCGACACACCGGTCTATTATACCGGCGAGCCCGGCATTATCCATTCTGTCTATTTCAAGCCCGGTGACAGCCTTGATCAGGGAAAGCCTCTGATTGGCGTTTGCGCGGAAGAAAAATTTCCCATTGTGCAGAAGGTCATCACCAGAGTAAAGGCCGAATGGGAATAGCCTGAACGCCCCGACTATTTTTCTTTCCGCTCTCCTGTTTTGTCTTCCGTCCCGCGACAAATCCGCAAACATCGGCGGCAGTCCCTTGATCGACTTGATACACAACCGTTCTCTCCGCAGGTCGTAAAAAAAATTCTTGCTTACGGCGCACCAGTCGGGGCTGTGCTGGAACACCATCCACAGCTTGACCGTTGCATGAATCGGCTACGACAGCTGATGAAGGAAGCCGAGGAGCGTGGTCACGTCCTTGCCGCTGGCACAGTTGTGCTGGCTGATACCCTGAGCAATTCCAATGGTCGTTTTGACCGCCGCTGGTATGCACCGAAGGGTGGGGTCTGGCTGGCCATGGCCTGGCCGGATATCCTACTGCCGGAATTCACCCGCCTGCTACCCTTTGCCGTCGGGCTGGCTTGTTGTCGAACAATCAGAAGCTACGGCATCAAAGCCCACTTGAAATGGGTCAACGACGTGCTGATAAATGGCAGAAAGCTGGCTGGCATCCTCTGCACAACCGTGGAAGATGCAGAAGGAGACCGCTACCATCTGCTGGGCATAGGCATAAACGGCAATAATCAAATTTTTCCTGAAGAATTGCGGGACAGTGCTACCAGTCTTCGCCTTGAACTTGCTCAGGACATTGACATCAGGGAACTCACAGGCAGATTGCTGGCCGAATTGCAATGGGCTGTCGGCCTGTTGCACTATGATGAGGAACAGGCCTTGCATGAAGGGCTGACCTGCGAACAGGGCTGGAGTTCTTTGCTGCTGGCCGCTTGGCGACAACGCAGTGACACTTTTGGCCGACGGGTGGAGTACGGTTTTGATGTGCAGCGGCGACCGCTTTATCAAGCTATTGTGCAAGACCTTGATCCCCGCGGCGGTCTGGTCATGGAACTGGAGGACAAGAGTAACGTTACCGAGTATTCCGGCGAAATCACCTATCTCTGAAAACTAATGCCGGGAAAACCAACCTGATCAACAGGCGCTCCGTTCACCACACCGCCCTCCCCTTTCCTTTCATCACCCGACAGCTCATCAGCAGGCACAGTGCGTAGCTATCTTTTCACAACAGGAGACCTATCCATGAGCAACAAAATCAACAAAAAAATAGCCGTTATCCTATCTGGTTGCGGACACCAGGACGGTGCAGAAATCCACGAAGCAACCCTGACCCTCTGGGCTGTTCATAAAAACGGGGCGGAGTATCAATGTTTCGCTCCGAATATCGACCAGCACCATGTCCTCAATCATATCACCGGCGAGGAAATGCCAGAACAACGCAATGTGCTGATTGAATCGGCCCGTATCGCCAGAGGAAAAATTCAGGATCTAAAAGAATTTAACCCTGACACCGTAGACGGCTTGGTGATCCCCGGCGGAGTTGGTACGGCCAAGAACCTCTGCACCTACGCCTTTGACGGCCCCAACTGCTCAGTCAACGAAGACGTGGCACGGGCGATCAAGGCCATGCATCGGGCGGAAAAACCCATCGGCGCACTCTGCATCGCCCCGGTCATTCTCGCCAAGGTGTTGGGAAATGTCACATTGACTTTGGGACAGGAAGCTGAAGCAAAGGATATTATGACAATGGGAGGCCGCCACAGCGCAACTCGACAGGGTGAAATCGTGGTGGACGTAGCGAATAAGCTGGTAACCACCCCCTGTTATATGCTTGAATCCAGAGTAGATCAAATTGCTGAAGGAGTGGATAACCTGATTCAGGCCATGCTGAAAATGATGCAGGACGACTCCTGACCAACATTGTGGAAAAAATGGCGAAAATCAAAGTAAAGGAGGCATGTATGAGAAAAAACATCGAGGAGATTCAGGGACAGGCCGCAAACCTCAACGCCTTAATTGATACCAGTTGCACCAAGTATGCCGATCATAACGCCATAGGCATGGCCCTGAAACCGCCTATAACCTATCAGGAATTCCATAATCGTATTTTCGTGCTTGCAGCCCACCTGCGAAAAAACGGGGTGCAATTCGGAGACCGAGTCGCCCTGCTGGCAGAAAATTCCCATAACTGGGGAACTGTCTATTTTGCCGTTATCCGGCTTGGTGCGGTCTGTGTGCCAATCTTGCCTGACCTACCTGAAGATGATGTCCATCACATCCTCACGGAAATGGAGTGCGATGTCGTTTTTAGCAGCAAACGGCAGATAGGCAAGCTGGAAAAGTTAAACCAGAAAATCAGCCTGCTGATCACCCTTGATGATTATCAGGAATCCGTCGAGGCGGAACAGACGGACCTACTTCCCTTTACAGAATTCCTCTCCAAGGCCAAGGCGGAACATGCTGAAGACCTCAAAAAAGGTTCGTTGCGCTTCCCGGAGGTGGACAGCGACCATCCGGCCTCCATCCTTTACACCTCCGGCACTTCAGGTTTTTCCAAGGCAGTGATCCTCAGTCACGGAAACCTCTGTGCCAACGCCGCCGCAGCGGGCGGAGCTCTGGCCTTGGAACCCGGAGCTGTTTTCCTCTCCGTCCTGCCTCTCGCCCATACCTATAAATTCACGGTCGGTTTGCTCATGCCTCTCCTCAAGGGTGGGTGCGGACAAAACCCCGACCCCGGCGGTGCTGAAAAAACTCTGTCGTCATGAGCGGCCCCATGTCATGCTGATTGTGCCGTTAATTATAGAAAAGATTTACAAGAAACAGGTGGTTACCGCAGTGGGAAAAAGCAGGGCACTCACTTTCCTCTGCCGATTTCCCTTAGGCCGAAAACTGGTCTATCGCAGGGTTGGCGGCAAGCTGGCGGATTTTTTTGGAGGACGCCTGAAGATGCTGGCTGTGGGCGGGGCTGCGCTCAACCCGGAGGTTGAGAATTTCCTGCGGGACTCCGGCCTGCCCTTTCTCGTGGGGTACGGCATGACCGAAGCATCGCCGCTTATTTCCGGCGGCCCGGAAGGAGACAAAACCATCCGACCCGGTTCCGCAGGCAAACCAGTCGCCGGGGTGGAGGTGCGCATTGATGCTCCCAACCCGAAAACAGGCATCGGCGAGATCCTTGCCCGAGGCCCGAATATCATGCAGGGCTACTGGAACAACCCGGAAGAAACCGCCAAGACCATTGACGAGCAAGGCTGGCTGAGCACCGGTGATTTGGGCTATCTTGATGATCAGGGCAATCTGCATATCAAGGGGCGATCCAAATCGGTCATTGTTATGGCGAACGGAGAAAATGTTTACCCCGAGGCCATCGAGCATAAACTGGACAGCTCTCCCCTGACAGCGGATTCCTTGGTTATTGAAAAAAACGGGGTGCTGGAAGCATTGATCCACCCTGATTATAATTTTATTGATGAGCAGATGCAGGGAAAAAGTGAAGAGGTGCGGCAGGCATTCATCACTGCGGAACTTGAACGCATTCGAAAAGAGGTCAACGGGCAGGTCGGTTCCTCGTCCCGCTTGGCCAGGATTGTTGAACAGCGGGAGCCTTTTGTTAAGACGGCTACGCATAAGATTAAGCGGTATCTTTATGCGACGGGAAACTGAAGCCTGAATATGCATGATAATAATAAAACATCCGCCAGCACGGGCAAAATATTTAATGCGATATCTGCCCTTTTAGCTTTTATTCTCTGGGGCGGCTGGGCATATTTCATTAACGGAGGCCATAGCTTCAGAAGAGGACTTGTGTCGGGACTCGCCCAAGGAATAGCAAGCGGTTTGATCACCCTGTTTATGATCCGTGCTGTCTCCTGTTGCCTTAACCGCTTGGGAACAGAATCTTTACCGCAGTCGCTACTGCCCGCTGTATTAACAGTCAGCTTCACCGGAAGCTGTCTTGCCTACCTTCATTATCTCATAGGCACGCCGCATATACTTTTTACCATTGCTCCCGCTCTATCAACAGCCTTTGCTTTTTGCCTGTTCACCACTTTCAAATTAAAACAGAAAACATAGGGGAACAACAATGAATACAGGAAACAACCGTAGACCGCTCAGGGTGCGTGAAACAGGGTTTGCTCAAAAAATAGCTTGCTGGTTAAGCGGAAAAAATATCACCCCGAATCAAATTTCCGTTGCCAGTGTATTCTTCGCGGCAGCGACCGCCGCTTGCCTGCTACCGCTTCCTTACGTCACAGGAATAGGAATATGGCTGTTGCCGATACTGGTGGCCATATTTATACAATGCCGTCTTCTTTGCAATTTGTTTGACGGAATGGTTGCGGTGGAAGGAGGAAAAAACACTCCGTCTGGAGAATTATTTAACGACATTCCGGATAGAATTGCCGATCCGCTGATCCTGATTGCCGCAGGTTATGCTGCTACGCCTGTCCATGGGGCGGAAATCGCCGGATGGTGCGCCGGTTTGCTCGCTGTGTTTACAGCATATGTTCGCACCTTGAGTGTCAGTATCGGCGCACCGACCGACTTTCAGGGACCGATGGCGAAACAGCATCGCATGGCCCTGATGACCGTTGCCTGTCTCCTGACAGCTTGCGAAGGAGCTTTTTGGCAACAAGGTTATGTCCTGTTTGTTTCCCTTTGCCTGATCGTGATAGGTTCCGTTATCACCGCCTTTCGGCGGGTTATTGCCGCATACCGATATATGGAGGATAAAAAAGATGCCTGACATTCCGATAAATTCTTTCTGTTTCATGCTGGCGGTGCTCTGCCTGCTACTGACCGCCACCACATTTCGCCTCATTCTCAAGAGCAAAAAACCGGACAAAGATCACACGGAACTCCGGCAACGTATCCAGTCTTGGTGGGTAATGATCGGCCTGCTGTTTTTTGTCCTGATAAGCGGCGAGACCCTCTCTATCGTCTTTTTCGGCTTCCTCAGTTTTTTGGCCCTTAAGGAATTTCTTTCCATAGTACCGACTAGATATGCCGACCGCCGAGTGATTTTCTGGGCCTACCTGTCCATCCCGGTTCAATATTATTGGGTTTCCATCCATTGGTACGGCATGTTCATTATTTTTATTCCGGTTTATATTTTCCTGCTCCTACCCATGCGCATGGTGCTGACCGGTGAAACCAAGGGATTTATCCGATCAGCGGGCATTATTCACTGGGCCGTTATGCTGACGGTTTTTTCGTGCAGCCATATTGCCTATCTGCTCAAACTGCCCGTCAATAATCTGAGTGCGGGGAGCATCGGGCTTGTGCTTTTTATCCTGTTCATAACGGAATGCAACGACATCTCCCAGTACATCTGGGGAAAATCATTGGGTAAGCATAAAATTATCCCAAAGATAAGCCCCAATAAAACTTGGGAAGGTTTTCTTGGTGGTTTGGCAACGGTTACCTGCTGCTCCGGTTTCTTAGCTCCGTTTTTAACGCCGATGAATATGTGGCATGGTCTCCTTGCCGGATTGATTATCGGAGTCAGCGGTTTTATCGGCGATGTTGTCCTGTCCTCTGTGAAAAGAGATCTACGAATTAAGGACAGTGGCACTTTGATTCCAGGGCACGGCGGTATCCTCGACAGGATGGACAGCCTGTTCTATACATCCCCGCTGTTTTTCCATTATATCTATTACCTATATTACTGACTGGCGTATATGATGAATCGTCTGCTGAAAATTCTGTTCTTCGGAATACTGGTTA
>RCNA010000080.1_pt1 | contig 13152 bp, 10 predicted proteins | sample 2041331 | NCBI WGS metagenome assembly RCNA01 (sample SAMN09708233, study PRJNA481090) | Marine sediment metagenome, whole genome shotgun sequencing project. | reverse complement strand
ATTGCGGAAACTATAGCTCTTGGAAGAAAAGGTCTTGCTCCTATGCCAATTAAAGCGTAACAAAATATCTTGGCAAAAAAAAAGGGGGGAGTGAATGCTTACACGTTACTGCATCAACTCAGCAGCACTTCGTTTTATATCGAAGGACAAGATGGCGGAAGCGGGATATGCTCAATACCTGAAATTGTTTAAGTAAAACACTTCGGAAAAGTAGAGCGGCGAAAATCCGCTTCTTTTCCCTTAAATCTACATCCGGTCAGCACGGCGGACAATATCACATAGCTCCAAGGCGATGGAGGAAATTTTCTTTTCTTCTTCACCCTCAACCATGACTCTGATAAGCGGTTCCGTACCTGATGGACGCACTAAGATGCGTCCTTTTTTTCCCAACCGTTCCTCCGCCTTCCGCAAAGCTTCCGGGAAGCCCTGAATCTGTTCCGGGGCAATCTTGCTCGACATGCGAACATTTTCAAGCACCTGAGGGTAGGAGGTCATGATCTCGGCTAGTTCTGACATGGGTTTTTTCTTTTTGATCATAATGGCGAGCAGTTGCAGAGCGGCGAGGATGCCGTCGCCCGTGGTGTTGTAATCGAGAAAAACCAGATGCCCTGATTGTTCGCCTCCGAAATTATAGCCTTTGGCCCGCATTTTTTCGACAACATAGCGATCACCCACATTGGCCCGGATCAGCTGACCGCCCATGTCGGCCATGGCCTTTTCCAGCCCCATATTGCTCATCACCGTGGCGACCAAGGTTTTTTTCTTTAACTTCCTTCGACTCATCAAATCCGCGGCGCAGATCGCCATAATATGGTCACCGTCAACAATAGCCCCGTTCTCATCACAGATGATAAGGCGATCACCGTCGCCGTCAAGGGCCAGGCCGATATCGGCGCCGAGCTGTTTTACCTTTTCCGCCATGACTTCAGGATGCAGGGCACCGCAATCCCGGTTGATATTTTTACCGTCCGGGGAAACGCCGATACAGGTCACTTTGGCCCCTAATTCCTCAAAGACATAAGGCGCAACCTTGTAGGTGGCTCCATGGGCGCAGTCAAGGACGATATGAAAATCATCCAAGGTGTATTTATCAGGAAAGGTATGTTTCAGAAAGACGATATAGCGTCCGCAGGCATCGTCAATCCGGGCGGCTCGGCCCACATTATCGGCAACCGGTCTGAGCGCAGCCATTTTTTGTGAAAAGATAAGGTCTTCGATGTTGAGCTCCATCTCATCAGGCAGTTTGAAGCCGTCTCTGGAAAAAATTTTGATGCCGTTGTCCTGAAACGGGTTATGCGAGGCGGAGATGACCACGCCCGCATCAGCCCGCATGGAGGTGGTGATAAAGGCGATTCCCGGCGTGGGCAGAGGGCCGAGCAACTGCACGTCCACGCCCATAGAGCAGATTCCAGCGGCCAAGGCGTTTTCAATCATGTAACCCGATATCCTAGTGTCTTTGCCGATGACTATATGGTGTCTCTTGCTGTTTTTTTTAACAATAAAAGCAATGGCCCTGCCGAGCTGCATGGCTATTTCCGTGGTCATGGGGTAGGTGTTCGCCACTCCGCGCACACCGTCTGTTCCAAAAAGTTGCCGCATAATTTTCTTTATAGATGGATAAATTTGACGTTGATAAGCCTGACGGAAAAGGTATCAAGAATGCTAACTCTTCTTTTTTTTATTTTTTTGTTTAATTTCTTCGATCCGATATATTTCCACCTCAAGCGGTTTATACGACATAATTTTTATAGGCTCGTGTCCCGGCACGGTGACACCTGTCACAGATACAGGCACTTTACGAGGCAGTTCCCCTTCAGTAGCATTGATAGAGGCTCTGAAGAGCATGGAAAGCACAGGAGTATTCGCGGTCAGCTTTTCCGGGATATGAGCAATCACCGAGATAGAGTCGGGTCTGATGTGGATTGATTGATCAGCTTCTTTGATATTGATAGGAATTTTCCGAATTTTCTTTTCAACAAATTTATCCGTGACCGTAATTTTGGCGATCACTGTTGTCTCTCCGATCAGATCCATAAAATCCGAGGTGAGGACGAGACGGACAGGGAGGGTAATGGAATGGTCAAGTCCTTTCAGATTAATAGTATAGGTGCTTAGACTCACTTGGCTGCTGATGATTTTTTCCGGGCCGGAGACTAAAATTTGATCAGGATTGAGTGTGATATTTTTCAGTATATATCCTGATGCAACTTCCCCTTCAAACTCTGCGGTGATGGAAATATGTTTTTCAACAAGTTGATCAATGGACAGGGTGATGCTTGCGGGTTGGGTTCTCAGAACGGAAATTCCGCTGGGAAGGGGAATGGTCAGGTTGTCGGTATTGAGCACAATGGTATCAGGTACGGCTTTGGAAAGATCAATAGGCAACGATGTGTTCCGGTTACGTAATTCCTGCATGATACTGCGCGGGCCTCGCAGGGTGACATCAATTTTTTTTTGGTACTGATTATAGATAACAAGATTTTTTGGCAGATTAAGCACTTCAATGGGAATGGTCAGATTCATATCCATTTGATCTGCGCCCACCACAAAAAGCCAAGCAAAAATGCCGAGGCAGAGCGAAAAAATCTTCAGCAACAGAATTTTATAGTGTATTTTGTATATTCTCTTAGTTATCCGGTTTGCCATGTGTACAATTATTTTGTAATAAGAAGAAATCCTTACCCGATCAGGGCGTTTTCTCTGCCTGAGATTTTTTTTTGCGCCGCCATTTTTTCCAAAATGAACTGCGGCTTTTCGGTATAAGAAACATTTCCTTGAGGACAGCTTCCAGTTTCTCCTCATCACGCATAGGGGTGATCTCACCTCCCTGAACAATTGAAATCTCCTGCGTCTCTTCCGACACGGCAATGATCACAGCGTCAGTTTCTTCAGAAAGCCCTAAAGCGGCTCGGTGCCTTGTGCCGTACCGTTTGTCAATATTAGGGTTTTTCGAGAGAGGAAGCAGGCAGGCTGCCGAGTGAATCCTACCTTTTTTTATAACCACAGCCCCATCATGCATGGGAGACATGGGAAAGAAAATAGCGACCAACAGCTCCTGCAACAGCTTGCCGTCAATGATAAAACCGGACTCAATATATTCGAGCAATCCTGTTTCACGTTCAATAATAATCAAAGCACCTATGCGCCGCCGAGCCATATACACCGATGCCGAGATAATTTCAGTGAGGTCGCCGACCGCCATCTTTTGGGTTTTCAAAAAAGGCGTTTTTCCCATTTCAGTCAGCACTCTACGGATATCATCCTGAAAAACAACAACGATGATCAGCAGAATATAACTAAGCAGATAACGCAACAAAAGTTGCAGAGTCAACAGATCCATCTGGATGGCGACAAAATAAATAAGGGCGACAACCAATATGCCGATCAGCATCTGCACCGCTCTGGTTCCCCGAATCAGCAGAGTGGTTCGGTAGATCATGAAAGACACGACCAGAATATCAATGAAATCCTGCCATCTGAGGGATCGGGGAAGATTGAAGGTGTTGATGAAATCAGGCATATCAGGCATGACAGAGGGTGAAAATATTTTCAGGGTTTAACAGGCAGAATGAAAGTGTTCATTATTCTTTGTAATCTAACATTTTGACCTGATTCTGCACAGTGAAATTTAAGAAATACTGTGATTTTTACATCTCGGTGGAGTAACCTTGTCAGCTTGTCAATTTGGATTTCCTGTTCAGAATTAGATACTAACTATATACCTAAAATACAATATGCTGAGACCTCCATATACAAAATACAGCCGCCTGCACATCTATTATTTAGATCAACGCAACCTGCCCCCGATTAATGATCCCGATCTGATCGGCATCTGGATTGAAGACGACACCGCCATACTCTTCTTCCATCAGGCCAAAGAAGAACTGGTGCGCTGCTTGTGCCGGGACACTGGTGCCTCCATTGTCTATCAGGCGGATCTGGATTATCAGGATTGGGAGGCCGGGGTGCAGATCACCTCATTCGCCACGAAGACCTTGCGAGTACGGCCTATCTGGGAGCCTCAAGGTAATTTAGAACTTTTGCAACCGGGCAGGACCGAGATCCTACTTGATCCTAGCGTAATCTTCGGTTCCGGCTTCCATGCCACGACCCGGCTGTGTTTAGAGACCTTGGAGCTGCTGCTCTTGGAATCGGGAATGCGAATCAACAGCGTTCTGGATCTGGGTACCGGCACCGGTCTGCTGGCTGTGGCTGCGGCCAAGTTGGGGGTCAAGCGGGTGACGGCCTTGGATAATAATCCCTTGGCGGTGGAGGTGGCGAAGCGCAATGTGGAACTCAACAACTGCGCTGATCGTGTTGAGGTGCGACAATTTGACCTCATGGGAGAGCTGCCGGATATGAATTATGATATGGGGTACGATCTGGTCATCACCAACCTCTACAAAGGACTCCTGATCCGCCTGTTCACGGACAGCGGTTTTTGGCATCCCGGATTATATATGGTATCCGGCTTTATCCCCGGTATGGAGGGGGATTTGCTTGCGGCTCTGCCCGCTGACAGAATACAGATGCTCCATCGGGCCAATTCCGAGCAGTGGCGGTTATGGCTGCTCCAGTATAAGGCCAGAGGCCAGGTCGCTTGATTGCCGCCCTGAGCACCGCCGCTCTGCTGGAAAAGCTGGTCTTCACGCTGTCAACCCAAACCGGCGACCTCCCGCCTCTTCCCTATGATGAATAAAATATTCTTCCGTAACGCACTCCTCAACTGGTTCAGCGAGCATCAACGTCCCCTGCCCTGGCGACAGGGGGATCATCCCTACCAGCCCTACCACGTCTGGATTGCCGAGATCATGGGCCAGCAAACCCAGATGGAACGGGTGGCAATCTACTTCCGCAACTGGATAGCCCGCTTCCCAGACATTCCCACTCTGGCCGCCGCCTCTGAGCAGGAGGTGCTCAAGGCCTGGGAAGGCTTGGGGTATTACAGCCGGGTGCGCAATATCCGCAAGGCCGCTGCAATTTTGGTGCGGGAACACAGGGCGATCCTGCCCCAGAATGAAGCCGCCCTGCTAGCCCTGCCCGGTATCGGCCCCTACACCGCCGCCGCTGTGCTTTCCATCGCCTTCAACCAACCCGTGCCCCTGCTGGATGCCAACGTGGAGCGGCTGCTCAGTCGGGTGGAAGATATTGATCAGCCGGTGAAGCTGACCGCCACCCGTAAGCTCATATTGCGGCATTGCCAAGAACTCCTGCCAGCGGATGACGCACGCAATTTCAATCAGGCGCTGATGGAGTTCGGGGCCTTGGTCTGCACCCCCAAGAATCCCGACTGCCCGGCCTGTCCGGTCCAGGAATACTGCCAAGCCTTTGCCTTGGATATGGTGGATATGCTTCCGCTTCCCGCCAAAAGGCAAGGGAAGATTGATATCTTCATGGCCTGCGGCATTCTTCAGCAGGGCGACCGCTTCTATATTCAGCAGCGCATGGAGGATGATGTCTGGGGCGGACTGTGGGAGTTTCCCGGTGGACGGCTCAAAGAAAGGGAAACGCCGGAGCATGCCGCTGTGCGGGAGATCCTTGAGGAGACCGAGTGGCAGGTCATTGACCTACGCCCATTTGCCACGGTGATGCATTATTACACCCGCTATCGGGTCACGCTGCACGCCTTTCAGTGCGTATTGGCTGAGGACGAACGGGTGGATGCGCCGGTGCTTCATGCGGCCAGCCGTTTTCGTTGGGTTAGCTTGGAAGAGCTGGAGAGCTTCGCCTTTCCTGCTGGGCATCGGCAGTTGATTGTGAAGATGAAGGACAGGGTATAAACCCCTATCAAACTTATACGACAGAGGAGAAAGATTTATGGAATGGCTTATGGATATTGGACAAAGGCTTATTGATAACAAGGCATGGCAATGGGCGTTCAGCGGGATCGGGTTGCCTGTGCTTGGCTGGCTTCTTCTTCGTTGCCGCAGGAAGCCCTCTGCTGTGCAAACATTCAACAACATCGGTGGGCAGCAGAATATACGAACGCCATCGCCAAGCAGGTCAACAACTACAGCGGAGACAGTGCAGACAACAGCGGTTCCGGGAGGCGGCAATGACGGACAATACCAACACGCACACCAACAGCGGCAACGGAGAACTGAATAGCGCTCAAGGTGACGGGGCCAAGGGTAAGGAAGTCAACAACTACTACGGTGTTTCCGAGGAATGCCTTGACGAGCTGAAAGACCAGCTGTCCATAACCAAATTAGCCCTGCGTAACTTCTTCAAGATCATGGAGAAACAGCAGGTGCCTCCTGATGACTTAGATAGCAAACTACGGGAGATTGCCGCCCAGTACAAAGAGTTGCTCCTGCGCTTAGATACCGTGCAGTCCGAAGACCCGCAGGTGGTCAAGCTCAAGCAGGAGGCAAAGCAGGCCATTGAGGTTGGTGACTATGCCAAGGCCGAGGAGCTGTTGAACCAAGCTGAGGCCCGCGACATGGAGGCTATTGAACAACTGGAAGCGTCGGCCAAGCAACGGCGTATCTCCGCTGCTGCAAGTTGCGCTAACAATGCCAGCCTCCAAAAAATCCAATTGCGCTATGCCAAGGCTGCCGAATACTGGCGGAAGGCTGCCGACCTGTTGCCGAAAGATAAAAAGAAGGATCGTTCACTCTATCTGGATAGCGCAGGCAATGACCTATATCGCATTGCCAAGTATAAGGAAGCTCTGCCCCTGTTTGAGCAGAGCCTGAGCATCAGCCAAGAAATTGGCGAACGGGCCGGGGAAGGTGTGACCCTGAGCAACATTGGTACGCTTCATCATGCACGGGGCGACTACGCCACCGCCCTGAAGTATTTAGAACACAGCTTGAGCATCCATCAAGAAATCGGCGACCGAGACGGGGAAGGGGCAACCCTGAACAACATCAGCCAGATTTACGATGCACGGGGTGACTACGATACGGCCCTGAAGTATTTAGAGCAAAGCCTGAGCATTAGCCAAGAAATCGGCGACCGAGACGGGGAAGGCACGACCCTGAGCAACATCAGCCAGATTTACAATGCGCGGGGCGACTACGCCACTGCCCTCAAGTATTTAGAGCAAAGCCTGAGCATCCGCCAAGAGATCGGTAACCGGGCAGGGAAAGGTACTACCCAGAACAACATCAGCCAGATTTACTGGGCACGGGGCGACTACGATACGGCCCTGAAGTATTTAGAGCAGAGCCTGACGATAATGGAGGAGATTGGTGCCAGAGCGGAGGAAGAATAACCAACTGGAATATTGGCATAATTTACAAGAAGCAGGGCGACCTTGCCAAGGCGGAGCAATACATGAGCCGCACCGTGCAGATTGATGAGGAGATAGGACGACCTGAGCTGGAGTGGGAGCGCAAGGCATTGGAAGAAGTTCGCACCAAGTTGCGAGGCCGGCATGCAGGTAAGGGCGATTCACGAACCGCCCCTCCGGGAACAGCCCCACCCCGGTGCGACCCCCCTAAAAAAAGCAGTTGACAGCAACGGCCCAGCGTCTTACCATAAGCCGTCAAAGGTTCAGGCAGTTATCTCAAATAGTTAAATCAAGTAGCAGGCATCCAATCGACTATACGCTTCGGAGTATTTCTATGACCCTTCCTCTCTTGCCGCAATGGCGGCTACTCGCCTTTCCTGAGCTGACCTGGCTGCCTGCCGACAGTACCACGGAACTCCTTTTCCTGGTCGGGGCCTTTGTCGCACTTTTTTTGTTTGCCTCCGTTTTCGGCATTATCATTGCCGTCTTTATGCCGGGCCGCCGCCAATCGCTGAACAGAACCCTTGTCGTCCTGTACGCCATAACCGGTACGATAATTATGATGCCGGTTGCCGTTAAAGCCAGCCACATCCCCTATGCACCGGTCATGCACCTGTTGGCTTTGCTGTTGCTCTATGCGATCCCGGTCGCGACCTTGCTCGGCAGTTTCCCCACCTATAAACGGGAGAGCGAGATTCCGCCGTCCCTGACCGAGTATTTTCGGGCCAACTACTGGTTTATGCTGGTGGCCCAGCCTTTTCTCCTGCTCATAGTGTTTCTGCATGTTCCTCTTATCAGCCCGCAGCACCATACAGTGTATTGGGGGCCGATCAGCGCGTCGCTGACTGTCTATTTCCTCCTCCTCCACCTTACCCAGCGACAGGGTGCCCGTCTGCTCGGTCTGATTATGAGCCCGGATGAGCTGGAGGACAACCTTCGCCCCCTGTTTGACGAGCTTGCCGAGTTGGTCCACCGTGACGGTCAGCTGGTTCTTCTGCGTCCCGGTATGCGCAATGCTATGGCCCAGTATCCAGAAATGATAATCTCTCTGGGCGGGGATCTGCTCCGTTATCTTGAGCCTGACCAAGTCCGGGCGGTTGTCCTGCACGAGATTGGGCATCTGCGCGATCAGCGTTATATGCTCTGGATGCACCGAGTCGGTATGCTTCTCCCCTTTATCGGACTCGGCTATATCGCGGTCTCTCAGGCTGACCTGTTCTCCAACGCCCTGATCAAACTTGCCCTATTTTTAGGAGGGATCATCATCCTGTCCTCTCTGTTTAGACGGCTTCATCTGCGGGCCGAGTATGTGGCCGACACCTTTGTTAAGGAGTATCCGGGTGACCTGCACGGATCATTGCTCGTGGCCATTGCACGGATAAACCACCTCAACGGTGTTGATCCTGATCTCTGTAAAAAGACCAATCACGGTCATTTGGATCTGGACGAACGGAAAGAGATGGTGGAACAGGGACGCTTTATGGTACGAAGAAAACGACTGCGCTCCCTAAGTGCTTTCTTCGTGCCAATGCTGATCGCTCTGGTTATTGTTGTGTTCACGCAGTTAGGCTGGGAACGATTCTTCCCTTCGGACAGTAAACAATGGGGCGAACTGCATAGCCGCTTCCACAGCCAGCGATACCGAAATGCGACTGAGGCCGAACAGACCATCCAAGAAGCCTTGGCTTTCTCATTAGAGCATTTCGGCGAGGTCCACAGCCGCACCTATCTCAGCCTCAATGACCTTGCTGTTGTCCTCCTTGACCAGGAACGCCTGAGCGATGCGGAAGAGACAGCCCAACGGGCGCAAAAGGTGGGCGAACAGCTCTATGGTCGTGATGACCTCCACCGAGTACGCGATATGCAGCTGGCAGCCAAGATACGTTTGGCAAAGAAGAATCAGGAGGGAGGTCAAGAGATCTACACCGACATCCTGGCTCTCCAGCAAAAACTGGGTGCTAATTCCGAGGATATGAGCTCGACCCTCTACATCCTGGCAAACTTGTCTGACGGCGAGGAGAGTATCGGTTATTACAAGCATATCCTCCGGCTCTACCGGGAGCAGCCCTCGGACACGGAGTCTGTCCTTGATGAATATATCTTCCGTGCCTTGGCCAATGCCTATATGGAAGCGGGCAGAATTAAGGAGGCCGACAAGGTACTGGCTGAGGGAGTTGAGCTGACTCAGGATAAATTCGGTGACACGAGCAGTGCCTATGCTTTGATTCTACGGAATTATGCTGAGTTCCTCATGGAACTAGGAGAGCCGCTCCGGGCACAGGCACTGTACGAACACTGTCTGGCTCTCTTCGATGGTGTCAGTCTGGAGGAAAGTGCCAGCTGTTGCTATGGGTTAGCGATCCTGCATCGAACACAGAGAGATTTTCCGGCGGCGGAACAGGCTTATGGGCCGGATTCCCCCGACCTGATTAACATCCTTATCGGGCTCCTCTCTCTGGTCGAGGAAAACGGCGACGGACAGGAGGCGGAGGTGCTGCGGCGGCGGATTGAGCGGCTGAAAAAATAGCGGTGTACGGGCGGCTTGCGAACTGGCCCTTGGGAAATCGTTCTACCATAGTGGAAATCCTTGTTGTCCCGGAGGGACAGCCGATAATAGCCCCGTGATTTATCGCGGGGTGTGAATGTGGAAGGTAAGGAACATGGATAATCGATTCGAGTCCAACGACGGGGAACAGAATATTGCTCAAGGCGATGGAGTCATCGGCAAGCAGGTTAATATCTATTACACCACCAAGGATGGTGCGCCTCCCCCTCCTCCCCGCCAGCTCCCTCCCTTGGATGCCTGCTTTCTCGGCAGGGACAAGGAACTTTCCGAGCTGGTCAAGCAGCTGCATCCCGGCAAGGTCGCAGCAGTGTGCGGGCCGGGCGGCATGGGCAAGAGTGCGCTCGCGGCCCAAGCGGTGCATACGCTGAATAAACTGGAGAAAAGCCGCTTCCCGGACGGTATTGTCTTCCACAGCTTTTACCACCAATCCAGTACGGACATGGCCTTGCAGACCATTTGTGAAGCCTTCCAGATTGAGGCAAAGGCGGGCCTTGCAACAGCGGTTCAGGCTGTCCTTGCAGGCAAGAAGGCCTTACTCATTCTTGATGGTGCGGAGGAGGCAGAAGACCTGAAAGCCGTACTTGATCTGCGCAATACCTGCGGGGTGCTGATCACGAGCAGGAAGCGGTCGGATGCGCAGGGTACTCGGTTTGACTTGCAACTGTTGGCAGATGAAGCGGCAGTGGACGTGTTTTGTGCATACAGCAAGGCTGCGGCGGATGACGTGACTGTGCGGGATATCTGCAAGATACTGAACGGATGGCCCCTAGCTCTGCGGATTTCGGGGCGTTATCTGAGCAGCACGAAGCGTTATCTGAGACGCACGAAGCGTTATCAGAGGATCAGCACGGGGGAGAGTGCGGCAGCCTATCTATACTGGCTGAAGAAGAAGCCGCTCAACGAGCTGGCCCTGAACGCGGAGGATGCAGCCCTGCTGTTGCGGCACAGCGTGGCTCAGGTGAGTGAGGATGCCCGACTGGTGCTGGGGCTGGCAGGCTGCTTGGCCTTTGCGACCCTGGCTGTTGCCCCGATCACGGCCCTGCTGGATGGCGACGAACGCCACCGCCGCATCGTCGTCAATCAGCTGGTCAATTACGGTCTGCTGGAACGCCGGGATGAACGCCTGCACATAGGTCACGCCCTGATCCATCAGTACGCGGCCAAGCACCTTGCCCCGAATAAAGAGGAGCTGGAACTAATGGCTGGCCGTTATACATGGTGGTGTTCGAGACAATACGCAGCGGGCCCGCCCGGCCACGCCCTGCTGGATGGGGAGCGGGCACATTGCCTGCGGCTGATGGAGATCTGCCTGGACAGGGGGCTGTGGCAGGAAGTGAAAGGCTTGGTCGGGGCAACCTATATTTACTTTGACAGGCAGGGCTGGTGGATAGAGAAGCTGGCCGCTCTTGAGATGCGCCTGACTGCTGTCCGGCAGGCAGGCGACCGCTGGGATAAGGCATGGTGTCTACATACGTTAGGATATACTTGCTGGAAATGCGGGAATCAGGACCAGGCCCTTGCCTGGTATGAGCAATACCTGTCTATATGTCGTAAGCTGGAGGATCGGCAGAGCGAAGACGCAACCCTGAATAACATGGCCGAGATCTATCGGCAACAGGAGACGTACGAGCATGCCTTGCAGGATTATGAACAGGATCTTGCCATCTGTCGGGAAGGCGAAGATCGGAAAGGTGAAGGCACGACCCTGAATAATATGGCTGCCCTTGCCTACAACCAAGGCGAGTATGAGCAGGCCTTGCTGTATTTTGAGCAATGCCTGCCTCTCCGGCAGGAAGCCGGGGATAAAGTAGGTGATATCCTGAACAACATCGCTGCTATCTACCGTGCCCAAGGCGAGCCGAGCGAAAAAGTGTTTCATCAACAAAACCTTGCTGACTTGGCTATCTGCCGTGAGCAGGGTGATCGGGTTGGAGAAGCATATGCCTGCCGGAACATCGGTCGCACCTATAAAGCCTGGAGCGACGGGGTTAAGGAAGTCGAGATGCTCCACAACGAAGTCAGGTATATGTATGAGCAGGCCTTGCAGTATTTTAAGCAATGTCTGCCTATCTGGCAGGAAGTCAGGGATAAAAGTGGAGTATGTGATACCATGGACAACATCGCTGCGATCTATGATAAGCAGAATAAGCCTGCCAAGGCAGTGGAATATTATAAACAGGCTTTGACGATAGCACAAGAGATTGGTGACCGAGCTGGCGAAGCTATCAGATACTGGAACGTCGGAACCGCCTACGAAGCCATGGGCAACCTTGCCAAAGCCGAGGAGCACATCAACCTAGCCGTGCAGATTGCAGAGGATATCGATCATCCTTCCTTAGAGAAATACCGCGAGGTCTTGGAGTGGGTGCGGGCGGTGCGGCGAGGTGGACGGCATTCTCCACGCCGAAAGGGTGTTCCCACCCTTTGGGAGCGGGTGCAGGCGGAGCGGCAAGCATAGGGGCGGTACCCCTATGTCCGCCCTCACGGCTTTCTCATAAAAATTTGGCACACTTTTTGAATTTACAGTAAACCACATCGTTACACTTGTATTACGCTGATGTGTTTTCAATAGTCTTCACCAGCTCATATCTCTCAACGCAAAGCTGGCGATTGTATCTCGTTTATATTTTTACCTTTTCCCTGAAAGCAATTATCATGCCGTTTTTTTATGAGAAAGCCGTGTATGTCCGCCCTAGGGCATTCGGGCCGTGGTGTAGGGGCGAAAATTTTTTCGCTTACCACTCCCGGGCGGTTGATGATGCTCAAATTATTCCGTAGCAAGGACCAAGTCGCTACGCAACAACTATATGATCCCTTGTAATCACCCCAGAACCAACCACCAAATCATCCTGATAAAAAACAGCGAACTGCCCCGGAGTAATCGCCCGTTGCGCTTCTTTGAACCGGACTTGCCAAGCACCATCTTCCGTACACAGCACCTCCGCCTCAGCAGCCCGATGGCGGGAACGAAGTTGCACCCTGCCCTGCCATTGCTTTGGCGGCTCAATCAGCCATCGCACATCGGCCAACAGCACATCCCGAGAGAACAACTCCTCATTCTTGCCAACAAGAACCCTGTTCTCTTGGGCATCTAGCTCGACCACATACCAAGGTGTCGCATCAGGGATACCGAGGCCTCGACGTTGGCCCACTGTGTATTTCCAGATACCCTGATGGGTGCCTAAGACTCTGCCCTCTTGTGTCGCAATCTCTCCTTCGCGGCTCTCCAAGCCCTGATCCAGCAGGAACGAAGCTAAGTCCTGTTTAGCGAGGAAACAGACATCCTGACTTTCTCCGCCGTCAAAGTGGGTAAAGCCCATTGCCTGGGCCTTGGCAAAAACATCCTTTT
>RCNA010000077.1_pt1 | contig 13200 bp, 11 predicted proteins | sample 2041331 | NCBI WGS metagenome assembly RCNA01 (sample SAMN09708233, study PRJNA481090) | Marine sediment metagenome, whole genome shotgun sequencing project. | reverse complement strand
CACCATGTATCTACTATTGGGCTTTTCTTTTTTCCTATATTATCATTGTACCAATGCCACGCCTCTTCATTTATTGGTTCTCCAACCGACCCTAAGGTTTTTAATGATGATAAATCATACTTTTCTACTAGCTCTGTTCCTTGCTTCGCTAGTGCACGAATAGCCGTTGGCGCTGTATAAAACTGATTCACTTTGTGCTTTTCTACAATTTCCCAAAAGCGTCCGAAATCTGGATAACTAGGCACGCCCTCAAACATAACCGTAGTAGCTCCATTAATTAACGGACCATATACGATATAACTATGACCTGTAATCCACCCAATATCCGCAGTACACCAATACACATCATTCTCTTTGTATTGGAATACATTTTTAAAGGTATAGGCAGTATATACCATATATCCAGCAGTAGTATGCACCATCCCTTTTGGTTTTCCTGTTGAACCTGATGTGTACAGAATAAACAATGGGTCTTCAGCATTCATTATTTCAGCTTCACATGCCGTGGAAGCCTTATCTAAAAGTGGTTGTAACCATTGGTCACGACCAGATACCATATTAATATCTGTGTTAATTCGCTTTGCGACTAAAACCGATTTAACACCTTGACAACTTTCCAAAGCTTCATCTACAATACCTTTTAAATCAATAGTTTTTGCGCCTCTATAAGACCCATCACTTGTGATAACCATTTTACAATCGCAATCATTAATTCGAGTTGATAAGGCTGTTGATGAAAACCCTGCGAAAACTACCGAATGAATTGCTCCTATTCTTGCACATGCTAAAACAGAAACGGCTAATTCTGGAATCATAGGTAAATAGATACAAACCCGATCTCCTTTTTTGATGCCTTGATCTTTTAAAACATTTGAAAACTGATTAACCCGTTTATATAATTCGTTATAGGTTATATGCTCAGCAGGGTCTTTTGGATCGTTTGGTTCAAACAAAATAGCAGTTTTCTCACCTCTTGTTGTTAAATGTCTATCTATACAATTTTCTGTAATATTGAGTTGAGCGCCTTCAAACCATTTGACTTCTGGCTTGGAGAAATCCCAACTTAATACATTGTCCCATTTCTTTCTCCAAAGAAAATGTTCTTCAGCAATTTCTTCCCAGAATGCTTCTGGATTTCTAACTGACTTTCTATAGACTTGATAATATTCTTCTAAATGTTTAATGTGATAATTACTCATAATTAGTTGTTTTTTTAGTGCTTTCCTACTTTATGTGATATGAACGTGTTTTCTATTTCGTTAATAATTAAAGGGTCATCAATCGTTGACGGTATTTTATATTGATCTTTATCGGCAATACTTCGTAACAATTTACGAAGAATTTTACCAGATCGAGTTTTTGGTAATCTATTGACTAAAACCACCTGTTTTAAAGAAGCTACAGGTCCTATGGTTTTTCTAACATCTTGTATAATTTCCGTTTGAATAACAGATTCAGCTAATTTATTATCTAATTTGGTAACCGCTAAGGCTAATGGTATTTGCCCTTTTAAATCGTCATTAACACCAATTACTGCACATTCTGCTACCGAACTATGAGAGGCAACTACCTCTTCCATTTCTGCAGTAGACAATCTATGTCCTGCCACATTAATAACATCATCAACACGACCAGTAATAAATACATAGCCATCTTCATCTTTATAACCGCCATCTCCAGAAAAATAATATCCTGGGAAACGATTTAAATATCCCGTTTCAAAACGCTCAGGATTACCCCAAATATTTTTTAAATTACCAGGAGGCAATGGTAGTTTTACAACAACATAACCTTCTTTTCCATTTGCAACAATCTCTCCCTCTTCGCTCATAATTTGTATATCATAGCCACATACAGGAAACGTTGCAGATCCTGATTTAACAGTAGCCAATTCTACACCGGCCATATTTGCCAACATGGGCCAACCACTTTCTGTTTGCCACCAATGATCAATTACAGGAACTTTAAGCATGTCTTCTGTCCATTTTAATGTTGCTGCATCACAACGCTCGCCAGCAAGAAATTGATATTTTAAATGCGACAAATCATATTCTTTCAAAAACTCCCCATTTGGGTCCTCCTTTTTAATGGCTCTAATGGCGGTAGGTGCAGTAAACATTACTTTAACTTTATGCTCTTCAATAACACGCCAAAACGTAGATGCATCAGGTGTTCTAATTGGCTTTCCTTCAAAAAGTACCGTGGTATTTCTGTTAAGTAAAGGCCCATAAACAATATAACTATGTCCTACTACCCAACCTACATCACTTGCTGCCCAATACACATCACCGGGTTCAACGCCATAAATGTATTTCATTGAGAATTTTAATGCTGTTGCATAACTCCCTGAATCTCTTATAATTCCTTTAGGTTTTCCTGTTGTTCCTGAAGTATACAAAATATACAACGGATGTGTTGATTCTACTTCTACTGGTTCTGCAGGAGTAGCCGTATTTACAGCTGATAAATAATCTATATCATAAGGTTTTCCCGGAGTATCGGCACCTAAATGCCTTTGATAAATGATAACACTATTTGGTTTGTGTTCCGCTAGTTTTATGGCTTCATCAACATAGGGCTTGTAGGGTATAATTCTATCTATTTCAATACCGCTAGAGGCTGTTAAAATGACTTTGGGCTCACAATCATCTATCCTGATTGCCAGTTCATTAGGTGCAAATCCACCAAAAACCACTGAATGTATAACACCAATTCTCGCACATGCCAACATAGCGTAAACTGCTTGTGGAATCATTGGCATATAAATAATGGCAGTATCCCCTTTTTTTAAACCAATTTCTTTAAGTGCTCCTGCTAATTTCGAAACCTCTTTATATAATCGGTTGTAGGTTATAATCTCTTTAGAATTGGTTACAGGGGAATCATAAATAATGGCGTTTTGTCTTCCAAAACCATCTTCGATGTGTTTATCAATACACAAATAACTCACGTTTAGTTTACCATCTTCAAACCATTGATAATGACCACTATCATTTTTTGATAATATATCTTTTGGTTTGCTGTACCAAGCTAACTGTTGTGCTTGTTCTTGCCAGAATTCCTTTGGTTTATTTATACTTTTGTTGTAAAATTCTTGATACTTCATGGTCTCGCTTTTTTAGATTTTATTAAACCAAACCAATTCGGATTTAGGACTTTTAACCTAATAAACACCCAAATAATAAGTACAAAACAAACTCCCATGACAATTGAATTCATAGGGCTCACAGTAGTGTCGTTTTCAAATTTAAACCTTAAGTAAAGTGTAGCTATAGCATAGATACTAATAATAATATCTGACGCCAACGGAGTAATGCGAAATTTCATGTCTTTAAATTTTAATTAAATACTGTTAAGTTTGCACACAAAACCAATATTTAAATAGACTTAAAAGACCATTTCTAAGTCAATAGTTCCAATGTTTCTGAAACTATTTTTTTTACTGAAAAAGGTTTAGTTAAATATTTATCTGCTCCAAGTTTTAAACCCTTTTCAATATCTGAAGCTTTATTTTTTGCAGTTAAAAAAATCACTTTAGTTTCTTTTAAACTGTCTGTTTTTTTTATATGTTTCAACGTTTGATATCCATCTACATTTGGCATCATAATATCTAACAATACCACATTGGGTATTTGATGTTTTAATATTTCTAATGCTTCACTTCCATCTCTTGCAATGTACACTTCAAAATCTTGCTTTTTAAAAGCGTACTCCAACGACATTACAATATTTGGTTCGTCGTCTACAATTAAAATTCTCTTCTTCATACTTTGGGACTACAATTTACTTAAAAGGTAGCGTAAAAACAAGTGTTGCGCCATTTTTTATCCCTTTTTTTGCCCAAATTTTTCCATGATGCTTTTCTACTATTTTTTTAGTAATAGCAAGCCCCAATCCACTGCCTTGTGGTTTTATGGTGTTTTGATGTTTTGATTGATAAAATTTATCAAAAATATAATCATGGTCTTCCTCTGGAATCCCTTTACCGTTGTCGGATACAGAGATTTCTAGACACCCATTACCTAATCTATAATCTACTATAATTTTACCAGTTTTAGGCTCACAAAACTTTATAGCGTTAGATAGTAGGTTCGTAAGTACTTGCAATATTCTGTCTTCATCATAATTTAACTTAAAAGCATGCAGATTATTATTAACCAATTTTATCCCTCTATTTGCTGCTATTTGAGTAATACTGGCTATAGCCTTAGTTATGGTTTTTTGAATATCTTGAAACCTGACATCTAAGTTTAAACGTCCTGTTTCAAGTTTTTCAAAATCAAGGATATTATTAATAAGCCTTCCTAAACGATCGGAATCCTGAAGGATGTTTTTCAAAAATTGTGCTTTCATTTCTTTAGGCATATCATCCTCCTCATCCATTAGCAATTCGGTTGCCGCACGAATACCGGTTATTGGCGTTTTTAATTCATGTGCAACAGTATCTAAAAATTCATCTTTTTGTTTGTCTTTGCTAATAAGTTCTTGGTTGGCATCTTTTAATTTTGAAGAGAGTTGAGATAACTCGTTAGATTTTTCCAAAAGCACTTTATTATTAACAATGTTTTCTTTAGATTCTTCCAAAATCTTTAATACTTCAACTAAACTAATTTGTTCTTCCTTAACCACACTTGCTATTAAAATTTTAGCAGAAGCACTTCCAATATTACCAGTTAGTAATTTCTCAGAAAAATTAATAAGTCGTGCATCGGCCATTTGGGTATCTTGAGGGAGTTTATACTTTGTAAAAAATATACTCAATGCGCGTTGTGCTCTTTTTTCGCCTAGAAATCTGATAAGCACATTCTTTATATCTGCAACGTAAGCTTCTCCTTTCCAAACTAAAGCACTGTCTTGTAGCTTTGAAAAGTTATTACTATCCACAAACATTTCGGCATAATTTCGTTCTCTATAATTCCCTTTAGATGCTAAAGAAAAAATTAAATAGCATAAAAGATTAAAAGTCATACTCCAGAAAAAAGCATGTGCAGGCGGACTTAAAAAATCAATACCAAATAATGCATTTGGTTTTAAAGCCGAAATACCATTAAGCCCATATTGGATAAAATCATCTGTTCCTGTATACGCTTGCAAAGTGAATGGTAAAACCAAAGTGTAAAAAGCAATACAAAAACCCGCAATCATTCCTATGATAGCTGCTTTTGATGAACCACGGTTCCAAAACAAACCTATAAAAAACGCAGGAGCCAGTTGCGCAATAATAACAAAGGAAATTAGGCCAATAGCATATAAAGACAATTCTTTTGAAAAAGATATATAGAAAAAATAAGCTGCAATGATAATTGTGAAAATAGATATCCGACGAATAGTCTTGATATACTTTTCATTACGCTCTGGTTGATTCTTGATAAACTTATCTAAAAATCCGTATGGTATAATTAAGTTATTACTTACCATGGTTGACAAGGCTAAAGTAGAAACAATAACCATAGAAATTACTGCCGAAAATCCGCCAAGAAAAACCAAGGTCGCTAAGAATGAATGATTTTGCTGTAATGGTAATAACAACGTATAATATTCAGCATTTACCGAATTACCAAAGGTTAGTTTGCCCGCCCAAGCTATGAAAATTACAAACGCATTGAACAGTAATAAATACAAAGGAAACATCCATATTGCTTTTTTTAAATGCTTTTCGCGATTATTTTCTAATACCGAAACCTGAAACTGTCTTGGCAATAAAAAGATCGCCATAAAAGACAAGGCTATCATGAAAAGCCAATTAAAACCATCTCCAACACCATTTAGAGTAGTAAGCTGCTTAAAATTTTCGGCCTTAGACATTTGATTATAAATATCTGATGTGCCATCAAACAAATAAAATGTAATATAAGCGCCAATAATCAAAAAGAAAACAAGTTTCAAAATAGACTCAAATGCTACCGACGCAATAATACCTTTATGTTTTTCTGATGCATCTGTTTTTTGTGTTCCGAAGAACGTTGCAAAAACGGCTAATAATAAAGCGATGTAAAATGTAGTATCATCTAAAATTGACGTTGAAACATAGCTGGTTTCAGAAGTCATAATTTCAAAAGTTTCAGAGACTGCCTTTAGCTGTAATGAAATGTAGGGCAAAGTTCCAAATAAACAAATTATAGTTACTAGCGCTCCTAAAAAACGATTGTTTCCATAACGAAGGGAAATAAAATCTGCAATTGAAGAAATCTTATGCTGTTTAGAAATCCTTATAATTTTCCGAAGAATAATAATCCATAAAGGAGCTGCTATTACGGGTCCTAGATAAATAGGCAGAAAATCAACACCTGAATTCGCTGCTATACCAATACTGCCATAATAAGTCCACGCCGAACAATACACTGCTAAAGACAAGGTGTAAACATATGGATTGTTTACCCACTTACTTTGTCTCTTTTTTTCAGCAAGAAAAGCAATGAAAAATAACACTGCTAAATACACTACAATTATAATAACTAAAGTATAATTATTCATAATGGCGTTTTAATACGATATATGAAATAATTATAGATAACAACCAAACAGAAAATATCGAAAAATAGAACGTTGGTATACCGAATATTGCGCCTTCCAAATTAAAAATTAATAAAAATGGAATATTAAAAATTAAAAACAAGGCTATTGCTAAGACTATAAGTTTTTGTTCGTGCCGCTTTTTCATATACTGATACCCACTTTAGTATGATATAACTTTTCCTAAAAAATACCATTTCTTATTCAAAATAACTGCAATAAATTGTTCTTTTCCCCTTTCTATTTCAGAATAAAAAGAAACCGTAACTAAGGCTATGCTTTATTTTTAATCATCATATAAAGAAAAAAATATTCATTTTCTTTTACAGAAATTCTAAACAAGAACTGGTATATTCATTCTTAAAAGTATGGAAATAAATTATAATTGCTATTCGTAATTCCATGAAATCTAAAAATAAGAAAACAGTATTACAAAAATGTAATACTGTTTTCTATCTAACCAACCAATAAACTTGAACATTTGAGTATTCAAGGATAAATTTTAATGTGATTCTCCCGCTTCTCCAGCACCAGAAGGTATTCTGATACTTTCAACCAAATCTTGAACATATTGTGGTGGCGGTGGTGTCATTCTTGAAACCACTAACGAAACAATAATATTTACTATCATTGCAACCGTACCAAAACCTTCAGGAGACGTGCCAAACCACCATTCGTTCGATGGTCTTGCATCCATAACCCCTATTAATCCAGTTTTATATCGAATCATGTAAAACAACATTAATACAATACCAACTATCATTCCTGCAACGGCACCTTTACTATTCATTCGCTTATCGAAAATCCCTAAAATAATAGCAGGGAAAAATGACGCAGCTCCTAGACCAAAGGCTAATGCGACGACCGCGGCGACAAACCCTGGCGGATAAATACCAAATAATCCTGCAATAATGATAGCAACAAAAATTGCAATTCGTGCAGCCATTAATTCTCCTTTTTCAGAAATGTCTGGTTTGATTTGTTTTTTAATTAAATCGTGAGAAATTGATGTTGAAATCACTAATAATAATCCAGCAGCTGTAGATAATGCCGCAGCAAGACCACCAGCAGCAACCAATGCAATTACCCAATTAGGTAGATTAGCAATTTCTGGATTTGCAAGCACCATAATATCTCTATCAACGTATAATTCGTTAGTAGCTTCACTTGCATTAGAGATTAAACGTTCTCCATGCGCTCCTCTTTCATTGGTATAAATAGGCTTTTTACTAGCTAAAGCCTTACCTGCAACATACTGAATTTTTCCATCTCCATTTTTATCAGACCACGCGATTAAACCTGTGTCTTCCCAGTTTCTAAACCACTGAGGAATTCCAGCATACTCTTGCTCACTTACAGTTTCTATCAAGTTTGTTCTTGAAAACACTGCAATAGCAGGTGCTGTTGTATAAAGAATCGCAATTAACAACAATGCATAACCCGCAGATTTACGTGCATCTTTCACTTTAGGAACTGTAAAGAAACGCACTATTACATGCGGTAATCCAGCAGTACCAGCCATTAGAGCTAACGTAATAGCAAAAACATCCCAAGTAGATTTTGTTCCACTTGTGTATTCATTAAATCCTAGTTGCGTGTGCAAAGCATCTAATTTATCAAGTAAAAATGCGCCACCTTCAACTTTTCCACCCATACCAATTTGAGGGATAATATTCCCTGTCATTTGCAGTGAGATAAAAAATGCAGGAACCATAAAAGCAAAGATTAACACACAGTATTGTGCAACTTGCGTATATGTGATCCCTTTCATTCCTCCTAAAAAAGCGAAGACTAAAACCACAGTCATACCAATAATAACACCTATGTTTATATCAACCTGTAAAAATTGAGAAAATACTATTCCCACGCCTCTCATTTGTCCTGCAACGTATGTAAATGATACAATTAAAGCACAAATTACAGCTACTGTTCTCGCTGTATTTGAGTAGTATCTGTCTCCAATAAAATCTGGAACAGTAAACTTTCCAAATTTACGCAAATATGGTGCAAGAAGTAATGCGAGAAGCACATAACCTCCGGTCCATCCCATTAAAAATACAGACCCATCATAACCACTAAAGGAAATTAATCCGGCCATACTAATAAAGGAGGCTGCACTCATCCAATCTGCGGCAGTTGCCATACCATTGGCTAATGGAGAAACGTCTCCACCGGCAACATAAAATTCTTTTGTTGAGCCTGCTCTAGCCCAAATTGCTATTCCAAAATATAGGCTAAAAGTAACTCCTACTAATATCCAAGTCCACGTTTGTACGCTCATAATATTTTTTTTAAATTTTAGTTAAGGGTTACTCGTCGAAACCGTATTTTTTATCTAATCTATTCATCAATCTTACGTAAACGAAAATCAGTATTACGAATACATATATTGAACCTTGCTGTGCAAACCAGAAGCCTAATTTAAAGCCTCCTAATCTAAATTCATTTAAGGCATCTTTGAATAGAATTCCGCATCCATAAGAAACGAAAAACCATATGGAAAGTAGAATCACTAAATACTTTAAATTCTGTTTCCAGTAAGCTGTTGCGTGTTTTTGTTTTTCACTCATAATTGTTGATTTTTAAAGGTAAATCATAGCCTGAAGCGAAACTGTTCCAGTTTTAGAATTACCAAATTTTTGATTTTTATACTCTAAAGTAAGCTTAGAATTGTGTCCGCTGAAGTAAGCATTGGCTCCAAGACCAAATATATTTCTATCATCGCTTACGGCATCATAACTATTAGACCCATATGAAATATATGGTTGATATCTAGCCTTAGCTTTATCTCCAGGAATTACATATCCTACGTGTGTATATATCATGCTTCCTGTTCCGTAAGCACTAAATAGATAATCTTTTCCGTAGTCATTAGATTGAAATGTGGCATAAGCAGTAATTGCACTTCCATCTCCACCTATTGGTGCATCATAAAAAGCATCAACTGCAAAGATTGAAACATCTTCTCCAACTAATTCTGTTCCGTTAAGACTAACAGAACCACTTGGATGCAAGAAGAATCCAGCACCAACATTAAATATCTTTTTCCCACCTAAGTAAGTACCTACTTTAAATGGTAAAAAATTAGACTCTTGGTCTAACAAGTTAAATTCAAAGTATCCTGCATAAGCTTTACCAGCATCTTTAGAACCAATTAATCGCTTACCACCATAAACTGCAGAACCACCATCTACTGGGTCTCTTGTGTCTAAACCCGTTGTTATGGCATCGTTAATTGCAACTCGATATTGAAGTTTTCCAAATTTACCTTTTGCAAAAATACCAATATGCCTTGCAAATTGATCTGACAACCCAATAGTAGACCATGATTGACGGTTATTATCTAAGGTCATCATGTTTAAGGTACTTTGATTATTTAATCTTGAAATACCATTAAAATAATGTAAACCACCACCAATGGTATGATCTTCACCTAATTTATATTGCGCCCAAACATCGTGCATAAATAATTGCGCACCATCTCCTTTTCCTAAAGGATCCATGGTACCACTATTTAAACTGTTAAGCCCAAAATGTGTTAAGATTAAGAATTTGTCATTAATTTGAGAGAACATCAATACTCTTGCCCTTCTTAAATTAAAACTGGTTGTTGAAGTATTATCTGGTACATCATCATTGTAATTTGCTTGCATCTGAGCCCAAGAAATTACACGAAGATATTTAGAACCATCTTCATTAAATTTGACTTTGAGTCCCCCTGTGTAATCAGGAGAACCTTGTGAATACATACTTTGCAAGCCAAAAAAAGCAGAACAAAATAGTAGTAAATACAGTTTTTTCATAAATAATTTAAAGTTTAGTTAGTTATACATTTTGGTTTTATGTGCACCACTAAACTCTAAAAAAGAATGGGTTATCTAAAAAACAGTATATATAATTGTAAAATTAGTATACTTACTCTTTGAAACGTTCCCATTTAATTAACATAAACTTATCTCCAAGCTCGGTAACAACAACGCCGGCTCCCTTTATATTATCTGAATTTTGAAAGTAATTACCTAGTTCTGTAGCATTTAAAATTTTATATGTCGGATGATAGCTGGTATTATAGGGACGCTTAATATTATACTTCTTTACCCAATTCATGATACTAACATGAGACACCCCTAAAATGCGTTCTATCTCACGATAAGTTAGCCCTTCTAAATACAGCTGCAACGACTTGTTTACATAATAATCATCAATCTGCTTTCCTATCTTATTAACTGAGAAAAAATAGTTACATTTTTTACACTTGTAACGCTGTCTATCTTTAACTATTCCGCTTTTAACATAATGGTCTGAACCACAATTAGGACATAAATCTATAGTCATATATACTTATTTAGCATAAATATATCAATTTAGCACGATTAACACAAATCAATCAATTAGTTTTTAACTGTTTAAAATATTTCTTAGTCTCTTTAACCACTTTGGGCGCTAAAATTAATGTAGAAATCATGGTAGGAATTGCCATTAAAGCAAAAACACCATCAATTAAATTAAGCATCATACTAAATGGCATAATTACTGCCATTACAATACTGATGATGTAGATATAATTGTAATAATGTTTTTTATCTGCCCCTATTAAAAACGACATGCATTTTGTACCGTAATAGGCATATGAAAACAGTGATGATATACTAAATATAGCAACACAAACCATGAGCAAATATTTACCATAAACAGGCATGGTATGACTAAATGCTGAAGCTGTTAAACTCACCCCATTATCTGAAGTGGTTTCCCAAACGCCCGTTACTAAAATAGCCAAAGCTGTTAATGTACAAACAATTAAAGTATCTATAGCAGGGCCTAACATAGCCACTAAACCTTCACGCACAGGCTCATCTGTTTTTGCGGCACCATGTGCCATAGGTGCTGTACCAATACCTGCTTCATTTGAAAATGCACCACGACGAATACCTAATAAAATCAAAGCACCTAAAACGCCGCCCATAAAAGAATCGCCTTTAAAGTTTTCTGCGGTAAAGGCATCAGTAAAAATCATATAGAAATACTTCGGAACGACTTCATAGTTAGAGATCAAAATAAACAGCACCAACACAAAATATAATAACACCATAGAAGGCACCATTTTAGATGCCGCATTACTTATTCGTTTTAAACCACCAAGAATAATTACTGAAGTTAAAGCCACTAATATACTTGCTAAAATAAGATTCGATTTTAATCCTACTTCAACGCCATTTGGAATTAAGATGATATCATTTATTGCTTGTGTCAATTGATTCACATTTACAACAGGTAATGCGCCAATCATTCCAAAAAGACTAAACATAATGGCTAATGGTTTCCAAGATTTACCTAAACCTTCCATTATAAAATACATAGGGCCACCTTGCAATTCGCCAGCACTATCTTTTCCGCGATACATAATGGCTAGTGTAGATGTAAAAAATTTGGTTGACATCCCAACTAAGGCACTCACCCACATCCAAAACATCGCGCCTGGGCCACCAACTGAAATAGCTACGGCAACACCAGCAATATTTCCCATACCAATAGTAGAAGACAAGGCTGTTGTTAAGGCTTTAAAATGTGAAATTTGCCCAGGATCATTTGGGTCGTCATACTTACCTCGTAATACTTGAATGGCATGACCTAAATAACGAAACGGCAAAAATCTTGTTAAAACTAAAAGATACAAACCGCCACCAATCAATAAAACCACTAAAGGGATTCCCCAAGCATAATCTGAAAAGGTTTTAATGAGTTGCTCCATATTATTTATATCATTGAACTCATCTTGACTTTTTTTATTTCCTAAAAAATGGCTGAAATTCGCCCATATTTCATCTATTTTCTTATTCGTAGCGATGCTATGACTTTCAAAAATAGTCTCATCTGAACAAATTTCATTTCATTTTCGGTTAAAAACAAAAAGTCAAGATCAGTTCATTTCATAAATATATCACTTTACAAACATTATGTTTAAATAATTTAAAAGTATATTTATCATAGTAAACTAATTTATGGGGCAATCTAATCGCTTATATTTTATAGATGCTGTTAGAGCATTTGCTATATTAATGATGCTTCAAGGTCATTTTATAGATACCTTATTAACACCTGTTTACAAAGACAATTCCAATACAATTTATAATATCTGGTCTTATTTTAGAGGGATTACTGCACCAACTTTTTTTACTATCTCGGGTTTAGTTTTTACCTATTTATTACTTCGTGCTTATGCCAAAGGCGATGATAAACCTAGAATAAAAAAAGGACTGTTTAGGGGTTTACTATTACTTGCTATTGGCTACAGTTTACGCATCAATGTTTTTAGCTGGCTCTCTGGGTCTTTTAACTCCTATTTTTTTGTGATTGATGTGTTACAATGCATTGGTTTATCCTTAATTTTCTTGGTTGGCTTGCACACCGTTTTAAAAAAACATAGTTATATTTTTTCTATCGTTCTTTTTACCATTGGCTGTATTTGTTTTGTTACTGAGCCTCTTTATAGAAATATAACTTTAGAAACTATTCCGAAATTTATAGCTAATTATATCACAACAACTAACGGTTCTGTATTTACCATTTTACCAAAGTTGGGATGAGGAGTCTGTAATAACTGATTTTGACTGGATAAAAGATAGAATAAGATTTGAATTTTCATTTAGTCTAAATTCAATATTCAATTTGTGAATGAGTCTCCTG
>RCNA010000075.1_pt1 | contig 13241 bp, 11 predicted proteins | sample 2041331 | NCBI WGS metagenome assembly RCNA01 (sample SAMN09708233, study PRJNA481090) | Marine sediment metagenome, whole genome shotgun sequencing project. | reverse complement strand
GCATCACTGCGCCTTCCTTTTTCGTCCTGTGATACCGAGGTGGGTACTTTTTTCTGATGTAGGATTGTTGTTTACTTTTTATTCTCAGCATGGTTACTTTCCTTTGGAATTATTTTTTTGATAAAGTGGATTAAAAGTAAGGTATAATTAACCTACTTGGATGATTTGTATTTTACCATTTATTAACTGACCACAAACGCACTGTACAGCATGGAAAAACTTGAAATCGATATCGCTCAATCCAGAAAATATGAGATGAAAACTTATATAGACTCTATGAGCGCTATGTATGAAAATTCAGTTCTTCAGTTCTTCAGTTCTTCAGTTCTTCAGTTCTTCAGTTCTTCAGTTCTTCAGTTCTTCAGTGCGGTGAATTGTTTGATATTGCAGAAGAATTAACTATCGGCTTTTCAAAAATTACAAAAGAATCTATTATTTATGACTCCCGAATTATCAAAATATTTAGATATATAGTCACTCCTTCAATAAGCCAAATGAAGTTTGGACAACTGTTTGGTTTATCAACCATTGAAACATTAGAAAGAGATAAGCTGGTAGATGGAAAAAAAGCGGGAGTACTGAAATCTATTGCACCAAAAATTGCTGATTTTATTAATAGAGGGCTTGATCGAACAAGATTTATATGGCTTGATGAAGAAATTAGTTCTGCACAGATGAGGTTAGCTTTAGAATATTCTAAAAAATGGACATGTTCTTTAATAGCTGACCAAAATTCTCAAACACAATACAGGAATTGGAGGAAAACACGTCAAGAGGATTCTATTGAACATCAGCTTATTGAGCTTGGTTATATTCGATCTACTTTTTCTGGTGAGATAACAAGAAAAAATGATATAAAAATTGGAGAGTACTCAAAAGAACAAAAAGTTCTTGGTGGAACAAGTCAGAAAGCTGATTTTATTGTTCGAAAAAAGCAGGGTGGACAGTTAACGCTTATTGAGGCTAAGGCGGTAGGCGTTCAAGTCGATGCTTACAAACGTATTAAAGAATGTTGCGATAAATCAAGAGACTGGAGCAGTAATAAAGATTTTGGCGATATGCAAACAGTTGCAGTGATAGCCGGTTTTTTTAATCCTAAAAATATAGATGCTCTTATTCGAGCTAATATAGCAATAATCTGGGAACATAGACTTTCAGATTTTGGTCAAATTTTATAAGGGGCAACATGGATCAATTTAATTGCGTCAGTCTTTTTTCCGGTGCTGGTGGTCTAGATATCGGCTTTGAACGAGCTGGTTTTCGTACTATATCAATGTGTGAGATTGAAGAAAAATTTCATAAATCATTATTGAAGAATCAAGGGTGGAAACATCATGATGGTTATTGTTATTTTAACGATACAAAAATTATAAATAATGATATTAGAAATCTTACTGGAGAAACTCTTAGCCTTGGCCAACAAGTTGATCTTGTAATTGGTGGGCCTCCGTGCCAATCATTTTCTAGTGCAGGTAAACAAAGAAGCATTTTAGATTCAAGAGGGCTATTGGTTGAAGAATTTATTCGAATCGTTTCTGAAATTTCTCCACGAGCTTTTTTATTTGAAAACGTAAGGGGGCTTGTTACTGCCAGAGATGCATCAGGCACTCCCGGAGCAGTTATAAAAAAAATTCACAGCTCGTTTCAATCCCTCGGTTACAGTTGCAGAGCTGGACTGTTGAATTCTGCTGATTATGGCTCTTGCCAGCGGAGAGTTAGGTGTTTTATCGTCGGGGTGAAAAATGGGGAAGCACCTTGTTTCCCCTTGCCTACCCATTATGATAATAAAGGGAAAGAAGTTTCATTATTCTTAGCTCCGCGGAAATCATTAGAAGAATTTCTTGATAATTATGCTGACAAAAATGAAGAAAACTATGTTTATCCAACAGAAGCACTGGGGCGACAACTAAAAAATATTTCAAATGGTTCAGGTGTAAAAAGTAAGGGAAAACCAGAGCCAACAAGACCGGGAGGCCACTGGGGTTATAGGCAAGGTACATTCATTGCGGATTTAAAAAAGCCTGCCCGTACAGTTACAGGATCTTCAAGTCAGGATTGGATTAGGTGGGACGAAAAACTTAGGAGGCTTACCTTATTAGAGGTTAAAAGGTTGCAAGGATTTCCTGTTGACTGGAACTTCTGTGGTACTAAGGCTCAAATTTTTAAACAAATAGGAAATGCTGTCCCGGTATGTTTTGGTGAGTTGTTAGGTAAATCAATACAACAACACCTGCTTTGTGGGCATAAGGAAAAGTCCGTTCCTATTGAATTGCCTAACAAATTCCATTCTTATATCTCTTATACCAAGAAAGACCATGAAAAGAATAAGTCTGCCCGGTCAATTCACCATCATTTTAACAAAATGATGGTGACTGAATCTAACAGATAGCTGTGTCCTCCGGCCTGATAGTTTATATTCGAGTTGCTCGAAGGTCGCATAACAGATCTTATGTGAAATAAAAAGGACAGCCAGCTTATGTTTGCGGCTCTTTGATTTATATGCAGTTGGATAGAGGTGCTTTTTCGCCCACTTTGATGATTTTCAGGTGATCAACAAACGGGCTGAAGATTTCACCAACGTTCATACTTCCGCCAACAGCAAAGCCAAATTTTCCGCAGCAAAGGCAATACTCGAATCCTGGCCCAAGGCGATCTGATAGTTGGTGACAGCCTCCTCGTTTCGGCCAAGCCGTTGTTGATTCAGAGCCAGATTGGCGTAATCAATGGCTGAGACAGGATTTAGCTGCACCGCCCGTTGAAAATGATGCACGGCCTGCTCAAACCGGTCGGCCTTAAAATGGCAGACCCCTAGGATATTATGAATATCCGGTCGTTCTTCATCGCATTCTAGCCCTTTTTCCAACACCGGCACAGCTTCTTCAAACCGTCCCAAATTCCGAAGACATCTGCCAAGGTAGGAAAAGATATAGGGTTTATCCTCTTCATTAGGTTCCAAGACCAAGGCCTGCTCAAAACAGTTCAGGGCCGGTTCCACCATCTCCTGATCATAAAAATTTCGACCCCGGTAAAATTCCAAATAATAGGAATCTGGTCGTTCCTTCTGCATTGCCGACAGCTTATCGTCTAAAGCGGCAGGCTCCAACAGCTCGGCAGCCAATTTGGCCGCAAAAAGCGGAGCATCACCGGAGGTGGCCCGCTCTCGGAAATGGGCACCGGGAATAATGGTGTAGGCCGCCGGGATTTGCAAATCAGGATGCACGGTGTTCACCACCAGCACCTCCATGTCAATTTTTTGCAGGGCCGCAAGGCAGTTGTGCAGTTCCTCCAACATATCGTCCGCATCAAGATCAGGCAGTTGATCTATGGAAACTGTCTGCTCAGGATCGAAGAGATAATCCACTTCTTCCAAACTGAGCGGTTTGGGCAGGCCGGAAGCCACGTAATTGGACCCAGACTCAAAATCACCGGACAGCTGGGCCACCTCGGTCAAAGCGCGAATCAGGGCTTTATCTGGCCCCGGCGTAGTTCCTGCGGTGTAGACCAGTTCACTCTTTTCAGGAAAGGTAGCTGGATCCCAGGCCAAGGCCCCGACCGTCGGGATACCCGTATCCAGAGAGAAATCATTAACCTGCAAGGTGATACCGTTACGCTCGAATTTATCAATCAGGGTACGGGCCACCGAATCAGTGACTGTGCTCAAATCAATGGTCGGAGTACGAATCCTCTCTCTGGCGATTACGGCGCAGACATGGCGTTCCACCACCTCGCTGATCCCCTGAAGGACAGCCTCTTCAATGGTATTGCCCGCACAGGGGCCGTTGAATTCGTTGATGGCGTAAAACCAGGAAAACGGCACCAGCACATCTTCATCCCTGCTGATATTCTTGGCCCAGGTCCAGCGCATAGGCAGACCGGCCAGCAGGCGTTCCAACTGCTCCGGGGTGCGATCACTATCATGAACCGACTGAAGCAGGGCTGATATCGGCAGCACAGGATAACCAGACTCCCGCATAGCCGGATAATCACCAAGAATGAAATTATCCGGGTTCTTGAGAAAAGAAAAAAAACTGAATCGTTCGCCTAACTCCATGCAGGCACTGGCCTTGGACTGCTCCGGGGTAGAGCCTTTCCCCATTTGCTTCTTGGTGCCGATAGTCTCCAGAGCATCTTTGCCGCAGACACTGAAAAATACCGGGATGTCAAGTCGTCCTGTGTCGATCCGTTGTACTTCTTTGAGGATATCCAGACCGGTTGCCGCCAATCTTCGTTGAAAGCGTTCCACAGTCTGTTCGGGAGTGCAGGCTTTATCCTGATCATAGGTATACTGTTTCGGGCAGCTTTGCAGACGAATGGTATTTTTTTGCATGGTATGGAAATTAAGGTTCATAGTTTACGGTTGCTTCTTCCAAGTATTCTATTTTATTTTCTGAGAGATATACACGCCTGTTGTCAGCTGTTTCTAAAACTAACCATCTGTTGAACCGATTGTATCCTTTGCTTATGAAACCGCCACTTTCTTTCACATGTTCTCCAGCATACCCTAATATCTTAACATTACTATAAATCATCTTTTCCTTATTATGATCAGAGCAGATTACATCGTAACGTTTGGTAAAATCAATCATGAAGTTTTCTTGAGGAACATCTTGGCCTGCAATTTGCGGAACATGGGCAAGATTTTCAACATTACTGCATTCACTGAGCATTGCTGATCCAAAAAATCCCAAGATCACACCAACAACTATATAAAAAACATTTTTCATAACCGTTCAACATTTCCGGCAGAGGTTACCCACAAGTTTTTACCCTTCTCCGTTACCATCGATAAAATGTTCAAGTATATCGTTCCAGAAAGCACCATATGGCTGCATGATACAAATTCTTGCGGCCTCAGCGGTCTCACTGGTCGCCCGCAAGGTGATATCCAACCGTTCCCTGGGCACCAGACTGCCGAGTCGATCCGGCCACTCAATAACCGTCAGACCGGGGCCGCCGATATAATCAGCCAGACCGGCACCTTCAACATCCTCTTCACCGGAAAGGCGGTAGCAGTCCATATGAAAAAGAGCGATACGACCGGGATACTCATGCAGCAGGGCAAAAGAAGGGCTGGTCACATATTGTTCCGGCGGAACCTCAAGACCGACAGCGATGGACTGGGTCAGGGTTGTTTTACCCACACCGAGATCACCGTGTAAAAGAATAACATCACCTTTTCGGGCAAGTTTGCCTAGCTGTTCTCCTAATCGGGCTGTGGCCGCAGCATCTTGCAAAAACAGCTGGCGGGATTCCTTTTCAAGGCTCATGAGAGGCCATCCATATTTTCTTATTTTTTCCGATTTAGATTAAAATCCACCGGAATAGTAAAAGCGACAGCTGTGCCCTCGCCGATATTGGATTGAATATCAACACTGCCGCCCAGCATCTTGACCCGCTCCGACATGGAGGTCAGGCCGATTCCCCTCTGACTCGGCGGCTGGTCGGCCACTTCCTCCAGGTTAAACCCTCTGCCGTTATCAGTCACTTGGAGATGCACCTCGTTCTCATTCACCCTGATTGCAAAATCAATATGGGTCGCCTTAGCATGTTTGCAGATATTATTCATGGTTTCCTGAACAAGGCGGTAGACAATACGCTTGCCGTCCGCAGAACTGATCACCGTGAGCGGGGCCGGATGAAAACAACAGGTTATTCCGTGGGTGCCGATGAAATTTTCAACAAGATGCCGAAGAGCGGCATCCAGTCCAAGATCATCAATAATAACCGGGCTGAGATTTTTTGACAACCGGCGAACCTCCTCAATTGTCTGTCTGATATCTTCTCTGAGCTTGTTCAGCCAGATCTTGAGTCGCTCCTGCTGATTCTCCTGCTCGTTGCCGAGGTCGTGCTCCATAATACTGATTTGCATCTTCAACGCGGCCAGTGACTGGCCAAGTTCATCATGCAGTTCCATGGCGATCCGCCGTTGTTCATCCTCCCTCGCGGTAAACAATGCCGTTGACAAGTTGCGCAGGTCTGTTTCCGAAGCCCGCAAACGCTTATTGGCATGCGTGAGTAAATAATTCTGGGTAAGGATCTCTTTCTGTAACTCAATATTTTCTCGCCTTAATCTCCAGGTATACGTTGCCTGAGAGAGCACCATCCGCATTTGAACAATTTCCCACGGTTTGACAATGAACTGGTATATATGCCCTTTGTTGATAGCGGCGATAATATCGGAAGTGTTGAGAAAACCGGTTATAATAATGCGCACCGTATTTTCATCCAGCTTGTAAATCCTGCTCAGCAGGTCCACGCCGCTCATGCCGGGCATGGATTGATCAGAGAGCACCATAGCAATATCCTCTTTCCACCTGAATAGCTCAAGAGCCTCTTCACCGGAGGTGGCGCAGAGGATATCGTATTCCCCAGTAAAGCAGCTAACAAAGAAGTCCATGCTTTCAGGGTCATCCTCTACCAGCAGTATTTTGAGTCTGTCTTGTTGTTTCATAGTAGAGAATCAGCCGCCTTTGCTGGGAACAGCGAATAGGGCATCAAGGATGACCGCCGTAAAGGTCAAACCGGTCAAATCTTTAAGTGTATTCTAGGAAAAAATGATAAGTGTATGAAGCAACTGAATATACTTTCTTTTCCTGACAGCAGGACAACCTCTTCTGCTCACACCTCAGATGCGTTTCTGACGACTCGATCCTGAGCGTCAAACTGATAGATATCCTCCCATCGATATTTGTTTCCTCCGAGGTAGTAGGAGTTGGCATCGGTGTCGAACAGGGCTTTGCATCCATCACAGAATAGACTCCGCTGTTCGGATTCCTTTGAAACACGTTGAGGATTGATTATCATTCGCCTTAGCATTCTGTATTCAGAAGAATTCCAGACGGAACGCACTCCGTCCGAAAAAACGTTGCCCACGACATGCGAATCCCCGTTCTTACTGTACTGCTCCATATGACGATAATTGCAACACGGAATAACATCACCGTTATACTTGACCATCATATAGAGCCAAGGCCATTTGCAGAGAGGGAAAAATCCCCCGGCCTTTGCGCCGGTTATGCGGATGCGTTCAGTCGGGATGCTGTTGGGCCCCTGAAATGTGCCGAAAAAATGTGTAAAAGCATCCACACCCCGGTTTTTGCACCATTCCTGAGCCTCCGCAAGATGGTTTGTGTTATGCTGGAACTTGATGTACTGAACCTCCACTGTGGGGCGGCGGGACGATCCGCACAGCTCTCCGCGAAACCGCAACAAACGCTCAAGGTTGTCGAGAACTTTTTCAATGTTTCCTCCGACTCGTGTTTTCCGATACGATTCCTGTTCCATACCGTCCAGACATACCGTGATATGGGTCATACCGGAAGTGATCAGGTCGCGTAACCGTTGATCCGACAGACTGAAGCTGAAATTCGTGCTGATATGCGAATTCAGTCCGGCAGTACGGGTAGCATCGCAAAATCCTACCAGCTCAGGATGCATCAGTGGCTCTCCGAGATAGTACAGCGACACGGATGAGGTCTTTCCGGCCACTTGGTCAAGCAGCATTTTGAAGTCGGCTAGCTTCATTTTTTGCCCCGCATGAAAATCCTGATCCGCACACGCATCTTCGTCAGCAGCAGCGGACGGTCTGGCATGGACGCAGTGAGAACACGATAAATTGCAGAGAGGAGATATATCCACCTTGAGAGCGACAGGCCATGAAACGAGCCGCTCACGTCTTGTCCCATATTCCATGGCGGCACCAGCCAGATTGGCATACTGCCGGGCATTCGCTCCTTTCATCAACCATCCGAATCTACGGAATGTACCTTTTAAGAAAGTGAGCATCTTGTTGTAAGAAAGTAGTTTATACTTGCCTATTTCTATTTTTTTCATAACCACAATTTTTCTCCTATTTTTTTATCAAAGCACTGTCCCTGACAGTACCCAACTACGCCAACCTAACATCCAAAACATCCACCATCCGACCAGAATACAAGTTCCGCACCATATCCGCCAGCTAGCGAAGTTATTCACCGTGATATTCAAATCGGTTAGGGCGGAAACCCATTGCTTGGCACAAAACGAATCTTGTAAAACTGGGGTGTGCTGAGGGAGTTGACCGAAAGCCGCCATTGAATCGTTGCCATGCCTGATCTCCATGAAAATGGGAAGGAGTGCCTAGAAAAGGCGAAGAGAAACGTATTCCTGTCTAAAACTATTAAGTTATCCTGTCAAGTTTTTTTCCAAGGAAAAGAAAGGAGGGCGCATTTCAGTAGCGCATTAGCAATCAGCGTCCCTGCCGCGTGCGGGATGATAATGCACATAAACCTTGCGCAGCATCTCAATATTGGAGATGAGCTTATTTTCAACGGAATCAGCGATCTGGTCACCGACCCAGACACTCAGATCGCCGTCAATGCCAATGGTCAGATTCACCACAAAATAGGGGCCAAACCGATGCGCATGAATGGCTTCGATGGATTTGACCTCCACCATCTCACCAAGAAGGTCGCAAATCTTTTGGGCAATTTCCTTGCTTGGGACGTTGTCCATAAGATCAGCAGAGGCTTCCCGAAGAATATCAAAGCCTGTTTTCGCCATGATCACAGCCACAATCGCTCCGGCGACAGGGTCAACCCAAATCATACCCAACCTGCTCAGGAGAATCCCTACGGCGGCGGCAGTTGAGGCAAAGATATCGTTGCGGTGGTCCTGGGCTAAGGCTTTAATCGCCAGATTTGCCGTCTCTTGGCTTATCCGGCTTGCGTGCAGCATGAGCAATATTTTGATAAAAATCGTCATCACCGCCACACCGAACGCAAACATCTCTACCGGATGCGATTGAACAGAGCCCGTCAAGAGATTAAATGCGGTGTTAACGGAGTTCCAAAATATGGCCATTCCGGTGGTAATCACAAAGGCACCGACAACCAGGGCCGCAATGCTCTCCAGCTGGTGGTGACCGTAGGGGTGTTCCGAATCAGCGGGCTTCCCGGAAAGCCGCACGAAGATTTTCACCACAATAAAGTAAATCACGTCGGATATCGAGTTTATACCGTCGGCGAGCAGTGCCTGGCTATACCCTATGATACCCGCACATACTTTCACTATGGCGAGTATGGCATTGAAAAAAAGGCCGATATTGACGACGGCTTCGGCCTTTTTCTGGCGGCTCTCGGTATTGTCGCTGAGAGGACTCAGTAGTTCAGCCATCAATTTGTTGTCCTTCCAAGGATAACCGCCCTTTGATCAAATTGCTGGAGAAGACGATAACCGGTTGATATGAATTTTAAGTATACTGTGAAAAAAAATGCATCAGCATTGTGAAAAAATAACATAAACTAGGTGTCCGGCTCCGGCAATCCTTTTTTGTCGCCGCCGCCTTCGGCAAGGGTCGTGCATAATGCCCTGCGGCTTTTATTGACATTGCAATACGCACCTGCTATACAATGTAGACGGTGTATCAACAGGATATATAAAATTATTTTTTAATTAGCAGTGATCGTTGCGATCCCGCATGACAGTTTTCAGCAAAAGCAATCAAAGCAATAACGGACAAAATATAAAAACAGAATGCTCTCCATCTCGAATAAGCCCAAAAAGATCCTCATCCGCTCCACCAACTGGATCGGCGACGCGATTATGACCACCCCTGCGGTGCGCACGATCCGCCGTAATTTCCCGAATGCCGAAATAACTCTGCTGGCTCTGCCTTGGGTTGCGGATGTCTTTGCCGCCTGCCCTCATATTGATCATATTTTCATCTATGACAAACAGAAGAAGCATCAGGGACTTCGGGGAAAGTTGCGTCTTGCCACCGACCTGCGGGTGGCAAGGTATGATTTGGCCATCCTCCTGCAAAACGCCTTTGAAGCGGCCCTGATCACCTTTTTAGCTCGTATTCCTGTGCGGGCGGGCTACACCACCGACGGCAGGGGAATCCTGCTCACTGACGGGGTGCGCAAACAGCCGGATATTGGAACCAAGCATCAGGTGCATTATTATCAGGAGATGCTGGAAAGGCTGGGTCTGAAGCGCGGCGAGAATGCCTTGGAACTCTTTCTTGATCCGACAGCTGTACGGGAAGCGGAAACCCTGTTAGAAAAGGCTTTACAGGGAACGGAGGTGCCGATTATTGGTCTGAATCCTGGTGCGGCTTACGGCCCGGCCAAACGTTGGCCTGCAAAAAAATATGCCGAACTGGCCGGAAGGCTGGCCGCTACGACAGGAGGGTTGATCGTGATTTTTGGTACAGCTGCGGATCAAAAGGCTGCCGCTGAAATTGCCGTCTCAGCCGGAGAACTAGTCTTGGATCTGACCGGCAAAACCAGCCTTTCCCTGGCCTTGGCCTGCATTGCCCGTTGTCATGTCTTTGTCACCAATGATTCCGGCCTGATGCATGTAGCCGCCGCCCTGAACACCCCACTGGTAGCTGTCTTCGGTTCAACCGACCATATCGCCACCGGCCCTTTTTCTGAGCAGGCAACAATTGTTCGCCACCCCGTGAAATGCAGCCCGTGTATGAAAACCCATTGCCCCAAGGGGCATCAGCAATGCATGGAGTCAGTCAGCGTGGAGGAGATGGAAAAGGCCACGTTGGAGCTGCTTGGCGATCAATCCTGAAACTATTTTTTGATAAACCCCTTACTGTTCAAGGTTTCTGATCCCTTTCTGGAGACACCACCTTGAAAAGAGCAGGGTGATAAGAGCGATTCCGGCAACAGTCCCACAGGACAGCAGAACACCCAAGCTGTCAATATGATCCCCCCGCAGCCAAATCCGCATTAATCGGTAATTCCCTATAAAACCGAGAAAAAGAATCAGCAATTCAACAGCGAGGCCGCTGAACAGGAACAAAATCGCACCAAAGCTCCCCTGTACCGCCGCCCTGCTTTCTATCTTAAAATCCGCATACATGGCTCCGAACCCCAAGGCCTGGGCCAAGGCTCCCCAGGTTATAATCAGGCTGATGGCGATGGAGACCCACCACATGGGGCCGCTGATCTGGAGCATCGAGTTAGAGACGATAATCAGGATGAGGCTGATTAGGGTGAAGGGGATGCAATAAAAAAGGTATTTACAGGTCAGATAACGCCGCATAGTCATGGGAGAAGAGCGGATCATAGCAAAGGCCATGCCCTCGGCTCCGATGGCGGGATAGACAAAGCGGGTCGCCAGCGAGGTGGCCAGAAAGCCGGAAAGGCCTATGTTAGCGAAGGCGATGAGGTTGGTCAGGTATTCCGTGGGCATGGGCGAACGATCAAGGGGCAGGGCCTTAAAATTGTACAGGTAAACGACAATCAGGGCACCCACTAAAAAAATCTGCGACCATTCTGACGAGTCCCGCAGGAACAGCTTGGCCTCCTTATGGAAAATGCGGAGCAGAGGAGAGGGGCGATAAGGGCGGTTGCTGAAGGTGTGGAAGCCGCCAAAGGATTCTTGGGCCTTGCTGAAACCGCTGGAGAAAAATTTATCCATCAGCCATTCACCGGCCCAGAAGAGCACGACCGGGGTAAGCAGGAGCAAGCCGGTCGCTGTCCAGTCAACCAGTCTGTCCTGTAAATAACCGTTCAGCACCTGATTGGCCCAGGCCGGGGGCAGCAGGGAGAGAGCCGGGGTTTGGATGCTGGACAGGTATTCAATAAAATCAGGGAACTTTTCAGGATCAGCCAAGTCTTCCGGGCGCATAAGCCGGATAACTAAATAGAGGAGGATGCCGAACAACAGGGACAGATAAACCACGATATCCTTGGTCTGCTTGGCGGGAAAGAGCCGTACCAAAAGAATGGTTGCGGACAGACCGATGCCGTTTGCCGTTAAGGCTGTGCTCAACACCGCAAGAATCAAGAGAAAAGGATAGAGAATACCTGCATGAAATATCGTGCCATAGGCCCCAAAAATCGGCAGGGAAAAGATGACCATCATCCAGGAAGTGTAGAGGAAGGAGGTCAGAAAGCGCATACGGAACAGCTGTTGGTTCCGCACTGGCGCACTGTAGAGGATTTCATTGTCCGATGAGAGATAGAGCGAGGAAACAGCTGAGACCATGGAGGAAAAAATGAGCATGGCGAACATGATCATCCAGGCCATCTGAAAAATCTTGAGGCTCAGGATAATGCCCAACTCGTTCTGGCTGTGAAAATAACCGATCACCCGCAGGCTGATAAAATAAAGGGCGGTGAAAAGGACTACGCCAAAGCCGAGAATCGCCAAAGAACGCAGGGACACATGGCCTCCTCGGAAAAAACGGTTACGGATGCTGTACATGAATGGCTGAAGAAGGAGCATTGTTTCCGCCTGTGTGTTTTGTTTGTGAGCAATCAGGGCGATGCGCGGCCCGCTGATTGGCAGGATGTTATCTTCCTGTTTCGGTTGTTCATGAATATGAATCAACCTATTCTATCCTTAAGAGGCGGGATTGTCCAGCGATGCGGCTGAATTTATTCACTCCTTCCGCAGAGAAAAAAGAGCTTTCAAATTCCGTAAAAGTATTGTATTTTGTTTTTGACTATCCTATGCGCCCGTAGCTCAGCTGGATAGAGCATCGGACTTCGAATCCGAGGGCCGCAGGTTCGAATCCTGCCGGGCGCACCATTCTTCAGATAGTTGTCTTGATCTTCTTCCTTGTGCCTTTCTTGACCTTTCCCTGTAGCCCCCACACTGCCCCCATTTTTTTGTTTCTGCATCGAAAAAATTCCGAATAGACTAAACGGAAAATGACACAATATAAAAATTATTGCCCCCTCCGCTGTTAATCGAACCGCAACTTTTCGGTATCGCTCAGAGAGGTTGCAGAAGTGGAACCTCCCCTGTGACCTTAAAAAAAAGTAGAACCCCTCGATAAAATAGGGATAAGTTAATCTTGCAACCGCTCGCCTGCCGTGATAGAACCATGAGAATTTTTAAACACAACAACAGGTTTCGTATATATCCTGCTCCCGGAGTGCGTATACAACGCCGCTGCTTCGGATCATATTACCGGGAAATCGCACAAGATGACTACTGAGAAAACATTGCTTGAGGAAGCTGAAGAAAATATTTCTGATTTAAGCGACATTGAAAAAGATTTTTTTGCAGCTATTGAAAAGGAAGGCAAGTTCAGCAGCAAGGTCACACAAGATAAACCGGATGACAAGCTGCCGATTATTCGGGCGGTGTGTTTTAATTGGTTGTTTAATTCTACTTTGTCACATTAGAAATGTAATTATACTATTGATATTATATACATTTAATGTATAGTGTCAGGTATGAATAAACAAAAAAAACAGGCTGCAATATCTTCTTACAACAGCCCGGAAACC
>RCNA010000074.1_pt1 | contig 13265 bp, 8 predicted proteins | sample 2041331 | NCBI WGS metagenome assembly RCNA01 (sample SAMN09708233, study PRJNA481090) | Marine sediment metagenome, whole genome shotgun sequencing project. | reverse complement strand
TGCGGGGTGCGCTTTCCATTCTCACAGAACAACGAGGGCTTGATTTTTCCGCCCGCAGAATCACCGTTTCCACCTGCGGTCTAGTACCACAAATGCTCGAACTTGGTGAAAGCGGCACCAATGTCAATCTGGCCGTCTCCCTACATGCGGCGGACAATGTGACCCGTAGCCGCCTGATGCCGATTAATGACCGTTGGCCCATAGAAAAATTACTGGCCGCTTGTAAGGAGTATCCGGGGAAAAAACGACAAAGGGTTATGTTTGAGTATACTTTGTTTGCGGGAATAAATGATGCGGATGCAGATGCGCAAAGACTTGCGGAGTTGCTTCGGGATGTGCCTTGTAAAATCAATTTACTGGCTGTGAATGAAGGCGGTGGCTCTGAGTACACCAGCCCTTCGGCTGAGCGGATCCTGCGATTTCAGAAAATACTTAGAGATGAAAATTATACGGTGTTTATTCGGCAAAGCAGAGGTGCGGACATCTCCGCCGCCTGCGGTCAGCTTGCAGGGAAGGTGGTAACAGAGGCAACAGAAGCCAGATGACTAATTTTTTTGATCTATATTAGCCATCTGAACCACCTGATATTATCGTTCCAAATCAATGCCCTGTTTAAAAAGAATCTTCCGCCACGTCATATTTTTTATCTCTTGGCGAAACTTTTTATGCAATTTTCTATCCTCAATAACCATCCAGAGGCAATCAACAATGCCCTCAGCTGCTTCTTTTACGGAAATTGCATCGTGAAACAGGACTGTTCCGTCCTGCTGGATCTCGCATAAATTGCCGTGTGGATCAAGTTGAGGATATATAGAGACAAAATCAATAAATTTTAACTTCAGTTCTACAAGAGGATCTGTCTTGATCTTAGGGCCGACAATTTTGATAAAAATCGCCAAAAGTTCATTTATGGCTTGATTGGTTTCCAGAACGGTTTGATCGGGTTCCTTGTGCAGCAGATCCTCTACCACCTTTCCTTGTTCCCCAGAATCAGGAGAAGCAGTCTCCTGTTGTTCATTCGCAGACGCAACCGAAGAAGCCGAAGTGGACGGATCAGTAGTGAAATAGCCTAAGCTGAAGGTGCCTTCATTTTTTTGGAGCATACCGAGCAGAGTGTTGTAGTCTGCATCAGCAGGACTCAATCCTCCTGTTCCCCAAGAATAAGAGCCGCCTCGACGTTGTCCTTCATGGAAAAAAAGTACCGCACAATCATTTTCCCCCTGCACATCAACATCAATAAATCCTGAAAATTCTTTTTGACTGAGGCGGAAGATAAGATCCGGCAGACTGACCCTGTTTGAGGAGAGCGTATCTTTCGACCGTTTAAAGGAGGGCAGTTGGCCCCAGAAAAAAATTGAATCAGGATCAAGGTAATAAATAATTACCTGAAAACTTTTATCTTGTAATGACTCAAGAACATTATTAATATTTCCTGAGAATAGAGCATGCTCACCTTTTTTCTGGGTCACTCCCCGAACAATTTCATACTCATCAAAATACACCAAGAGTTCCTGATTCACCGCTGTGCAATAAATACAGCCGGTTCCTATTTCGCCTTGAAGATGTTGAACAAATTTTTCAATATCCAGATAGTAACTATTTAACCCTGTTAAAAATGGTTTTTCTCTTGGCAGAAGCATTAATTAATCCTGATATTCCTTGCTTTTATCATTCAATGACAGAGCGGATTACATCATAGTCCGCATCTGCGGCCTCCTTAAATCCGGTTATGCCAAGGGCTTTAAGCGCAGGATCATCCGCTTTCAAGCGCATAAGGGTTTCTTTGAGATCATCTTTTTGTCCCTGGGGCATATTGCGACTGACAGATAACGCCCAATACGGCAAGGGGGCGGTTTTGGTCACAGTGACGATGGAGCCCGGTGTGATATACTGATCAGCTGTATGCAGGGCGGATTCGCTGATAAAACCGGCATCAACATCACCAATACTCACAGAAATGATAACATTTTCTTCCTGTTTATCTGCGGCCTCACTTAAGTGGCAGTCCCATTCCACCTCAATGCCCTTTTCTTTCAGCCATAATTTTTGCGATAAAAAGCCACCCGCTGAATTTTTGCTGACAATCATGATTTTTTTTCCTTTCAGATCCTCAACCTCGGCAATTCCCGCCTCAGGACGACTGATAATCAACCCCCTCAGTCCGTCATTATTTTCCCCCTTCACTCCGGCGGCGATAACTTCATGCCGGTTGGAAACATTGATATAGGCCATCGGACTCTCATAGCCGATGACAATGTCGCCCTGTACAAGTTCAGCCGTGTATTGCGCACTGTGCTCTGTCAGCAACACCTTGATATCGTTTCCAGTTTCTTCACTGAGCTTGGTCGCAAGCGGAGAAAGCATAGCGGTCATTTTTGCAGAAGAAAAAAGGGGTTGCATGGAAAGGCTGTATTCTTCCGCACCAGCGGTTTCGCAAAAACAGTAAAGCAGTACAAGGAGAGAAAACAATATTTTTTTCATAAATTTCAACGCCGGTTATCTGAAATATGGACAAATTATTTTGTTATCCGCTCCATGGCCATCTTGATGGAATGACGCATACGTTCAATGGCCGCTCCGAGTTCACGCATTTCACGGGGGCCACCTGACATAATCGCCAGATCCAGCTCACCCAAGCTGATCCGATTGGCGATGTTGGTCAAGCTGCGTATCTGGTTTGTGACCAATCTGTCCAAGAGGATAAAGAATATACAGGCTATGAGCAACACTATGATTGCCAAAATAAGAGTAAGAGAAGAAAAAAGAATATTACGGATGTCTTGATTGATATCTTCGATATAGATTCCAATATGTATTTCGCCACCGATATCGGGGATGGCTGTCACTTGATCATGAACAAGAACGCCTCCTATCTTGATGCTGGCACCTCCCTCTTCGCCGCCGGATATAACAGCATTTTTCGTCAGTATATCCGACTGAAAGCCCTTTTCCTTTATTTTTTGAGCGAAAGGGGGGGCAAATTCGTTCAGGTTGCTGAAAAAACCGGCGACAACGATACCTTTTTTATTTCTTACAGCAGCATAGGCAACACCGGGGAGTTTGCTCGTCCGTTGCACCTCCTGACTTACCTTCAGATAATTTTTTCGTCCCAGCGGTTCAGTGATCGTTCCTTTCAGATAAGCGGCAAGGGCCTGACCTCGTAACTCAATTTGATGATTAATGGTGTTGGGGATGGATTTTAAATACAGATAGGTGAAAGTTCCGCTGAAAAGCAGGAAGCCTGCAAGCATGGTCACTAAAAGATAAAACGACAGAGGAAATCCTCTTCCCTTGCTTGCGGCTGACTTGGCTACAGCCGCTCGATCCGGCTTCGTATTGATCGGTATTTCCCGCTCAATGCCCTCTGTTGCCTCTCGGTCAATCTCCGGGCCAACCTCTTGTTCCGTATTCTCCGTACTATCCAGTTTTTTCTCAATTTTTACATTGTCTTCAGCAGGCACCGTTTCTTCCTCAAAAGGGGATGGTGGAGATGGTACGGCGTTTACTTTCGGCTTTTCCACCACGATAAGATGACCGCAGGTGCGACAGGAGAATTTCGCCTTGGCCGCCTTGATTCGTTTTTCATCAACATGGTATTTTTTAGCGCAATCTTCGCAGATAACCAGCATTGAAACGATCCTCCTTACCCGTGGCCCCGTAACACATTCAGGCAAAGGGCGACAGGGTTAAGGGATTTTATACAGTTCTCTAATTTCGATGACAGATATAATTACTGACTTTCTTTTGTTATATGTTTAGGAGCTTGTCAGGTCAACCTTTCATTTAGCGAAATGCATAAAATTATCACCGACCAGAGAAGATTGAAAGCGCACCTACCTGTTGATTTTTTTTAACAGCCAAGCCATATTCTGTCCGAGATTGCGCATGGTGGCGACACCTTCCTCATCTGCGGCGACTTCGCCTTTAGCACGCCCGGCCCCGATATTCCAATACGAGGCACCGACCGTGATCATCTGGCCGATGGTGAAAAAATGATTGATGGAGTCAAAGGCATGAATTGCACCACCCCGGCGGCGGGCCACAACTGCTGCGCCGACTTTTCTTTTGTACATATCGTTATTAGCCCGTGAAACCATGCCGGTACGGTCAATTAGAGCCTTGAGTTCAGAACTCATATCTGCAAAATAAGTGGGAGAAGCGAGGATAATGCCGTCCGCCGCATCCATTTTTTCGATACAGTCGTTGATGCAATCGTGAGAGACTGCGCAACGTCGATCTTTTCTTTCAAAACATTGATAACAGGCTATGCAACCATGGGGATGAAGACCGGACAGATTGACCAGCTCGGTTTCAATGGACTCTTTTTCAAGTTCTTCAAACACATATTTGACAAGCTGTTCCGTGTTTCCGCCTTTTCGAGCACTTCCGTTAAATGCGACTACTTTCATTGCATCCTCCTTGTACGGATCTTCCTTTGCGGAACAACCCGTTATTTCTTAAGTTTACGCTTTTTTTAAGCGACTATTTTCCCTTGTTAAAAAGTAATTGGCCGGAGAGCGATAATTATTGGACTGATATCGTACTGATTTATCATGCTGATAATAAATGAAACTTATATTGATACGACAGGGGGAGTGTAAACTATTCTTCAGCAAAAATAAAGGATATCAATGCGCCTGATTCACAGTTCAAGATGATCAGGAAATATCTTCTTTGCAGAAGAGAGGAGCCTTGCCAAAGGCGATGACAGATTTCGGGGCCGCACACTACTTGAATTTTTTCGTCTTACTGCTTACAGCATAGCCTTTAAGCCGATATAGACAAAGAACCCCACACCTGTGGAGCTGTACATCAGCAGTCAGGGCATACACCTTATGCCTTTGCGTTTTAATAATTTCGGGATCAGAATAAAGGAGGCCATACCGCTTGCTATGGCAATGGACATCAGAATCAGCTCGTTCATTTTTTCCCTCGTGTTGTTCAAGGTTCAAGTTTGAGAACGAAACGGTTCAAACGGGCTGACGCATACAACGAGCTTGTTTGAACCATTTTTTCGCCGTCAGGTCACAGTGTCAACTATGCCCGAATTTTAGCATCCTTCCGTTTTCGTAAACGAATAATCTTCGGGGTGATCTCCACCAATTCATCATCATTTATATATGATATGCAGTCTTCCAAACTCATGTCAAGAGGCGGCGTGAGAATAACCGCCTCATCTGAACCGGATGCCCGCATATTGGTCAGTTTTTTGCCTTTGGCCGGATTGACCACCAAGTCAGCCGGTCGACAATTTTCTCCGATAATCTGACCTTTATACAGATCCGCACCCGGTCTGATAAACAAGGTGGCACGCTCCTGTAAATTAAACAGGGCGTAGGCGACGCTGGTGCAGTTCTCCATGACTATCATGACCCCGTTCTGGCGATTCTGAATCTCACCGGCATGAGGTCCCCATTCGGCGAAAACATAGTTCATCACGCCCATGCCACGGGTGTCAGTCATGAATGCAGAACGATAACCAAGCAGCCCTCGGGTGGGCACTTTAAAGACCATGCGGGACATGCCCTTCTCCACCTGCATATCACTCATAACGCCTTTCAGCTTGCCAAGTTTCTCAATAACCACACCTTGATATTGCTCGTCCACATCCACAGTCAGAGACTCATACGGCTCAATGGTTTTACCATTTTCTTCACGCATAATAACATGGGGTCGAGTGACCTGAAACTCGTATCCCTCTCGGCGCATCTTTTCAATCAGAATGGAAAGATGCAGTTCGCCACGACCGGAGACGCGGAAGCCGACCGCATCGCTGAGAGGCTTCACCTGTAGAGCCACATCAGCCAAGGTCTCGCGGTTCAGGCGCTCTTCAAGATGTCGTGAAGTAACAAATTTTCCATCCTGACCGGCAAAGGGCGAGTCATTGGGAATAAAATGCATGGAAATAGTGGGCGGATCAATTTCAATCAGCGGCAGAGGATGGGGCTTGTCTGGATCTGTAAAGGTCACACCGACCGTGACATCCTCCATGCCCGCAACAGCGACAATATCACCGCAACCCGCATCTTTCACCGGAACCTGTGCGTCACCAACAAAACTGAAAATTTTATTGATTCTGACCGGTTTAATAGAACCGTCACGGCGGCAAACTGCGATACTTTCATTTATACTGAGGGTGCCGTTGACTAAGCGACCTATGCCGAGTCTGCCGAGATAGGGCGAATAGTCTATGGTGTTGATTTGGAGTTGCAGAGGAGCGTCCCGATCACCGGCTGGCGGCGGCACATGGTTCACGATCATCTCTGAAATGAGATCCATACCCTCACCGGGAACAATGGTATCGTGGGGATCGGAGACCATATAGCTTTCTTTGGCGGAACCGTAGACCACAGGGAAATCAAGTGTTTCATCAGGAGCGTCAAGGCGACCCAACAGGTCAAACACCTCGTCAACCACCCATTCGCAACGAGCACCGTCTTTATCAATTTTATTGACCAGAACCAGAATAGGCAACTTGGCGGCCAAGGCTTTTTTCACCACAAAGAAGGTCTGCGGCATAGGGCCTTCCTGAGCATCGACCAGCAGAACAACGCCGTCCGCCATCCGCATGACCCGTTCCACCTGACCTCCGAAATCGGCATGTCCGGGAGTGTCAATGATATTAATCTTATACTCTCCATAGATGTAAGAACCGTTTTTTGAGGAGATGGTGATGCCTCGCTCACGCTCCAGATCCATGGAATCCATGAGTCGTTCCGCCACTTTCTGGTTGTCCCGATACATACCGCTCTGATGAAATAACTTGTCGACCAAGGTGGTTTTACCGTGATCAACATGGGCGATAATTGCCACATTTCTGATTTTATCCTGATCCGTCATCACTGCTCCTGTAAAAAATAAAAAAGGTGCGTCTCCGCACCTGAAATTTCTCTGAATTTAATAAAAAAAGGCAGACTGTACCGCAGAAAGAACAAAAAGACAAGGAGATTGATTGATAAAGGGAAGAAGAGGATATTTCAGGAAAATTCACCACATCAGGACATCATTTTGTATCCGTGCGATCAGTTCGGGTGAAGGGTAAGCGTCCGCCGGTATACCTCTGGATTTTTGATAAGCGCGTATCGCATCTCTTGATTTTAATCCCACCATGCCGTCTATTTTGTCTTTATAAAAACCAAGTTTTTTCAAACCGCTTTGCAAGGATAAGGCATCCTGCCGGGTTAAATTTTTTTCGCCGACTGGGGGGGTGCCGACCAGCGGGCCGCCTCCGGTTAATCGGTCAGATAAATGCGCGACAGCCAAAGCGTAATTCATCGACCTGTTCCATTCTCGGATCACCCTGAAATTATGTACAACAAGAAACGCCGGGCCGTTGATTCCCGAAGGAAGAACAATGGAACCTTTGCCCGCCTTCATCGGCAGAGGCTGTCCATTTGCTGTGCGCACGCCGAGTTTATACCATTCCTGAAATAATTTTTCTTCGGAAAAACGTGCCTGATACGGATCAAAATCCTTGGATAACCGCACCTCCATTCCCCAGTTTTGACCGGGCTGCCAGCCGATTTTATTTAAATAATTCGCCGCAGAGGCGAAGACATCAGCCTGCTTGTTCCATATATCTTTTTTACCGTCTCCATCTCCGTCCGCACCATAATAAAAAAAGGTGGACGGCATAAATTGGGGTTGCCCCATTGCTCCGGCCCAGGAACTTTTCATTGCATCAGCATGTATATGATCGTTTTCAAGAATGCGGAGAGCGCAAAAGAGTTCATTGCGAAAAAAATCATGCCTTCTTCCCTCGTGAGCCAAAGTTGCTAAGGTGTTGATAGTGGAAAAATTGCCCATGTTTCTTCCAAAATCACTTTCCATCGCCCAGAGGGCAACTATAATTTGAGGTTGCACGCCATACATTGCTTCGATATGTCGCAGAAGCGTATGGCGTTTTTTCAACATGGATTTTCCACGCTGAATTCTTCGGCTGGAAATCGAATTTCTTAGGTAATTGAAAAATGTTACAGAGTATTCTTTTTGCCGCCGATCTAATTGAATGACTTGCTGAATAGGCTGTATATTTTCAAATGCTTCTCTGATTGTTTCATTGCTGATGCCAGCAGCGACGGCCTGTTTCTGAAATGAGTTGAGCCATTGTTCAAACGAAATGCTCTTCTTTGTCGTTTCTGCAAAAGAAATATTTTCTGGCAACCGGCATGTGAGGTGTTCATAGCTCAGCCCGGCCTTATCAGTCACCCTGACTTGCTCTTGCCCCATAGGCTCTGGCAGTCCTGCTGATTGTTTGAAATTCTCGGACAGGATCAGCGAGGAATCAGCATAGGCTGGTCCTCCGAGCAAAGAAAATAATCCGACGAATAATATTGACCGAAATATATTTATGGCTTTGATTTGCATGATAATTGGCAGGTTAGGAGGTTTGTTTTATTGTGTAGGATTGTTAGAACAAAACTACCCTGATATTTTAAGAGGATACAGCAGTTTAAATCTAAGCCCAACAACTGCTCATGAATGAAATTACCACGTTTTTAACCTGCTTGCACCCCTTGCTTGATCGAAGCACGTATCGTCAGCTTCTGGTTATCAGTTCAAAAAAATATTGAACGGCCTTGTTTGACAAGATAAAACAGACCGATTATCCTCTGATATTGATCGCTTCAATACGCCCATAGACTCTTTGAGGAACCCTGTAATGGCAAATGGAAATTTCACCGCCCGCTTGGGCGACAGCAGCAATCCTGGCCTGCTCCCTTTGGCCGAACGCCTTGCTCAAATCAGCAAAGGCGAGAATCCCTTTCAGGCAAACTCAGCCCTGCCGGAAAACTCACCTGTCTTCTTTGGCCGAGAAAACCTGCTCCACCGTTTCTCTCTTGCGCTGTGTACGGATAATCCTGGCCATATCAGCTTGGTTGGTGATCCCCGTATCGGCAAGAGTTCCCTGATGAACCAGTTGAAGGCCATCCTAGCGGCGGAAGAAGGGCTGGTCTCCATCTGCTGCAATGCCCAGAGCCTTAATGAAGCCTCGCAAAAACGCTTCTTCTCTGATCTTGGTGAAACCATTGCCGAGGCTTTGGACGAGGAACTTGAACAGGCTATAGAGGATTTTGATCAACTCCAGCTCTATATTCGTCAGCAAGCCAAGGCGTACTGTTTTGTTCTGCTCTTGGATGAGTTTGAAATTCTGGCGAATAATCCGGTTTTTGATGCGACCTTTTTTGATAATCTGCGCAGCCTTGGCGACAACCCGGACAATCGTTTCGGTTTTTTCATCATCAGCCATGAACAGCTCAGGCAACTCTGCCATACCGATGCGATTCATGGTTCCCGGTTTTGGAATATCTTTGATGCCTGGATGCTGGGTTTGCTGGATGCGCTACCTGCCCGCCAACTTGTCGAGCTTCCTTTGCAACAGGCTGAAATTGTCCTCGACACCACCCCGGAACAGTTGCTGAAACGTTATGGCAGGCATCCCTTTCTACTGCAACGTGCTCTGTATGAATATACCTATTCGGCTCAGAACGGCCTGAGTCCTGATCTGCGGCATTTGGACAGAAATCTTTACAACGCCATGCAGGATCTCTGGCTGCGCTGCAATGAGCTGGAGGTTGCCCGGCTGTTTGAGGTTATTGCGGAAAAGGAAATTCCTGATGACAAGATCAGTCAGGATTTGGAGGAGCGGGGGGTGCTGGACAACGGCAAACTCTTTTGTCCGGCTTTTGCAAAGGCTTTGCCGGAAAATTTCATACCAAGCAAAACAAGCATTGAGGAGTATCTTCAGGATATTAAAACCCATCCAGGTAAGGCGTTTAAAAAGGCTGGTCGCTGGATGCACTACCTGGAACAGGTGGAAAAAACGGCCAGTCGTATCGGCAAGATTAAGAAGGCTTATGATCAGGTCTTCCCGGAAGACAAGGCTCAGATGCCATGAGTACCCTCAAATCCTACAACTCATCACTCCTCCGACGAATATCCCTTATCAACAACAGGCATTCGGTATGAAGTTGTCAAGAAGCTCCATTCACTTTTCTCTGCTTTTCCTGTCAGCATTGCTCTGCCTTCAGTACCCTCTGCTTACCTCTATTTTTATAAAAAAAACAAATGAATTTCGTGATGAGAGTTTGAAAAAAAACATTACAATAATGCGGGAGACAATGGAAAATCGCGGCACCTCCTTGGTTCGGACTATTGCGCTAAGCGCGGGGCAGGCGGTGGCGGGCTATGATCTAACTTTTCTTTCTGATTTTCTGGCTGAGGCGGTGAAAAGCGATCCAGAGATCATCTATTGTCTGATCATGGATCAAGAACGCCATGTGCTGGCCCATCCCGACAAAGATAAACTGGGCTACCGTCTGAATGACGAGCTTGCCCGGGAGAGTGCTGAAATGTTGTGGAAGGATGTTCCCAAGATTTTTTCTGATAACAATGCCGTCAAGGTATTTTTTCTGAAGAGAAGGAATGAGACAGAAAAAACCACGATGTTGGAAGTGGTTAGTCCTGTATACAACGGGGATCAGCTCTGGGGTCTTTTGCGTTGCGGTTATACAATGCAGGTTTTGAACAGTAAGATGGTACAGGATTATAAAAATTGGGATCAGCAAATAAATGCCATAAATAAATATTTCGCCCGCATCATGGTATTTTTTTTCTCACTAATTTTTAGTGTTACTGCTTTGTTCACCATGCTATTCAAGCCGTTGCAGCGATACGTTGTTTTCCTGATTGAAAAAGTGCATCTGATCCGTAAGACAATACGCGAGATCAATAAACAGGAAATAAAGCAGACTAATGAATGGCTGCTGCTTGAAATTTCCCCAGAAACAGATTCACTCTGTCACGGCGATGCAGTGCTGATCCTGCGCATTCACAACAAAAGCGGAGCTGTTGCACAGCGGGTAGGGTTGCACATTGAGCAACTGGAGGATATTTCCTGGGTTTCCACAGATTTCGTCCTGCCCGGACTGATGCGAGGCCACAGCTCAACTGAATTACGTCTTGATTTTCATATTGATCGGATTGGTCGTTATGTCATAAACGGCACCCTGACCGCCCTTGACCAAAACGAGCGCCATTACGAATGGCCGGTCAATTTTGTTCTGCATGTCGATGAAAAAGGCAAGCCCTATCAATTGACGGAAAAGCAATATTATGTTGTCGGCCCGCGCTTGAGCAACGATCTCCTCTTTGTCGGCAGAAAACAGCTGCTCAACGAGATCAGTCTGCTCTGGCAAGAACCAGCCAACAAGGAAGCCCTCCTGCTCATCGGTCTTCGCCGCATGGGTAAGAGCAGTCTGCTGGAAAAAATTCGCCGTGACGGAATCAACGGACAGATTATCCCGATCCTTATTGATTTACAGGGCAAGGATACCCCGCTTACTTTTCTCCGGGCTGCTGCTGAGGCAATGGCAACCGAACTGCACTGCGCCCCCCCTGCGCTTGAGCAGAACAATCTAGGCCCGTCATTTGAACAATTTTTTCATTCCCTGATTCCTCAATTGGCAGGCCGTTATTTCCTCCTCATGATTGATGAGGCCAATTTCTTTGCCCAACGGAATTACTCCAGCTTGCCCGACCTCCTCCGTTCCTTGATGCAGGCCCCAGATGTCCCTCTGCTCCTCCTCTTCTGCGGTACCCACGAGTTACGCCAAGGCGCACGGGATTATGATTCCATCCTCTACAATACCACCCGAACCAAAAATATTTCTTATTTCAATGCCACAGAATCAGCAGAAGTGCTTACCCGCCCGGTGCAGGATTTTCTGGAATACGACCCCCAAGCCCTGCAACTGGCCTTTCAGCTAACCCATGGTCATCCATTATTGCTTCAAGCCCTGGGCGACCAGTTGATCCAATCCTTCAACGACACCGTGTTGGCAGGCAAGGAACGAAGTAATTACGTCACCTACGGCGATATGGAGCAGGCCGGGCAGCAACTCAGCAGAAAGGAAAATCCAGCCTTTGGAAATTACTGGGAGGATGCGGATACGGCAAAGCAAAAGGTACTGGTGGTGATGGCCTCCAGCCTTGACGAAACCTCACGCAAACGAGGAAGCCTTGAATTTCTGCTAGCCCAGGCCGCTGAACTGCGCATTGCTATGGAGCGGAAGGAGACCTTCAACGCCTTGGATCAACTGACCCAGGAAGAGCTGCTGCTCTATGCTGATTCCGGCTACAGCTTCATGGTGGCCCTCTATCGCCGCTGGCTCCTCTGGCATTATCCACCGGAACGGTTTAGGGAGAGTCTTTGAGCGCAGTGGAACCCGCCAGATCTTCAGCCAGATGTCGAAACGGCACTGGTTCCGTTCGATTCAACAGGTAACGATTTCTAATCTCAGGAGATCCTTCAACGACATTCAGCATAAAAAGGAAATAAAAAAGGGCTGTTCCCGGCATTTTGGAACAGCCCGTTACGGCGCATTGTCAACACACCTCAAAAAAATTTTGCGGGAGCAAGCTCACCCAGCATCCTTGAAGTATTTCTTAGCCAGCTCAACCTCATCATCAGAACCGATAATCAACGGCACCCGCTGATGCAGATCGGTCGGTTCAATATCAAGGATATTGCGCCCGTCATCTGTGACCGCCTGGCCTCCCGCCTCTTCGACCACCAAGGCCAACGGCGCGGCCTCATAGAGCAGGCGCAGCTTGCCGTCCGGCTTATCCGTGCTTTTTTTGTCTTTAGGGTAAACAAAAACACCGCCCTGGATCAGGTTGCGATGAAAATCAGCCACAAGCGAGCCAATATAACGCAGGCTGTAGGACCGTTCTCCCGCATGATCCATTTCCTTCAACTTTTCAATATAGGCAGTGGTGTTATCATACCAATACTTTGAATAGGCCTCATTAATGCTGTAATATTTCGCCTTCTTGGGGATGGTTATATCAGGATGAGAAAGAAAGAACTCGCCCACGCTAGGATCAAGAGTGAAGCCGTGAACTCCGTCGCCCTTGCCTGTGGTGTAGACCAGCACCGTGCTGGAACCATAGATGATATAGCCCGCCGCCACCTGATCACGCCCCTTTTGCAGCAGATCCGACATCACACCCTGCTTACCTTCACTTTTGCGCCGATGAACGGAAAAAATTGTGCCGATGCTGACATTGACATCAATATTGGAGGAGCCATCAAGGGGGTCAAAGGCCACGGTGTACTTGCCCTCGTAGCCGTCAAGCACCGGAATCACCCCGTCGTCCTCTTCCGAGCCCATAATGCAGACATAGCCGCATTGCTCCATCCGTCGCTTGATGGTTCGGTTGGCAAAATCATCCAGCTTCTGCACTTCCTCGCCCTGAATATT
>RCNA010000073.1_pt1 | contig 13268 bp, 8 predicted proteins | sample 2041331 | NCBI WGS metagenome assembly RCNA01 (sample SAMN09708233, study PRJNA481090) | Marine sediment metagenome, whole genome shotgun sequencing project. | reverse complement strand
TGTTCGAAGATCGGCAGTGGACTTATGCCGAATTCAATCGCGAGGTCAACAAATTCGCCCACTTGTTAGCGCAAGGAGGTGTTCGCCGCCGAGATAACGTTGCTCTGTTGATGGAGAATCGGCCCGAGTTTATTTTGTCGATGCTGGCGCTATTGAAATTAGGTGCCAGCGCCAGTTTGATCAACACTAGCCTTTCCGGCGCGGCCTTGGTGCATTGCATCACTGCGACCGGCGCCACCCGGTGTATTGTTGGCGAGGAATGTGCATCAGCGCTGGCTGGTGTATTGCCGGAACTGAGATTGCAGGCTCGCTTTGAATCCTTCTGGTTTTCGGATAAAAATGAGCAGGGTAAGCCTGACTGGGCGGAAGATGCGAGGGCTGCTATGGCAGCTATGAGCGATCAGAATCTTCCGGTGACCGGCGAAATAACGGCTGGGGAATTGGCGCTTTACGTATTTACCTCCGGAACGACCGGGCTACCCAAGGCCGCTATAGTGGCGCATCGCAAGCTTCTCGCTGCCGGCTTGGGTATGGGAAAAATTGGTTTCCAGGTGAAGCCGGAAGACAGACTCTACCTCTGTTTGCCCTTATACCATTTAACCGGTTTGGGTACAGGCCTGTGTGGTTTCATCGCATGCGGGGGATCTATTTACCTGCGGCGAGGCTTCTCGGCTTCGAAGTTCTGGCCAGAAGTAAAGCGGAGTCAATCGAACTGTTTCATTTATGTCGGGGAGTTGTGTCGATATCTAATTTTGCAGCCGGAGTGTCCCGAGGAGAAGAGCAATCCGCTTCAGAAAATGATGGGGAACGGCTTACGCCCGGATGTCTGGGACCAATTCAAAGCCCGCTTTTGCGTGCCGCGTATCTGTGAAATATATGGTTCTAGTGAGGGCAATGTTAGCTTTATAAACCTTTTCAATAAGAACAAGACCATTGGCGCTGCGATCAGTAAGGTAGCGCTCGTCCAGTACGACAATGAAAAAAATGAGATCTCACGTGATAGTGACGGCTGCTGTATCGAGGTTGCGGTCGGCGAACCTGGGCTGCTGTTGGCCGAGATTAGCGCCAAGGCGAAGTTCGACGGTTATTCCAATAGCGAGGCGACCGACGGAAAGATCGTGCAACAGGTTAAAAAATCTGGAGATAGTTGGTTCAATACCGGCGATCTTATACGCCAGATCGACGTCGGCTTTGCATTCGGCCTGAAGCATTTCCAGTTTGTAGATCGTACCGGCGACACCTTTCGCTGGCGTGCTGAAAATGTGTCTACCAATGAAGTAGCAGAGGTTCTTAACACGCATTCTCAAGTGAGCATGGCGAATGTTTATGGCGTGGAAGTACCGGGTACAGAGGGCCGCGCGGGCATGGTGGCCTTTGAGCTGTCTGCAGGAGAGGTTCTCGACGTGGACAGTATGCAGGCACTGGTAGAATCCAACTTACCTGCCTATGCCCAGCCTGTCTTTATCCGGGTTTTGTGTGCAGCTGAGACAACGGTGACCTTCAAGTTGCTCAAGGGCGACCTGCGCGAAGAGGCCTTCCATCTCGATAAGGTGAAAGGCGATACGATCTACGTGCGTAAGCCTCATGGGGATTGCTATGAACAGCTCGACCAGGTGTTTTACGATCGCCTACTTGGAGGAGAGGCCGGGTATTAGAGCAATTCACCCTGCCGGGTCTCTCTCATTACCTGCTCTCATGAACTGATAAAAAAATCCCATTAGACCTGTGAGCTTGTATCCCTGACCATGTTAATCCGTCTTGCAATATAGGGCTCTAACGCCATGAAATTTTTTGAACGCTACTTCCCAGGGCCCTTTCTTACGCTCAGAGGGATCAGGCTTCGGGTCATCACGCCACACATGCTGGGTATCGGTTCCGAAGTGCGTGCGGCGGGGGCGAGCGCTCGTGCAGCGCAGCCCCCCCCAAAGATAGAGCCGGAGTTGATTCCGGAATCCTCAGTTATTCAGACCCGCTTGTTCAAGCCGGAGCACGTGCAGTTCAAGGCGATTGATATGGATATCGATAACATCCAGCTCGCCGAAAACGAGGTTATATTTGTTTCCCAGTCATTCGTATTGAACAAGTACATTCTTTATTACAACTCAGTCTATTTGCCGGTAAACATCGACGGCATCATAGACCCCACGGGGGAGCTAAATTCGGAATCATTCAAGGTGATCCCAGCCTGGGGCATAGGTTTAGTCTATCGGTCCAATCATCCAGATATGAAAGAAGGCACTACCTATCACGGTTTTTTTCCTGTAGCGCCCTACAGCGTGAGAACCATTGAAGGGGTTAATCAGAGTGAGGGCACTGCGCTGCAGAACCCGCCTAACTTCAAGGGACCCCTGGAATGGCTGAGACTCGTCAGGACCGACACACATCCGGAATTCGTTGCCGATCTCTTTGAGTACTTCAAAATTGCGATCACCTATTCCCGGTTGCTACAGGATTGTAATTTCTATGGTGCGCAGCAGCTCGTTTTAAGTTCGGCATCCAGTACCTCTGCGCAGATTATTGCGATGTGCATTAAGCAACTGCGTCCGGACTTTCCGATTGTCGGACTTACTTCACCCCGCAACCTGGAGATGGTCGAGGGGTTTTCGTATTTCGATAAGGTCTTTACCTATGACGATATAACTTTGATGGATAGCACCTGCCCGAGTCTGTATTTCGACGTGCTGGGAAACGAGTCGGTGGCGACCTCGTGTTTAAACCATTTTTCCGTGATAAAGCGCTGGTGGGCATACGGGCAGGGCGGCGAAAGATGGCTCAAAAGATTGAAGAAAATTAATCGCAGGGGAGCCTTGTACACGAATGGCATCGATTCTCTGGCTTATGCGAAAAGCAACGGAATATCCGATAGCGATATTCTTACTCAGGCTGAAGCCTTAAATCAGAAGTATGACCTGGAGCGAATATGGGGAGAGGGATACCGCACGATATCCAGCACCCGTGAAGTGCATGAGCTTTACACTTCCTTTTTACAAGACACCCATCCGTCGGGGGAAAGAGTTCGGTACATATCGCCCCTTCATAGGACTCTAACGCCATGAAATTTTTCGAACGCTACTTCCCCATGCCCTTCTTTTTGATCAGAGGGCTCAGGCTTCGGGTCATTACGCCACACATGCTGCGTATCCGTCCCGAAGAACGTGCGGCGCAGGCGAGCGCTCTTGCAGCGCAGGCCCCGCCGAAGATAGAACCTGAGTTGATTCCTAAATCCTCAGTCATTCAGACCCGGTTGTTCAAGCCGGAGCATGTGCAGTTCAAGGCGATTGATATGGATATCGATAACATCGTGCTCGCTGAAAACCAGGTTATTTTTGTTCCCCAGTCATTCGTACTGAATAAATACATTCTCTATTACAACGAGGCCTATTTGCGGGTAAATATCGACGGCATCATAGACCCCAATGGGGACCTAAATTCGAAGTCATTCAAGGTGATCCCAGCCTGGGGGATAGGTTCAGTCTATCGGTCCAATCATCCAGAGATAGAAGAGGGCAGTACTTATCACGGTTTTTTTCCTGTAGCGCCTTACCACGTGAGAAGCATTGAAGGGGTGAATCAGAGTGAGGGCACTGCGCTGCAGCGTCCGCCTAACTTCAAGGGTCCCCTGGAATGGCTGAGACTCGTCAGGACCGACAGGCATCCGGAATTCGTTGCCGATCTCTTTGAGTACTTCAAGATTGGGATCACCTATGCGCGGTTGCTACAGGACGTTGATTCCTATGGTGCGCAGCAGCTGGTATTAAGCTCGGCATCCAGTACTTCTGCGCAGATCATTGCGATGTGCATTAAGGAGCTCCGTCCGGACTTTCCGATTATCGGGCTTACTTCACCTCGCAACCTGGAGATGGTCAAGGGGTTTTCATATTTCGATAAGGTCTATACCTATGATGATATAGCGTCGAGCGATGGCACCTGCCCGAGTTTGTATTTCGACGCGCTGGGCAACGAGTCGGTGTCGATCTCATGTTTCGAGCATTTTTCGGTGATAAAACGCTGGTGGGCATACGGGCAGGGCGGCGAAGAATCGCTCAGTAAGTTGTTGAAAATTAATCGCAGGGGAGGCTTGTACACGAATGTTCTCGATTCTCTGGCTTATGCGAATAACAATGGAATATCTGATCGCGATATTCTTTCCCAGTCTGAAGCCCTAAATCAGAAGCATGATCTGGAGCGAAGATGGGGGGCGGGATACCGCACGATAACTAGCCCCCGGGAATTGTATGAGCTCTACACTTCTTTTTTACAAGACACCCATCCGTCGGGAGAAAGAGTCCGGTACGTATCGCCGCTTCTGAAGCGAGTGTGATAGTAGGCTGCTGATGAGGTATGTACGACTACATTATTGTCGGCGCGTGCTCTTTGTTCAGCGGCGACATGCGCGAAAAGACCTTTATTTCCGACAATTACGAAGTATTATTACTGCCCGCGGAGGCGCCACAAAATGAAAGAAGTCCCTGAAGCTCTCTCTCACATTCCTCGTGAGAATTTTATATTCGACTGCCATTTGCTCTATGGTGAGCTGATGGATACCACCACAGGAACGGGCTGGCATTCGATCGTTCCCATGTATCGTGAAGTCTACGATGCCCTGGTGCTTCCTGAGGGTGTGCGAAGAGTTGGTATTGCAAGTGCAGTAACAGACGGCTATTGCTTTCGCCGTACTCCAGGTGCAGAGTCTGACGGCCTTGTGCAGCGACGTGAAATTGATGGTCACATCTTTATGAACGTTGGGAACCCGTCACCAGATGGTCCAGAGGCGCTCAGTGAAACAGGATGGCCGCTCCTGCTAAAAGTAAATAAGCACCATACGCTCATTTACGAGGCTGGACGTGAACTTAGTGTTATCCGAGCGCCAGACGGAAGGGACTTCGTGCACTTAATCGCCAAAGCCCCCGACGGTGGGGCGTTATTTCAGGGCATCAATGCTCCTGAGGACATTAACAATCTTGGTCTGCCTGAGGGATGGGAGTTACGTACCGAGATTACCTCTAAATTGACCATCATTGACCTTCCGTGCCCTGCCGATGCTCTGTTTTTTGCCAACGGATCCAGCTTTCAAGGGCCTGTTGATGAGTTTCAGAGCGGTCATTAATTCCCTATCAGGCGGCCAAGTGTCTGCTTTGGACTAATGAGATCTATCAGGCGCTGAGCGACTATGGTCGTCAGCGTGTGGATACTGTGCTGGAAGGCACAGGCTGCGACGCGATGCTGCGAAGAGCCTGAGGAGGTTCTAGAGGCGATCCTTAGCTCGTCATCGCTTTCTGAAACGCCGGGCGCTGATCAATACGACCAATATACGACTTGATATTGTTCATCTCATCGGTAACGCAGCCACATTTATTGCTCATATATACCGAATGCCCAAGCATGATATCTGCCGCGGAGAAGTCGCCAATCAGGTATTCCTTGCTACTCAGTGCTTCTTCTACCGGGCCTAGCGCTCTTGTCAGCAGTTTCTGCGCCTGGGCTAGCACGTTTTTGTCCTGTCGTTCTGGTGGCAACAGAATTGTCTGAACGACTATAGTGTTGATGGGTGGCATAATCATGCCTTCGCAGTAGTGAAACCACTGCAGATAATCCGGGAACTCCGGAGCTTCAACTGCCGGCTTCAGGCCACCATTTTTATGGCGCTCGAGTATATACTCAACAATGGCACCGGACTCAAAAATGCTAACATCACCATCATCGAGCACGGGGACACGGCCTAGTGGATGTCGGGCTCGGTGTTCATTTGACTTCAGGTCTTTTGGATTAAAATCCATTCGATTCAGTTCATAGGGAAGTTCTAGTTCTTCGAGTAGCCAGACAATTCGTCCGGCGCGTGAATTGGGTGCGAAGTGTAGTTTTAACATGCTTAAGTACCTCTGGTTGTTTGCCTATAAGTGAATGTTCGCTAATTACGGCTGAGTAGCGTTTTTGAATCATCAATATTTCTCACAGATGAAAATGGGGATATCTCGAGTGGTGCGTTTGCGGTAGACCGCAAATTCTGAATAGGTGTCGTCGCATATCTGCCACAGTTGTGTCTTTTCGTCATTGCTAGCAACACGAGCGCGCAATTTGAGGTTGTTGCGCCGATGGCGTACCTCGATGTCCGGATTCTTGGCGATATTGTTGTACCACATCGGATTCTTGTCCCTACCTGTCTGCGATGCAACGAGCAATACGCCGTCGCCATTGGGCACGTGAATGAGCGGTACGGTGATCTCGCGGCCGCTTTTAGCGCCGGTCATGGTGACGAAGCAGACGTCCTGCCCCGACAGGGTGTTGAAGGCCCGCCCGCCCACCAGCCTGTGCATGAAGACATGCACTTTGGTGAGCGTTCGCAGTAAACGGTGGGGAGCCGCACGTCCCGCTGGCTTTGACTTCTCCATCGTCGTTCTCGACATCTTCAACACAGCCTTCCTCGGCAGCAGTGGTATGAGCCAGTTCAACGCAAAATTCAACGAAGGCTCATTGATTTTGACCAGCTCGCCTTTCAGAATGGCTTCATAGCCACACTTCGCTACGGATTCTGGTGATGCGCCAGGCTTCTGGAACAGTGCGGTGCCCTCGAGGTCGCTGGCTTTGGCGAAACCTGTGTCGACTGCGCCGGGGCAAAGTGCCGTAGACGTAACGCCCGTGTCCTTGAGTTCTTCGGCGATCGCCTGTGAAAACGATATGACGAAAGACTTCGTGGCGAAGTAGACAGCCTGCAGCGGCCCGGGCAGCATACCCGCGGTGGATGCTACATGCAGGATCTTTCCCGACCTCCGCTTCACCATCCCGGCGAGAAAGAGATGGGTCAGTTCGACGAGCGCAGCCATGTTGACCTGCATCATAGCTTGATCTTTTGCGAGGTCGCGCTCATGAAACTTGCCGTGTCCACCGAGGCCCGCGTTGTTGATCAGCACGTCGACCTGCAGGCCTGCTGCTTCTGTCGCCGCGAATACTTTTTGGGCGGCGCCCGGTGCGGCTAGATCGGCAACGATCACCGTCACTGCTATAGGGTACTTCTTTTCGAGTTCCGCCTTCAGTGATTCGAGCGCCTCCTTTCGCCGCGCCACGAGCACGAGGTCTCCGCATTTCGACGCATGTAGTCTGGCGAATGCGGTGCCGATACCGCTCGAGGCACCGGTGATCAGTGCTGTGTTTCCCATGAGGTTCTCCGTCAATAGTCGTGTTGTCTTAACTGGTTTAGGTCTAAGGTACAGCTGGGTCTCCGAGTCGATACCAGCAGGGATTCCGGTCTGCGACACGCTGCCCCCAAAGGGCGCCTTGCCCTGGGAATTTTGCCCGGAAGACGGGTTTGAGATCCGCCACAGCGGCTCCCAGCATCCGTGCGCCTCGAGCAGGGCTCGGGCCTTGTCCTGGTCGGGCTCGGCGAGTTCGGTGAAGTGGCGACGCAATTCTTCCAAGCACCAAACGCGATATTGTGCAGTGCGAATATTGCGGTAGGGCGCGTCCTCGATATCGGCGTCGAAGTGTGTTTGGCCGGCCTTCCACGCTTCTGCGTTGGCGCACAGGTAGGGCAGGTAGGCCGAACCGATCGAGTCCAGGATCGGCCCCCAATCGTCCGGGACGTGATCGAGAACTTCGCCCTGGGTGACACTCGCTCGCGAATTCCAGACGCGCCCGATCCATTCGTAGACGGCGGGCGCGGTGTCCCGCAGGATGGTCGCGCTCACAGGGTCCTGCGAGAAATGCCCGAAAAATGGGCCGAAGAAGCTGAAGTCGACAAGAGTTGGCCGGGTTCCAAGCAGGTAAGGACGCTTCTCGAGAATCCCCGTGAGGTGTTTGAGCGTGCCGAGATAGATACCTTCGACATGATCCCAGGTATCGGCGGAAACGCCGTCGCCGTAGGTGAATACTGCTCGCTGACGATTGATGAGAAAGTATCGTTTTATGAACATTGGGAGTGCTAACGCTATATCGCGGCCAACTAAGTCGATGAGGAGATGGCTCATGTGCTTGGAACCCATTTCGTAGTCCCAGCGGTAGTGCATCGCCGGGCGCCAGAGCCACTCGTCCACGTAGTCCTCTACGAGTCGACTGAAAAAGCCGACCACCGGATCATTAGGTATCACGGCGTAGTTTGGGTAGCGTTCATGTAGCCATGCGATGATTGGCGTGGAGTCGGTGAGCCAGCGACCATCCGCGAGCGAGAGCCCCGGCACCTGCGACACCCCCGTGGGACCTTGCAATGCTGGTGGGGGTAGGTTGAGGCGCTTGTAAGGCAGCTCCATGAAGCGAATCACGGATTCGAGCTTCCTGGTGAAATAAGAGGGCCCCGGGCCATAGAGGGTGAGCGGCACGATCGGATCGGCGTCGGTCTGGTCCGCGCTGGTCGTGTGTTCCGTTCTCGATCCTTTGCTAGTGGTCACTTTCTTCGGTTCTCCAATAGGCGGCCAAGCTCACTTCCTCTTCATGCAGCAATCATGTATTAGCGATGAAAAATGACTAGACCGGGTTTGCTTTGATGAAATCGATAATAATGCGGGAGAGCTCCTCGGGTACATCATCCTGAAGGAAATGTTTAGCACCCTTAATAATTGTATGTGCTTGGTTATTTGCTCCCGGCACTGTTTTTATAAAGCGCTTTTCCGCGCCCTGGGTCACTGGGTCCGAGTCAGCAAATACCGTGATAAACGGCTTTTCGAAAGTTTCCAATACTCGCCACGCCTCGCGATTGGCTGGTATAGCCGGGTCGTCAGGGATAATTGGGACGAGTGATGGGAACTGTCTCGCGCCTGCCATATAGGTGTCGGAGGGAAATGGCGCCGACCAGGCACGATATTCCTCGTCGTCACAATGATTCAAAAACACCTTCATTACATCGGCGGGGTGAAAGTCAATATACTCATCACAGTGTCTTATCCAGTACATAAAACCAGGGCGATCGCCCGGAGGGGCACTGAGTTTTTCGTACACTTCCTGTATAGAAAGTGCAGGTGTGTCTGCGAGTAGCTTTCTGAGCCTGGGAGCCATCTCGCTGGGTATGCCTTTTCCATCAGGCAGGCCGGCGTTTGACTGTATTACGCGGGCAAAACGGTTGCTGTCCTCTGCCACTACACGCAGGCCTATCAGACTACCCCAATCCTGACACATTAATGTGATGCTGTGCAGGTCCAGGATATCAATCAGGTTTTTTACCCACATTACGTGGTTGGCGTAGCTATAGTCTGAGCGATTGACCAGCTTGTCTGATTTTCCGAAGCCGACTAAATCTGGGGCGATAACTCTGTAGCCTGCGGCTACCAGAACTGGGATCATCTTGCGATAGAGATATGACCAGCTAGGTTGGCCGTGTAGACAGAGAATCGTCTCCCCAGTGCCCTCATCCAAATAGTGAACTCGTAAGGGTGTGCCATCACCGGAGTCAATCTCAGCGTAGTGAGATTCGAAGTCGTAATCTTTCAGATTTTCAAATCGTTCCTCAGGAGTTCTAATAATTTCCATGTGTAGTGTTCCTCCTAGTTAATACTTGCGTGGATTTTTGCAAGCGAACCCTGCCGTACATCGCGTTTCATTGCAGCATAAGATTCTGTCGGCAGCTGCAATAGTTCAGTGGCGATTTCGGAGCAGCGTGCGAGCAATTGCTGCGAATCAGTGACTTCATCCAGGTATCCTGGATCAATCGCCAGCTCTGGACTATAGAGGCGTGATTGAATAACGGCAGGTGTGATGTGTCTTTTCGATAATCTGCTATTGACCAACTCATGCCCGAACACTGTAAATGGCAGGCCGATTGCTGTTTCATTGAGACCAATTTTGAAAGGGCCGTTGGCTCCAACTCTGGTATCGCAGCAAAGCAGTAGGAACGCTCCTGCAGCAATGGCATGCCCGCTACAGGCGCCTATTAGCGGCATAGGAAAACCGAATAAGCGATGGAAAAGGGCTGTACCCCGGTTAACGAGAGCCGCACCCTCTGTGCTACCTTTGTTAAGTTCTTTTAGATCAAAACCGCCCGAAAAAATACCTTCTCTGCCCATTAGGATGACCGCCTTTGCCTCGGCTTCAGCTCGGTCCAGAGCTCCATTAAGTTCGTCGAGAAGGTTGTGTCCGACGACGTTGGCCTTTCCATCATCCAGCGTTACGGTGGCAACCCCGCTGTTGAGTTGATAGCTCATCTTTTGCTCCTAAAGATGACTTGCTCTGGCTTTAGCTCGTTTTCGCCTTACTCCCAATGAGAAAAGCAGGGCTACCAAAACCACGAAGCCCATAATGATTCCTATCAACGTCGGTGCGTACGTTTCCAACAATTTTCCTGCAACGTTACTGTTGATTTGAGCAGCGAGGTCGAAGTCTTTTGGTAGCTCAACAACGCCGTTTTCAGCGGCATACTTCTGGTAGTCTTCCAACATTTTTTGTCGCAAGTCTGGCATTTTGTCTGACAGATCTGTTCGTTCCGCTGGGTCCTGCTTCAAGTCATGTAGTCGCCACTCTCCGTCGCCCAGAGGTAATGTATTTCGGGTGAGTTTGTAGCCGCCTTTGAAAAGGGCTGAGTTGCCTGACAACTCTATGCCGATAGAGTCTGCATCGTGGTATGTCTCATCGGCAGTTCCCTTGAGCACAGGCACAAGGCTGCGACCATCCATATGGGTATTGCCAGCGCCCGCCAGTTCTGCAATTGTTGGCGCGACATCAATCACGAAGTTGATTGCGTTGTTGAACGATTGCGGTTCTATTCCAGGCCCGCTCATGATCAGCGGAACTCGTGTTCCTCCCTCACTCGCATACATTTTGAACAGTGATCCTGGTGCCGACGCAGCGGTAGCCCATTCAGAACCTATTGCACCCATATAGCCCTTTTCACCGAGTTGTTCGATATCCCGATGGTAGCCGTTTTGGCTCATCCACAGCCGGAACATACGGTCGAGCGTGGGGTCGGAGGGTTCAGGTCCATTGTCGGAGGTGATCACGAACACGGTGTTATCCAGGTCGCCTTCTTTCTCAAGGTAGGATATTAATCGACCAATGTGATGATCCATTGCCTCCAGCATGCCGGCATTGACCATCATGCTGGCTTCGTAGTGGGCTTGTTCTTCATCATTCAGGGAATCCCAAGACCTAAGTGACTCATGCGGCTTCGGCGGAACAGCATCTGCAGGGACCAAACCGAGAGATTTTGCGCGTTCAAAGCGACGTTCAAGGAGTACATCCCAGCCGTCGGAGTAGACGCCTTTATATTTTTCTGTGAATTCTCTTGGTGCCTGTATAGGAATGTGAATCGCTTGAAACGCTACGTAGGCGAAAAATGGTTTTTTCCGTTCACGGCCATCAATATATTCCACCATTTTATCAACGAGGAAGCGGGATGAATAAAAATCCTCCGGCAGTACGGCGGGTTTCCCGTCTTCGAACCAGGGGGCTTCGTCGTAAAACGGTATGAAAGGCTTCTGTTCCCAGTTGTCGGCACCGGACGCAGCGAGAGGGAATGAACGGTCGAAGCCATGGTTATTCGGCAAATCTTCTAAGCGTCCTCCGAGATGCCACTTGCCAGTCATAAAGGTTTGGTAACCTTGCTTCTTCAAGCTGTCGGCGATCGTGTCGACATCGGATAAAAGATGGAGTTCATAGCCCTTGGCGCCTTGCTGCTCAGGACTTATTGTTTCTGGTAGCGTTCCCATGCCGGTTTTATGACTATCAAGGCCTGTCATCAACATCGCTCTTGACGGTGCGCACATGGGAGAGGTGTGATAGTTGCTGAACCGGACCCCACGATCTGCGAGCTGATTGATATTGGGTGTGTTGACTTCTCCTCCATAGCCCCCGAAATCGGTAAACCCAGCGTCATCTACCAGTATTACTACGAAGTTTGGTTGCGCCGCCCACGCGGGTAGCACAAAACACATTAGACAAAGCAATAGCTTTGGCAAAGTGCGCGCCAGGTAATTGGCCTGGCTTATGTGTGCATTTGAGATTTCTTGCTTCATTCTTTCTCTCCGCCAAAATATAGCAGGCTAGTTGCGGCAACCGAATGTTTGTATCGCCATTGAATATTACCTTTGAGTTCCACAAACGTGTCTTGCCATTTTAGAATTACGACACGGTCGACAAGCGATAATGGAGTGAGTCACTTATATCGTCCAATGGCAAATTTTCATTATTTCATAAGTTATAGTAATGCCAGACGATGATAGATTTGCGACACATCCGCCATTGTGACCCAGGTTCCCATCAACACCCCGCAGGTTCGTTAGGACTTCGGGGTATACCAGATAGGCGATGTCCATGCCCGCTTCTGTATCACGGGAGAAAAAAAAGGTTCCTCGGCTTCCGTCAGACAACACTTGCCATAGACATCGCCGAAGGTTCCGGAGACACTTTCGCCGGCAGGATTCCGCCTGCTGGGCACAATTTCCGTCAAAGGGATTTACGCCAGCGGCCATACACTGGTGAGTAGTCCAACGGCAACTCGGATTCTCCAACACTCGTTACTTGAGATGATTTTCGCCACTTAGAATCATTGCGTCCAATGACAATTAGTTTACGGTTGATAAGTCATAGGACTATTTAATCGCGGGTGTACACCAATTGCTACGCCTCAGGCACTCCCCATGTTGTAATCTAATCATATAGAAGCAACTCACAGTGCAAAGCCTGCAGAAAGGATGGATGGTAATGTCTCAACTTCAACTCCACTTCAAGACCAACCTCAACTGGAAGTGGTGGGGCGTATTGATTTTATTCACTTGCGGCTTTGTGGGTTTTTTGTCCGGCGTTGAAGTGTCAGATCGTCCTGGGTTACCCGAATCTAGTATTTTCACCAAAGCGTATTATACATTTGGTCTGTTTCTCCTCGGTGGAATGGACCTGGGCACACCCAGTCACGGCCCGCTTTATGGCAAAGTGTTGCTCTGGATTGCCTATTTTGGTGCGCCGATATTGACCGCTTCGGCGGTAATCGAGTCTCTGGTGCATGCCCTGCAACCATATTCATGGCGTCTGCATAGAATAAAAAATCATATCGTGATCGTGGGCAGCGGCAACCTTACATTCAGCTTTCTGAAAAAGATCAGGGAACATGATTCAAAAAGGGCAGTGATAGTACTTGCGCCGGAAGGCGATCATTCCCGGCTTGAGGAACTGCAGTCTTATGGCAACATAAGAATTGTTGTCTCCATTGGTGATCCGCAATTCCTTGTGCGCCGATTAAGAATGGATCGAGCTCATAGAATCTTGTTGTTATTAGATGACGATATTGCTAATTGTGTGGGAGCCACGGATCTCATTGAAAATAGTCCCGCTCTTGTAAACAGGATTATTTTGCA